>ERZ795043.373-NODE-373-length-42069-cov-6610.297472_pt1 | contig 42069 bp, 36 predicted proteins | sample MGYA00375127_ERZ795043 | MGnify/ENA primary metagenome ERZ795043 (study PRJEB30172, sample SAMN05518447) | compost metagenome | isolation source: Feedstock adapted compost from Newby Island compost facility, Milpitas, CA | place: USA:Newby Island compost... | reverse complement strand
TTCTTATCCCCTGCAATTATTTCAGATCACAGGAACGCACCTGTCAACTCTCTGGGTTATCTTCGGGTTATGTTCAGGGTTGAACATCTTGATGAATTACTTTCCAGGCTTGAAAAACAGGGTGCTGAACTTGTTGGAGAGGTTGTTAATTATGAGCATTCCTATCGGCTGTGCTATATTCGTGGTGTTGAGGGCCTTTTGATTGGACTCGCGGAGAACATATCCCAGAAAGGGTGACGTGACACTCTGGTCACCTGTTATTTTTAAATAATCAATTCGGCACAACCTGGAAAGATTGGAAAGATAATAAGATACGAAGAGGAAAATATGAGCTTATTTTAAGAAAAGCATTAAATCAAGCAGGCATAGTAATGGATACGAAATGGCCTCTATTGTAATGGGAGATCAACGTAATTGGGTAAACATTGGGCTCTGTTTCTGTATTCGCTTATTACTTTGATGATAACAAATCTTTACATGAAAACAAAACAACCTGATCAAACGGCATTGCGAGTAGCTCTCTGGAGAGCATTACATGTTTTAATCGACGATAAACCCCATATTATTGAGGATATGGTTGGATATACCCTCATTCATCCTGAAAAAGATTGGCAGGAACGCCCCGATATGAAATATACAGGTCGACTCCGGGCGTCTATTGTTGCTCGTGCTCGATTCATTGAAGATTTAGCTAAAGAACAAATTGCAAATGGGGTACAGCAGTATGTTTTGCTTGGTGCCGGACTGGATAGTTTTGCTATACGGAACAGAGCAATTGCTTCACAGGTGGATATTTACGAAATTGATCGACCCGATACACTGGCATGGAAAGAAACGAAACTTGTAGAAAATGGCTATGCCATTCCACCAAAACTGCATTTTGTTCCTGTTGACTTCGAAACTTCATCGTGGTGGATAGCACTTTTAAAGAAAGGCTTTGATTATACCCAACCAACTTTTGTTTCCTGCACGGGAGTTACCCTTTATCTTACAAAAGAGGCGATAAGGGATATGCTTCAAAAAATGACTTTGCTGGCAACAGGATCAACCATTGCTATTACCTTTTACCTGCCTGTTGAACAACTGGAAGGGGAAGACAAAAATTTAATGGAAATATCAATGAAAGGCGCTGCAGCTTCCGGAACTCCTTTTGTAAGCTTTTTTACTCCTGAAGAAATGGTGAATCTGGCAAAAGATGCCGGCCTGAAAAATATGCAAACTCTTTCGACAAAAGATATGATCAACCTTTACTTCAAAAATAGAACGGACAATCTTATTCCAGCTGACGGTGAGTTTTTTCTGATTGCAAAAACATAAAGATTCTTCCTGAGTCTACTCACTTTATCTTCATCATGCTGCATAAAAAAATAAAAATGATATGAATTTTCTCGCGCACTACCTTGCATGAAAACCATTTAATCCTGCAGCTGCTGGATATGTTCACCCAGCCATCCTTCATGTACGGGTAAGATCCATTTCTCGATCCAGTCTTTTTTGGTAAGTACCGTGTTGTTGAAATACCGTGTGCTGGCCGACAATTCTTCTGGATGAAGGTCGGAAAGATGACGGGTGAAGAGCCTATCCTCTTCAATAAAGGCGATCTGTAAACGATCGAACAACGCAATCTGGAATTGCTGTTCTATCTGTTTCACGAAGCGCATCAGCCCATCGGTACTGCAACCGCTTACGGGTACTGCCGTCTCATCGGCCATGAATACCAGAAAACGATCCATCAGCACGTCGGCCCAGCCTTTCACCGGCTCGGCATGGGCTTTCCATCGCGATACCCATTGTGTTAACAGCTCACGCAGGGCTTCCACTTCTGCAGGTGTCAGCTGTCGGCTCGACTGAAAAATCCAGACCCTTGACCGGTCGTCAAAATCGGCCGGAATGATATTCTGAAAATCATTGCTATGCATGCCCCAAAATTACGCATTGTAACGATTGCCGATGCAAGCAAAACGGCAGGCGATATTCACTGAAGATGCTCGGCCACGATTTCGGCGATATCTTTCACCTCGACCTCTTCTTCTTTGCCGGCATATTTAACGCCGTCGTAGAGCATGGTATGGCAAAACGGACAGGCTGCCGCTAGGGTACGGCTACCGGTATCGAGGGCTTCCTGTGTGCGGGCGATGTTCACGCGCGTCGTTCCCTTTTCCTCTTCTTTCCACATCTGTGCGCCGCCAGCCCCACAGCACATCCCTCTGCTGCGATGATGGGCCATCTCCACAATCTTCAACTGCAGCGCCTGGAGAATATCGCGTGGGGCATCGTAGATGCCGTTGCCGCGGCCCAGGTAACAGGAGTCGTGGTAGGTAACCAACTGCAAAGCCTCGCTGCTAACCGGCTTGAGCTTGATTTTCCCGTCGCGGATGAGCCGGTAGATGAACTGGGTATGATGCCAGACAGTGTAACGGCCGCCCAGATCCGGGTATTCATTTTTGAGGGTGTTGAAACAATGCGGACAGGCCGTGACGATGGTTTGAATCTGATATTGATTGAGCGTCTGAATATTTTTCAATGCCATCAGCTGAAACAAAAATTCATTCCCCGCCCTGCGGGCCGGGTCGCCCGTACAGCTTTCTTCCTGTCCTAATATGGCGAAGCGGATGCCGGCATGGGTAAGGATTTTAGCCAGTGCACGGGCGGTACGCTGGGCGCGCTGGTCAAAGCTGGCCGCACAGCCCACCCAGTAGAGCAGTTCGGGTTGTTCGCCACGGGCTTGTAATTCGGCTACGGTAGGGATATGCATCGTGAAGCGGTTTTGATTTTACAGAGAAGCAGTCCACTGATCGCGCTGGTCGGGCGGGAAAGCCCAGGGCGCGCCGTTGTTTTCAATGCTGGTAAACATCGCATTCCAGTCCTGTGGTGTCTGAGCGGCTTCCATCACCAGATAGCGACGCAGCTCCAGGATGATGGCCAGCGGCGAGATGCTCACCGGACATTCTTCCACGCAAGCCTGACAGGTGGTGCATGCCCGCAATTCTTCTTCGCTGATATAATTCAGCAGGCTCTTGCCGTCGTCAACAAACTGGCCGTGCTGGTCAATATTTCGACCCACTTCTTCCAGCCGGTCCCGCGTATCCATCATGATCTTGCGAGGAGAAAGTTTTTTGCCCGTCTGGTTGGCCGGACAGGCTGCCGTGCAGCGTCCACATTCCGTACAGCTGTAGGCTGCCAGCAGATGCCGCCAGCTGAGGTCGAAAACATCCCGCGCCCCGAAATGTGCAGGCATGGATGAGCTGTCGGAAGCGGATTCCACCGGCAATCCCAGCATATTACGCACTTCCGGTACGATGCTTTCCATCACGGGCATCCGGCTCTTGGGATCCAGTGAGGCATAATAGGTGTTGGGAAAGGCCAGCAGGATATGAAAATGCTTGGAATAGGGCAGATAATTCAGGAAAAACAATACCCCTGCAATATGCAACCACCAGGCACCACGCTCCAGTGCCATGAGCGAACCATTAGACAGATGGCTGAACTCCTGTGCCAGTTGATAGCTGATCAGGAAACGACCCGTATGCACATAATGCGGTGCATGGTGCATTTGCAGCGCCTGATCGCTCGTATTCATCGTAAGAAAAAGCAACATCAGGATGATTTCAAAAATCAGGATATTATTGGCATCCTGTCGTGGCCAGCGTGTCATCTCGGGCTGGGTAAACCGTTTTACATGCAAGATGTTTCGGCGAATCAGAAAGACGGCACAGGCCACGATAACCAGCACGGCCAGCACTTCAAAAGCACTGATAAACACCGGATAAACGCCTCTTAAATAAGGCAAAAACAACCGATGTGTGCCCAGCACGCCATCGAGGATGATTTCAACGATTTCGATGTTGATGATGATAAAGCCCAGGTATACAAACAGGTGCAGGACGGCCGGAATCCAGTTGCGAAACATTTTCTTCTGCCCGAAAGCCAGCAGCAGCACATTTTTCCAGCGTTGCCATCGGTCTCCTGAGATCCGCTCATCTCTTCCTAACAAAATGTTGCGCCTGATTTTACGCACCATTCGGGAAAAACGCGTAATAGCCGTCACCAGCAATGCTACGAAAAGAATTTGTGCAAGCAACATGGAGATGATCCAATTTTTAATGCAGGTTATGAAATGTTTTAGTAGAAATAAATTGTTTTTCTGAAGATTTTCTACCTCTGATTTTTCCTAATTTCGATTGCACAAAACCAGGCACCAGAGGCAATGTTCGAATATACAACAATATTTTCTGGATTGTTTACCTGAAAAAAGCAAAAGCATGCAACCCCCCTCGCATATCATTCTTTCAAAGGAAATCATAGCACGAAAACTGCAACGGATGGCTTATGAAATTTATGAACGCAACGAACAGGTCTCGAAGATCATCCTGGCGGGTATTGCCGATAGAGGCACGGTCGTCGCTAAAAAAATCGAAGCCCTGTTGAAACAGATGGCACCATTTGAGGTTATCTTTACTGAAATACAGCTCGACAAAACCCATCCGCTCACGTGCAGCTGGTATCCGCAGGTGCCCTTTCATCAGGAAGTGGTGATTGTCATTGATGATGTCGCCAATACGGGCCGTACGTTGTTTTATGCCATGAAACCATTTATGGAAGCTATACCGGCCTCTATACAGACATTGGTGCTCATCGACCGGCAGCATAAATCATTTCCCGTACACATTGATTATACCGGCTATTCGCTGGCTACTACGTTGCAGGAACAAATCTTCGTAAAAACGGAGGGCGAAGAAATTCTCTATGCTTACATCAGTTAAAACTTGATCTGATGCATGCCAGAGCCGAGCACTGGAATACGATTTACCGGCAGAAATCGCCGGAGCAGATGAGCTGGTATGAACCGAAAATATCTGCTTCGCTTTACTGGTTTGAAAAGAATAAGATTCCACTTCGAGCCAGCGTCATCGATGTTGGGGGCGGCGACAGCACCCTGGTAGATGATTTGCTGAGGATGGGATTCCAGGATATTACCGTGCTGGATGTTTCCGAAGCCGCTATTCAGCGGGCACAAGCGCGTCTGGGAGCACTGGCCAGCCGGGTGACGTGGATAGTATCGGATGTTCTGGATTTCAAGCCACAGCGGCATTATATGGTGTGGCACGACAGGGCGACGTTTCATTTCCTGCTGAGCCCGGAAGAAATCAACACCTATACCCGGCTGGCATGTCAATCGGTGGAGCAGGGAGGGTGGCTCATCATGGGCACTTTTTCCGAGCGAGGCCCGCTAAAATGTAGTGGATTGCCGGTGAAACGCTATGCGGCAGATGAGCTGACATCCACATTTTCTCTTTGTTTTCACCAGCCCGAATGCATACCCGTTGAGCATTACACACCCTGGGGCGATGTGCAACCTTTTACCTATTGTTGTTTTACGCGTTCATGAAGTTCTGGAAGGTGCAGCTACAAGTCGGCTTTGCTTTTTTCGATCGACGGGTTTCTTTTCCAGTGCCAGTTGCAGGGCTTCTTCCATGCGTGCCACATAGATGATTTTTAATCCTTTCAGATAGCGGGCATCAATTTCTTCCACATCCTTTTTATTTTCCTGACAGAGGATCGCCTGTTTAATGCCCGATCGCCGTGCAGCCAGAATTTTTTCTTTGATTCCGCCCACGGGCAACAATTCACCGCGCAGGGTAATCTCGCCGGTCATGGCCAGGTAAGGCTTCACTTTTCTACCCGTGAATGCAGAAGTAAGGGCGGTGAGGATGGCAATGCCCGCGCTGGGGCCGTCTTTGGGTACGGCGCCTTCCGGAACATGGATATGTACATTTTTCTGCTGGAACAGACCGGGGTCGATGCCATAAAGCTCGGCATGGGATTGCAGGTAGCTCAACGCCGTCATGGCCGATTCTTTCATGATATTGCCCAGGTTACCCGTAATTTTTAATTCGCCTTTGCCCTCGCTGAGGCCCACTTCAATGAAAAGGATTTCACCGCCCACAGGTGTCCAGGCCAGGCCTATAGCCACGCCGGGCGGGTTATCGGCATGATATATTTCATTTGTGAACCGCGGCTTACCCAGCACTTGTTGTATCCAGGTTTCATCTATTTTTTCCGGTAGTTTGCCGTTGAGCACCTTTTCTTTAGCCAGATGCCGCATGACGGCAGCCAGCTGGCGGTCGAGCTCGCGCACCCCGCTTTCCCGGGTATAATGTTGAATGATGTAAGTAATGATTTTAGTCGGAATGTGCACCTGTTCATCTTTCAGTCCATGTGCCTCTTTTTGTTTTTGAATCAAATGACGACGGGCGATTTCCACTTTTTCCTCGAGGGAATATCCGCTGAGCTCGATGATTTCCAGTCGATCGCGCAGGGCGGGGTGAATGGTGCTGATGTCGTTGGCCGTAGCGATAAACATCACGCGCGACAGATCGTATTCCAGCTCCAGATAATTATCGTAAAAGCTATGGTTTTGTTCGGGGTCGAGCACTTCCAGCAGGGCAGAGCTGGGGTCGCCACGAAAATCGCTGCCCACCTTGTCGATTTCATCTAAGATCATCACCGGGTTAGAGCTTTTGGCCTTGCGGATGGATTGCAGGATGCGGCCGGGCATGGCGCCGATGTAGGTTTTCCGGTGGCCACGTATTTCGCTTTCGTCGTGCAATCCGCCCAGGCTCAGCCGCACGTATTTACGACCGATAGCCCTTGCTATGGATTTCCCTAATGAGGTTTTGCCGATGCCGGGAGGGCCCACAAAGCAGAGGATGGGCGACTTCATATCGCCTTTCAGCTTCAGCACGGCCAGGTATTCCAGGATGCGCTCCTTGATTTTGTCCATGTCGTAATGATCCTCATCCAGAATCTTGCGGGCCTTTTTCAAATCGTAATGATCTTCGGTATATTCCTGCCAGGGCAGGTCGAGCATGAAATCGAGATGGTTGTAAATCACCGAATAGTCGGGCGTTGACGGATGCATGCGTTCCAGCTTTTCGATTTCTTTCTGGAACAATTCGCGAGCGGCTTCGGTCCATTTTTTTTCCGAAGCCCGCTTTTGCATTTCCTTCAGTTCTTTTTCGTTGGCATCGCCACCCAGTTCTTCTTTGATCGATTTGAGTTGTTGCTGCAGGAAGTATTCCCGTTGTTGCCGGTCGATATCGGCTTTGGTGCGGCTGGTGATTTTGTTTTTGAGTTCGGCTAATTGCAATTCGGTTTGCAATAGCTTGATCAGCATTTCTGCACGAGCCTTCAGTTGATCGGTTTCGAGCAGTTGTTGTTTTTCTTTGATTTCACTGTTCAGGTTCGATGCCACAAAATGAATCAGAAACGAAGGGTGCTCAATGTTGCGCAGGATAATGGTAGCTTCCGATGGAATATTGGGTGAAAGCTGAATGAGTTGACTCGCCAGATCTTTAATCGTGGATATATAGGCTTCGAATTCTTTTTCATTTTCGGGTTGTACATCCTGCAATAAGGTATAACGCACCTTAAAGAAAGGCTCTTCACTGCTGACTTCACGAATGCGAAATCGGAGCCTGCCCTGAATGATGATGGTGGTACCACCATCAGGCATGCGGATGAGCTTCACAATGCGGGCTATGGTACCCACCTGCGCAAGATCCTGCGGACCCGGATCTTCAATGGAAGGATCAACCTGCGCAACTGCACCAATCAACCTGTTGTGACGATAGGCCTCATGTACGGCTTTAATGGATTTATCCCGACCCACCGTAATGGGTAACACCACGCCCGGGAACAATACCGTATTTCGCAAAGGCAATAGCGGTAATTCTTCCTCAAGTGCTTGTACATCCTGTTCGGTATCGCTGTCCTCATTCAACGGGAATAAGGGCATATACTCCATCTCTTCATCCGGATTATCCACATAAAATCTATTCATACGCTTTCCATGCAATCGGTGAATCAAAACAATCTTTGCTGGTAAAGATACAAGAGAAATCGGCAATCTGTAATTACTGCCTGCAAAGTAATACAAAAAAGCTCATCCATCCATCGGGATGAATGAGCTCTTGCAAAAAGGCTTTTCACGCTATCAGAAAGTGAATCCCAAACCCACCTGAATGGCCTGACTTTTCCAGTTATCACGGTTATCAATATCATTGATGTTTGAAAGGCCTATCACGTAGCGGGCATGTACATTCAAACGTGCGGGAAGCTCAATCCAGATGCCGCCGACCATTGAAAAATCTCCTTTCTTAAAAGCATCTTTGCCGTTCTGAAATAAATTTTCCTGATCATTCATCAGGATACCATATTGCGGGCCCACCTGAATAAAGAAATGATTTGTTACACCAATGCTGGCCAGCAGGGGAATGCTCAGATAATTTAATCTGATGTTTTTCCGGTAATCTGGATTAGCAATATCATTATAGATATCACCGAAATGATTACTCACGGTAGAAGTCGATTGCACGAAATTCAATTCGGGCTGCAGGGCAAACAGGCGTGAAATCTGCAGTTTCGCATAGGCGCCTAGAGAATAATTTAATTTGAATGCATCGGAATATGATTGTCCGTCAATTTTCGTAAGATTTGCATCGGCTTTGATGCCCAGATGAATACCCGGTTTGGTCGCCTGCTGAGCGAATGCAGGAATAAGGATAACCATACACATGGTCGTTAAGAGCGTCCGTTTCATAATGCCATGATTTTGAGGTGAATAATATTTATTGCAAGATAAAACCAAAATTATACCAACTTATTTTCCATGTATACATTTCCAAAGCAAATTTGCAATCTTCTTTAACAAATGGCTAACAACTCTTAACAACTTATTATTTCTTTATTGCTCAAACGCGCAAGAATTTTGAGGCGAAATATGTCGTTATGTATATCGGGAACGGTAAATGCTGTAGATTCCAGCTTTTTCCTGGGTACATCGATTTTTTTCTCTTTATCGTATGGTTCAGTTATTTTTTTCCCTTTACAGTTTCTGCTCAATCTTTTTCACCTGTAAAAGTATATCAGGATACGTTACGGCTCGGTCTGGAGCAGGCCGATTCAATGTTTTTGCAGCATAACCTTGAATTGCTCGCTCAGCAGTATCAGGTAGATGCAGCCCGGGCAGCTATTCTGCAGGCAAGATTGTGGAATAATCCCAATTTAGCCGTTACACAGGGATTGTATAATCCTGCGAATAAAAAATGGATTGATTTGAGTCGTTCCGGAGAAACGGCTCTTCAGCTCCAGCAGCTGATTTTACTTGCCGGGAAAAGAAACAAACAGATTTTAATCGCCCGCGATCAGTATCAATGGAATGTATATGCATTTTTTGATTTGATGCGTACTCTGCGTTATACCCTGCATGCGGATATGTTGCAGTTATATTACGCACAACAATCCCTTAACCTATATGCCTATGAAATACAGTCTTTCCAGCATCTGGCCGATGTGTTACGTGCACAATACCAGAAGGGATTTGCTGCAAAAAAAGAAGTCCTACGCATACAGGCCCAGCTGCTGGATTTACAGAATCAATATGTATCCCAGCAACAACAGATTGCAGATATTGAAGCCGAACTGGCCACCTTACTTAGCGTCCCACGGAGCTATGTTATTCCCATATTACAAACAGATAGCTTATTGCTTCGGGATGTGCGACAATACGCACTGACAACACTTATTGATTCTGCCCTGAATAATCGAGCAGATGTACAGATGGCTGGTCTGAATGTGAAGATGAGTCAACATAACCTACAATTACAAAAAGCACAGGCCGTACCCGATCTGCTGCTGGCCTTTGGGTATGATAAAAACGGCAGCTACGTGCCTAATGCCAATTTAATCTCAGCCGGTTTTGATATTCCCTTATTTAATCGCAACCAGGGAAATATACAGGCTGCAAGAAGCATGGTGCAGTATCAGCAAACCCAGCTACAGCAGGCAAGAGAAGCGGTAATCACAGAAGTAACAGATGCCTATCAGCAAGCCTTGCATGCACAGCAACTTTATCAATCGGTGGATACATCTTTTTATACCTCGTTTCAGCACATGCTTGAAGAAGTTAACCTGAACTACCAGCATCGCAATATCAGTATGCTGGAATTGCTTGATATGTACGATGCATATAAACAAGCGGTGCTCGACTATCAGCAGGCACAGCTCAACAGATTACAAACCCTGGAAAAATTGAATTATGTAGTAGGTCGTCCTGTTTATCATTAATTCACCTTTTCATGTTTATGAAAAACGAGTCAATCATGCGTAATAGCTTGAATATCGTCATAGGGTTTTCTTTGTTTGCATGTATAGCCTGCAAACATACACAACCACCATCACAACCAGCAAATGATTTTCCTGTTGCAGATTCGATAATGGCAACCATACCGCTTGACACCGTGGTGATGAAACCTTTTTTAGATGCAGTGACCTTGAATGGGAAAGTAACGGCAAATGAAAATAAAGTGATTCGCATTTTCCCGATGGTAAGCGGTAAGGTTGTACAGGTAAAGGTTTCGTTAGGCGATTATGTTCATCGCGGGCAGGAACTGGCTAGCATCATGAGCGGGGAAATAGCATCATATCAGGCCGATCTGGTTCAGGCAAGTTCAGATGTAAATATCGCCAAAAAGAATCTGGATGCTACAAAAGATTTATATGAAGGTGGATTGGCTTCTGCAAAAGATTATGCAACTGCACAGGCACAGTACGAGTCAGCACTCGCCAATCTCAAACGAGTACAGGAATTATTGCAAATTAACAATGGAAGCCATCAGTCATTATCCGTTATCCGTTCACCTATCGATGGATTTATCATCAATAAGCAGATAAATCCTGATATGATGATCAGGCCTGATAACAGTAATGAGCTGTTTACCATATCCGATCTAAAAGATGTTTGGGTCATTGCTAATGTGTATGAATCCAATATACCCGATGTGCACGAAAATGATAGTGTGCAGATCACCACACTCGCTTATCCGGGCAAAATATTCAAAGGGCGCATCAGCCAGATTATGCATGTACTCGATCCGGTAAACAAGGTGATGCAGGTACGCATTGTATTACCGAATCCAGATTATTTGCTCAAACCTGAAATGTTTGCAAGCGTTACAGTCGTTCATCCCGAAAAAAAATTGATGATGTGTATTCCCGATAAAGACCTCATTTTCGATCATAGTCGTTATTATGTGTTGATATATCATGGTTTGCATCATATCGAAATCAGGCCGGTAGATGTAGCCAAAGAAGTAAATGGACAGGCTTTTATTGCATCAGGACTTAAACCTGGTGAACGTATTTTGGGTGATCAGCAATTATTGATTTATCAGGCATTAAATCAATAAGCCGTATATGTCAAAATTCATTCGTGGTATTGTAGCTTTTTCGCTGAAAAATCGGTTTTTCATTTTTTTCATCACGCTGATTTTGTTGATTGCGGGTATCATCAGTTTTAAGCAGATGCCTATTGAAGCATTTCCTGATGTAACCAATACCCAGATCACCATCATCACCCAGTGGCCGGGTCGTAGTGCAGAAGAGGTAGAAAAGTTTGTCACGATCCCCATTGAGATTGCCATGAATCCCGTACAGAAAAAGATAAGTCTGCGATCTACGAGCATATTCGGTTTGTCGGTTGTTACCATCATTTTTCAGGATCATGTTACCGATCAGGAAGCCCGCATGCAGGTCAACTATTTACTTCCCGATGCAGATTTGCCAGATGGGGTTACGCCAGTTGTACAGCCTCCGACCACACCTACCGGAGAAATTTATCGTTACACGCTGGAAAGCAAATTTCGCAATCCTCGAGAGCTGAAAACCATCAACGACTGGGTTGTTGATCGTGAATTGCGATCGGTTCCCGGTGTGGCCGACATTGTGAGCTTTGGAGGGATGGTGAAGACCTATGAAGTGCAGGTTAATCCACAAAAACTGCAGGATTTAGGTATCACGCCTCTGGATGTTTATTCAGCCATTGCACGAAGCAATATCAATATCGGAGGAGATATCATTGAGAAGAATAATCAGGCTTATGTGGTTCGAGGAATAGGATTGTTGAATGATATTCATGAAATTGAAAATGTTATCGTTACCCAGATCAATGGTGTACCTGTACTGGTAAAAGATATAGCACATGTCGTTATTTCCAATTTACCTCGATTAGGCGAAGTGGGTAGAACAGATGCCATCGATTCTGCTGGTAAAAGAATGATCCGTGATGAACCCGATGCTGTAGAAGGTATCGTGCTCATGCGAAGAGGTGAAAACCCTGATGAGGTGATTGCAGGACTTAAACAAAAAATTCAACAACTGAATGATCATATTCTTCCTGCCGATGTAAAAATCGTCCCATATTATGATCGTGAAGATCTGATTCATTATGCCACACATACGGTGTTGCACAACATGATTGAAGGGATCCTGCTGGTTACCCTGATTGTTTCTCTGTTCATGTTCAACTGGCGTACCACGTTAATTGTAGCCGTGGTGATTCCCTTATCCTTGTTTTTTGCATTTATGTGCCTGCGCTTGATGGGTATGTCCGCTAATCTGCTATCCTTAGGTGCCGTTGATTTTGGAATCATCATCGATGGAGCGGTGATTATGGTGGAAGGTATGTTCGTGCTACTCGATCATAAGGCCGGGGAAATAGGCATGGAGCGGTTTAACAAGCTTGCTAAAATGGGTATGATCAAGCGGAGAGGAGGACAGTTAGGTAAATCCATCTTTTTTGCGAAGCTGATTATCATTATGGCATTGGTGCCTATATTTTCTTTTCAGAAGGTGGAAGGGAAGATGTTTTCGCCTCTGGCCTATACACTGGGATTTGCCTTGCTTGGCGCCTTATTTTACACCCTGACCCTTGTACCGGTGCTCATTCATTTATTGTTATATAAAAATGTACGGGAAAAACGTAATCCATTTGTGGATTTTACTACCAGATGGGTGATGCGGGGCTTTCGGTTCACGTTTCAACACAAGCGTGCTACATTAATCATCTCATCTGTAGTAGTTATTATCGGTTTATATGCATTTCACTGGCTGGGTACTGAATTTTTGCCTGAGCTCAATGAAGGTTCCTTGTGGATACGCGCCCAATTGCCCTACAGTGTGTCTTTACAAAAAGCTGTTGAAGTTGCCAATCAAATGCGTGAGATCCTGATCTCTTTTCCTGAAGTAACCAAAGTAGTATCGCAAACAGGTCGACCGGACGATGGGACTGATGTAACCGGATTTTACAACATAGAGTTCGACGTGGCGCTGAAACCCCGATCTGAATGGCCTTCCCACCTTAGCGAAGATCGACTGATTGCCGATATGCAACGAAAATTATCCGTTATTCCCGGTGCAGATTTAAACTTTTCTCAGCCCATTATGGATAATGTGGAAGAAGCTGTTTCAGGTGTGAAGGGATCGATTGTGGTAAAAGTGTTCGGAGATTCATTAAACTATATGGAAAACACGTGTACGCAAATTGCCGATATACTGAGAACGGTAAAAGGAATTGAAGACGTGGGTGTGATTAGAAATCTCGGTCAACCCGAATTACGGATTGACTTAAATCAACAAAAAATGGCCATGTATGGAGTTACCACGCAGGATGCACAAACAGTTACCGAAATGGCAATTGGTGGAAAGGCTGCAACACAGCTCTATGAAGGTGTTGAGCATTTTGATATTCGCATCCGATTTCCGGAGCAATTCAGGAAAAATGCTGATGACATCGGTAATTTGCTGGTGCCTACCATTAGAGGTACACAGGTGCCTTTAAAAGAGATTGCCGCTATCAGTACGAGAACCGGACCTTGCTTGATTTTTCGGGATAATCATCAGCGGTATTCAGCCGTGAAGTTTTCCGTTAGAGGGAGGGATATGGGAAGTGCTGTTGCCGAAGCTCAGCGCAAAGTAAATGCAGCTATTCATTTGAAAAAAGGTTATACGATGATGTGGCAGGGAGATTTTGAAAATGAACAGCGTGCATCTAAACGATTGCGACAGGTAGTACCCATCAGTTTATTGCTTATTTTCATTTTGCTGTATTCTATGTTTGGTAATGTCAAAGATGCAGGTCTGGTATTTCTCAATATTCCTTTTGCTATTGTCGGCGGAATTGCCGCCTTGCTTGTTACACATACCAACTTTAGCATTTCGGCAGGAATCGGATTTATTGCCTTGTTTGGCATCTGTATCCTGGTAGGTGTATTGTTGATTGGGGCATTCAAAGAGCGACTCGATAAATGGGTGCATCAGCCAGGTGCATTAACACGTGCAATTCGGGAGGGTGTGCGTGCATATATACGACCGGTGTTGATGACGGCTTTGATGGATATATTAGGATTGTTACCTGCGGCTGTTTCCACCGGTATTGGTTCGGAAAGTTCCCGACCTCTGGCAAGAGTGGTGATAGGCGGACTCATTTTTGCTACAGCATTTTCATTACTGGTATTTCCGCTTATCTTTCAGATGGCCTATCGAAAGGTGGATTTGAGAGAGGCTCCATCTACAGAAAATAACACATAAGCACACGACAAATGTTTCGGGCAGCTGCATCCGAATCCCGTATTCAATCTACCTGAACAAAGGTAGCGGTAAGCAATCCACATTTTATTTCATCCACACGGGAGGTTCATCAGCAGATGGACCATACAGGCCAGGCACGGATATATTCAACAAACGCAGGTAAATGATCAATTCGGCCCGATGATGAATCATATGATGCAGACCCAGCCAGCGGATTGCTTGTATGCGATTGGCTTGCAGGATGATGGCGTCGCCATTGCGTAACGTCCAGCTCTGCTGTAAATAAGTTTCATCTGCAGCATGCAGGGATTGAAATACTTGTTCATGGATATCTTTCGCTGCTACAGTCAGCGCCTGCTGTGTCGCGACGGGTTGTGGACGACGCGGAGGAAGTTTTGAAAAATCTAATTCCGGTTCCTGAAGTACAACCAGCATGATTCTGGGCAACGTAGCGACGTGATAGGCTAATTCACCCAGTGTGTACGATTTTTCATGTGGCTTCCATGAAAAATAGGCCTCGGGCACACGCTGAAGCGTGAGAGATGTAAAACCAAATTCTCTTTCAAGGTCCTGTACCAAGCCTGTTTTTGTATCCATAAAGTAACAAATAAAAGGTGAAAAAATGAACGTATGTATGCTGAATTCATGAGTATTTTAAACTCATGTTGTATATCCGGCACGATAAAACACATACCGAATCGTACCGTAGCTATAGCGAAGATATTTCTCGATATGAACGGGTTTGATCCATTGCACGTCCAGAATATCCTCTTCAATCTGCGGAACCGTTAATTCAGTACCCGTAAACTGCATTTTAAACCAGTGTGTTTTTTTAAGGATCTGTTCATTTGTATGTCGATCCGTGTACACATGATAGGTATGACAGATGAATCGTTCAATCGCTACATGATACAGGCCCGTTTCTTCATGCACTTCTCTGAGGGCGGTTTGCTTCGGATCATCGCCCGGTTCAATTTTTCCTTTCGGTAAATCCCATTTACCCCATCGAAAAATCAATAACACATCCTGTTGTGCATCTGTAATCAATCCACCGGCCGCTTCGCGCATCACATAACGTTTTGCGATATCCTGAAATACAGTACTGGTATCATTTGATAGCAGAATACAGGCTTCAGTTGTGCCCTGTTGCAGTTGATTGATCGTGGTTTGTAGATCAAGTTTATCGATGTCTACAAGATATTCCTGGCGCGATGATGATGGTAAAATACATTCAGGTATATCCTGCAATTGTTCACATATTATCAGTGGCCGTTCCTGTATCCAGATGATCAATGGTTCCATAACAACAAAATTCGTTTCAAAAATAAAATTTATTCATGGTAATGAATCACCTTTCACGCATGTTCAATTATTTCATAAAAATTTAATTAGGTTTGCAGCATGGAAATTGCGCATCAGGTAGCGGAGAAGCTGCTTTTCATCAATGCAGTGAAGTTGAGTCCGGATAAACCTTTCACATGGGCATCGGGATGGAAGTCGCCGATTTATTGTGACAATCGGCGTATTCTTTCGTTTCCTTACATTCGGGATTATATCAAATCTGAATTGAGTAATCTTATCGATCAGCATTTCCCTGATGTGGAAGTCATTGCGGGCGTGGCCACTGCGGGTATTGCACATGGTGTGCTGGCTGCAGATTTATTGAAACTGAATTTTGTGTATGTGCGGTCCAGTCAGAAAGACCATGGATTGGGTAATCAGATAGAAGGATTTTTTCATCCCGGGCAACGAATTGTAGTTGTCGAAGACCTGATATCCACGGGTGGGAGCAGCATGCGGGCCTGCGAAGCGCTGCAGGCCGCGGGTGGAGTGGTGAAAGGCGTGGTAGCGGTATTTGATTACGGATTTGATCAGGCTAAAAAATCATTTCAACAGGCAGGTATTCCCGTCTATGCATTAAGTCATTATGAGGCCTTACTGGAAGTGGCTCTGGAGAAAGGTATGATCCATCAGGAACAATTATCTGTGCTTCAGCAATGGCGACAATCGCCTGATACATGGGGGCGTGGCTGATGATACACGCGCATGTAGATTATTTTTCCTGCACATGTATCACAAGCCTGGGACTTACTGTAATGCGTCGGGGAGAAAGCGGCTCATTGTATTGTTCTTTATCCTGTATGGCCTGAATGAGCAACTGCATGGCTTTTTGTCCCTGTTCATAAGGAAATTGCTCCAGAGATGCAATGGGAGGATGAGCTACATATTTATTGATATGTAGATTGGCAAAACTCACAATTGCCAGATTATCGCTGATTTCAGCACATTGTTGCTTGAGTTCGTGCATGAGTTCAAGTGCTACATAATCGTTAAAAGCTAAGATGGCTGTTGGTTTTCGCTTGTAATCGCGCAATTCGCTCAATGCATGGGCTATACCTGAAGGACTCAAATCGGTGAATAGCGTTAAATGCGGATCATATTTTAATCTATTTTTTTCCATGGCCAGCCGATAACCCTGCAGTCTTTGCATACTGGCAGGCAATGTTTCAGGACCGTTGATCAATGCAATGATGCGATGCCCCTGGCGCAGGAGAAATCGCACGGCCTTCATGGCTCCTTCTACCAGATCGGCCTCCACAGCCCATATCTGGGGCATCTGGGGTATGCAATCAAAAAATACCAGCGGTAAGCGGTGTTGCATTAAACGCTGATAATGATCATAATGCTTTACATGTTTGGCAATAGAAACAATCAATCCATCTACATGGTGCCGTTTCATGGTTTCAATCACCCGTCGTTCCTGCTGTTCATCGTCGTGCGACTGGCCAATAAGAACAGTATAATCATGCTGCAAAGCCACATCTTCGATGCCTGAAATAGCTTTTGAAAAAAATTCTTCGGCCAGTTCAGCCACAATCACGCCCACGGTGAACGTTCTTCGTTTCTGAAAATAAATGGCCAGCTGATTGGGCTCATAACCCAGCTCAGCGGCTACCTGTTTTATTTTTTCGCGCGTATCTTTTCCTATGCTGGGATGATCGTGCAGGGCGCGGGAAACAGCGGATGGGGAAACACCTACAATCCTGGCGATTTCTTTGATGGTTGGCATTCGTGAGGCCATGTATGCACACTTTAAAACCAGCCGAAATTACAGATTATGAAGCATCTTCAAAACCAAAAAAGAAAGAACCCACGAAGGGTTCTTTCTCCCATAACCAATCACAAATGTGTACTCACCAAATACATGGTACAATCACCAGCAGGCAATCAGCTATCATCAACGCAAATCTAACATAAAATCTACTTGTTGTATGATATGCTGTCAAACGTTTGCGTAAGCATATTTTCCATTTGAAGACCCGTTTTATTTACTTTTTGTCAAAAAAAATATTTACTCTTTTTTTCTTTTCAATTTCAGGTAAATTAGCCAGATGAACAGGTTCAATATGGACACTCGTGTAACCGTAACTCACACAAAGGATTTTTTGCCCTTGCTGCGGACTTGTTTTGAGGATGGATTACCGGTATCGCTGATTGTGGATGAGGGCCAACTATGCAGGGCAGAAGGCTACATAGCAAGGCTGGATGATACCAGTCTGACGCTGAAAGATGGCCGCAGCTTTCGTATTGCAACGCTTGCAGCCGTGAATGGGGTATTTATCGATAGCTATTCTCAGTGCTGATCTGTTCAGGGCAGCACGATGGCTTGCGAGCCTCCCTGCAGGGCTATCCGCGAACCCCGCCATTCGATATATCCATCAACATGTTCTGGTAGGCTAACTTCGCCCGTGAGTTTTCCTTTTTTATCCTGGAAAAACTCCACCCGGATGATGCCCCGGGGATGAGGCATGGAGGCCACCACATGATTTAAATGGCCCAAATGCGGGGTGATGGCCACCCGGGCAAAGCCGGGTGCTGCAGGTCTGATGCCGCAAATCGTAGCCAGAAAATCGTAAGCTGGACTGGCCGACCAGGCGTGGCAATCGGAGCGCGTGGGCTCGGGCTTTTCGGCGAAGGTGGTAAGCCCTATCTTCAGCATATCAAACCAGGGATTCAGCTGGTTTACGTATCCATCGCCAAGCCCGACTTTCACCATGGCCTGAGTAAGATAGAACCGGAAATAAAAAGTTACCTGATCCAGCGAAGTATCGGTCAGTACATTTTGCATTACCTGGCGTTGCCATTGGGCGGGAATTACATCGGCCAGGATGGCCAGGATGGAAGCATGTTGACTGAATTGTTGTTTCTCAGGTGTATTGGCCATTTCCATGCGTTGCATGTCAAAGCAATGCGTAAAAACACCCTGAGCAAGGCGAAATGCCAGCTGGCTGTAATGAGCGGCCTGATCGGTATAGCCAAAGGCTTCAAATAAATCTGCAGCCTGGTGCAGGGTATAGATCAGCTGACAGGTAAGGATGGCCGAATGTCCATCGGTAGCGCCTGCCGGCGAGCCGCCAGGAAAAGTCCCGGCCCAGTCCACAAAACTCCACCAATCCATGGGTCCCAGCATGTTGTAAACAGGGTCGACATGCGCTTCGTACCAGCTCAGAATGGGTTGAATACCGGATAGATAAGATTTAACAAAATCGGTATCAGGACGTAACATCCAGTAATCATGCAACATCGAAATCCAGAACAGGGAATAAGGGGGAATAATCTGCAGGCGATGGCTCGGAAAGCGGCCCTGGGTGAGCCCGTTGGGCGTCCGTGAATCATAAAAATCGTGAATCGCCTTACGCATGAGTCGGTCGTCGCCCGTGTTGTACAGGGAAATTAAGGCTTGAATGCGGGTATCGCCTTCATATTGCAGTTGCTCATAGTAAGGGCAATCAAAATACGTCTCTCCCGCACACAACCGCGCGGTATGCCAGCCCACGTTCCATATCGACTGAAGGGATGAATCGTTGCTGGCAAAGCTGGCCAGTCGATGGAAGGGATATCCGGTATAGATCCCATAAAAATCGTCGACCGTAAGCGGATCGTCGGCGGTGGTAATATCCAGCTGAATGTATCGATAAGCCCGAATCCAGAGTGGACTGAAACGGCGCTGGTTTCCACCATCTGGGTAAAATTCATCATACAGGCCCAGGATATGTTTACCTTTGATTTCGTTGCGATTGCCTTTCCGTCCGTTACTATCTACAGCTGCTTCAGAATAGGTGATCCGGATGTTTGATCCCGCACCGCCATGCACGACTAACACTGGATAAGCAACCGTTTCCTGTCCCTGATCCAGGATCATGCGTACCTGCTGATGGGCAGGAATCGTCAGTGGATGATGGGGTTGAATGAAAGTATCCCGCACTGGAAAAGCCCCGGATGCGGAGGAAGAAAGGCGAATGGCCTGCAGGCGCTGTGGGCTATATTCCATTTGAGGAATGGGCGAGGGTACCAGCGTCCACACATTATCGCTGCCTACACCTGCGGGAACGGCCGCTGCCGGTACATCTTCAGCCTGCAACCAGGAGCCGTCGTCATAATCGGTTTGTTCCCAACCCCAGGGAAAGTTAGCTGCATGCACAGCATCGCCGGGGCCCGTAACAAAATAAGTATGCAAACGAGCGGCTGTTTCACGGGCACAGGGCTGATAAGCGGTATCATGCAACACCTTCCAGCTGCGATTGGTATTTAATACATCCCAGGCTGGATCATCGGCCTGCACAAGAAATGCGGTTCGTGCAGAAATCTGCGCCATAGGAGCGTATTCGCCCATATTCCACACCATGGCTGCAAGCACGTTTTTACCCTTTTGCAGATACGGCGCAATATCGTAGGTCTCCACATTCCAGTTGTACGTGTCCCCACGTGCTGGCCCACGGCCCACATCATGGCCATTAACAAACAGATGATATCGATTATCGGCGGTTACGTGAATGACCAGTTGCGCTGGCAGAGAATCCAGTTGAAAGGTTTTTCTGAAATGAAACACGCCGTAAGCGGAAGCTGGAACACCGGGACAACAAATCCAGTGCGCAGGCCAGTATTGATGCAATAATCTTGGATGAAAAACTGAAGGCTGGGCAATGACCTGTGCGTTGAACACTGTGGCTATCGCAATTATCCCGATGAAATGTTTTTTTAGCATACTTTTCCTCCGTTTACAGCGATCAGCGGTTTGTCTTTGCATATACGAAAGGTGAAGCCGTGATGAACTTAAGGCGATTTTTGTTGTTGCGTGGTGTCTTTACAACACAGGGGAAGCAATCGATACGAATCGGGATTGGCCTTGACGGTATCTGCATCAAAACCCGCATTGGCAATGGCATATTCAATATAAAGCGGATTGGTACGTTCCGTATAATACTGGACCGTGACGATTTTATTATAGACATTCACGCTGGCCGAAATAATGCCCGGCTCTCGTTTTAAATAATTCAACAATACCTGTTTGCAAGCATCGCATTTTTGAATATTCGTTTGAATGCGCACGGTGGCTACTGCACGTTGTGCCGACGCGTGAGATGTTATGTACAGCATAATGATAGCTGCGAGCCAGTGTGGTTTCCAGAGCATTCTCATTCCAGATGAATTTGTGATAAAAGTAGTAAAATTTCCGGGACGGCGCTATCTGGAAATTTACAAAGATGATGCATCCGGCGTCGTGCATCACTACGTTGCCATGAGACATAGAAACGAGCTTACTTTTCGCAACCGGTTTTTGTGTATTTTGCAAGGTTAATTCTGGAATGTTATTCATATTCATCAATCTACATCATTATGTTATCACTTCGTACTCGTCTTCAGGAAGCCGTTTCAGCTATTGAGCAAAACATTCCCGATCGGGCATCTATTGCGGTGGTGCTGGGAAGCGGATTGGGTAGTTTCACCCATCATTTGCATGTTACCCATCGTATTCCTTATGCTTCCATTCCCCATTTTCCGGTATCCACCGTGGAAGGACATTCGGGCGAATTAATTCTCGGTGATGTTTCGGGCAAGAAAATCTGGGTGCTTTCCGGACGCTTTCATTATTATGAGGGTTATTCCATGCAGGAGGTGACGTTTCCGATACGGGTGTTGAAATATCTGGGGGTTTCGCATTTGTTATTGTCCAACGCAGCGGGTGGATTAAATCCACAATTTAAAGTCGGCGATCTGATGGTCATTACCGATCATATTAACCTGCAGCCCGAGCATCCGCTGCGCGGCAAAAATGATGATAGCCTCGGGCCACGCTTTCCTGACATGAGTGAACCTTACAGTCAGGAACTGATTGCAAAAGCATTCCATATTGCAGCAGAAAAAAATATCCTGTTGCGCAAAGGCGTGTATGTGGGTGTGCAGGGGCCAAGTTTTGAAACCCGAGCCGAATATCGCTTCTTACATCGCATTGGAGGCGATGCCGTTGGCATGAGTACTGTACCTGAAACCATTGTGGCCGTACACATGGGTATGAAGGTATTTGCCATGAGCGTGATTACCGATATTGGTATTCGAGAAGAAAACAACCTGATCAGTCATGAAGAGGTGCTTGCAGCAGCGCGTGCTTCAGAGCCTACCATGAGCACCATCTTTATTGAATTGATCAAAAGCATCTGACCTTGTTTCCGGGCAGTACAAGCGCATGAACCATTTGTTGAAGATAGGAGCTATGTGGCTTAGCCTGGTATATATGTGCAACTATGCTCATGCACAATTGCCACGAATTGGCGCCATAGGTGGAATGGCCAGGTCGACCGGCCAGAGCTCAGATTCATTTCATCTTGAACATCGTGTGAATGATACCATCCTGATTTATTATCATTACCTGAATGATATCACACCCCATCATCTGGATTCCGCTATCAACAATTTTTACACTTATTTTCCACTAAGGCCTGCTGACGTTTATCTGGGCAATATCGGCAATCCGGGTTATGATCTTATTTTTCAACCTTCCATGAAAGCCGGATGGGATGCCGGTTTTCATACACTCGATCTCTATCGATGGACTACAGATAGCGCTCGCTTTTATCAGACTACCGGTCCATACACGGAATTGCGTTACCTGATAGGACCCAAGCAGGAGCAAGTCATCGACGTATTTCATACGCAGAATCATAAACGCAACTTCAATATCGCGGGACATTATCGGAAGATTAACTCGCCGGGTTATTTTCGGAATCAAAATACAAACGACGATAATTATCAGCTTACCGCTCGTTTTGATACCCGAAGGCAACGTTATCATGCATTTGCAGCATTAACGGGTAACAGCATACAAACCGGTGAAAACGGTGGATTGGTAAATGATGCAGACTTGCTGGATCCTATTCATAGCGATCGGCAAACCATTGCCACTTATCTTGGAGGAAATAACGCTTCAAGCGGATTTTCATTTTTCAGTGCTTCTATTCCGGTGAAAACCACATGGAAAGAAAAAAGCTTTCAGTTTTCTCATGAATACGATTGGGGCAGAGGAGATTCCGTGAAAATCAACGATAGCACCACATTATATCGTTTTTATCCTATATTCCGCGTGCAACATCGTTTTCAAATCAGCAATTTTTCGGTTCAATATCGGGATACCATCGTGATGAATGATACACTCGATGCCTATTTTTATAAACTACATTATCCCGATATCGTAAATCCGGCTGATACAAGCATTTTCGCCATGCATAACTGGAAGCGCGTTAGTAATGATCTTTCACTGGTTCAATTTCCTTTTCCGCAGAATCAATCACAATTTTTACGTGAAGGCATTACATACGAAACTATCCTGAGTACCGATTTGCAGGGCAAACGTCGTTTTCAGAATATTATCGGCCATATAGAATACCGCAATAAAACCCGAAATCAAAAATGGGATATACGCCTCTATGGCGTGCTCTATCTTGCAGGAGATTATTTTGGTAATTATCACGCACTGGCTTCCCTGAGCAGATATGTAGGTCCAAAATTTGGTAATATAGAATTGCATGCCGAAAACGTAAACCGTACTCCCGATTGGGTTTTTCAACATTTCATATCAAACCGATTTGCATTTTCAAATTCAGATTTAAACAAAGAAAATATTACGCTTTTGCAGTTTCGCTCCGTGAATCCCGCTTTCAGGTACAGCCTCGAAGTGAATGATTACTTGTTTACCAACTTCACGTACTTTAAGGATTACGAGCATAGTGATCAATATCATTCTCCGTTCTCCCTGTTGCAGCTGGTATTTAAAAAAGATTTTCGGATTAACCATTTTCACTTGCATACCGATATAGCCTATCAGCAAATTACCGGAAATCCGCCGCTGCATTTGCCTCTGGTGTGGACATGGAATCGACTGACGTATGAGAATTATTTATTCAATTATCATCTGCAAATATGTACGGGTTTTGAAATCAAATACAATACGCCCTTTGATGCTCCCGATTATTCACCCTTACTCGGCCAATTTGTTTATCAGGATCAGCAGCGCATCGGTAATGCACCGGAGATCGCTGCCATATTTCATTTCAGGATTCGTTCGTTCGTGGGTTACATTCGTGCGGAAAGGTTAAATTATTTTATCTTTAATCCTGATTTCGCCGCACCGCATTATCCCTATCCTGATTTTGGTGTGCGGATCGGCGTGAAATGGGGATTAATCAATTAAACCATGGCTACAACATTGTTGTATATTAAAAACATGGTTTGTGACAGATGTGTGAAGGTGGTGAGCCAGATTCTTGCAGAGCTTCACCTTCCGGTGGTTTCCGTGACTCTGGGAAGTGCCGTGATAGACCGTGAACTCACCGAAGAAGAAAAACATAAGCTTAATCTGTTGCTTGAAAAAGAAGGTTTTGCCTTGATTGAAGACAAAAAAATCCGCTTACTGGAAGCTATCAAGCATGCAGCCATCGATTGGGTACAGCATGGAAAAATGAAAACCATGCCTGTAAATTTTTCTACTTTTTTAAGTGAAACCCTGCAAAAAGATTATCACTACCTGAGCAACTTGTTTTCAGAACATGAGAACATCACGATCGAGCAATATTTGATCCTGCAAAAGATTGAAAAAGTAAAGGAGTTGCTTTCTTACGGTGAAATGTCGCTCAGCGAAATTGCCGATGAGCTGGGGTATAGCAGTGTAGCGCATTTATCCTTGCAATTCAAACGCATGACAGGTTTTACACCCACACAGTTTCGCAAGCTTAAGGATCATCATCGTAAACCGCTGGATCGGGTGGGGGAATGATTTTCAACAACCTATTACACACATCATGCAACGATCGGTTCTATTCACATGGTGCATCTTGCTGATTGGCCTCTACAACGTGTATGCACAGGTGGAGATACGCCCAACGTATCGAGAACCTTATCGGCCCGTATATCATTTTACTCCACCCGTAAACTGGACCAACGACCCCAATGGTCTGGTATTCGTCGCAGGCCTGTATCATCTGTTTTACCAATACAATCCCGAAGGCATGGTGTGGGGCCATATGAGCTGGGGACATGCTGTGAGCAAAGACCTGGTTCACTGGCAGAACTGGCCTGTGGCCATTCCGGAAGGGCCTGAAGGAATGATATTTTCCGGGTCGGCTGTGGTGGATAGCTTCAACACATCCGGACTGGGAACAGCCGCTCATCCGCCCCTGGTGGCCATTTACACTTCGCATCATATCATGGACAGCGCGCATACCGATCTGTATCAGCAATCGCAACATATTGCTTATAGTCTTGATGGAGGGCGCACCTGGCGCAAGTTTGCACACAACCCTGTGCTTGACCTGCATATGCGCGATTTCCGCGATCCCAAAGTGTGGTGGTATGCGCCTGATCACGTGTGGATGATGGTGGTATCTTTTCCGGTCGCGCATCAGGTGCAATTTTTTCGTTCATCCGATCTGATTCACTGGCAACACACCGGCACATTTGGCCCGGCAGGCGATACTTCCTATGTATGGGAATGTCCTGACCTGTTTCCTCTGCAGATTTATGATGCTACGGGTAAGCCTACGGGCAAGTCTAAATGGGTGCTGATGGTATCGGTGCAATACGATGTGCAATATTTTATCGGTGATTTCGATGGTCGTACCTTCACTGCCGATGATATCCGGCAAATCCGGAAAGTGGACGAAGGCAGGGATTTTTATGCAGCTACCACATACAATGATATACCTGCTACCGACGGGCGACGCATTTGTATCGCCTGGATGGACAACTGGGCTTATGCTGCACATGTGCCTACCTTTCCCTGGCGCGGTTTCATGACCGTGCCGCGGGTGTTTACACTTCGGGAAAATGAGCGGGGCATACCCGTGCTATACCAGTATCCCATTGATGAAATCGAACAGCTTGCTGTGGATTCCATGATGATTGTACATCGTGCCGTGAAAGCTAAACATCCCTTATGGGTTCATGACTACCCGTTCACCGTAGGCAAGCTTTCCTTACAACTCCGTAAAATCAAAGGCAGCTTCAGGCTGGCCGTAGCCCGACATGGCGATACGGCTGTGTGGATCAGCTATCATCCCGGTACGGGGGAATTGCAGGTTGATAGAACCCATAGCGGGAATACGCATTTCGATTTCCATTTTCCTTCCGTCACCACCGTGCAGCTCAGGCCTGCTGCGCATTTACGCCTGGATGTGTATCTTGATAAAAGTAGTGTGGAAATTTTTGTAAACGGTGGAGAAAAAGCCATTACCCTGCTATTTTTTCCTGATGCGCATCAAACCGAAGTTTCATTAGAAGCCATGGACGGAAGCTGCATGATTGATACATTGAAGTTGATTCGATATCCGCAAGCTGCTTATCTTGTTCAGCGAAAATTTGTTTCGTATGGAAGCCATCTGGGGCATTGATCTGGGCGGAACCAAGATTGAAGGTGTGGTGCTACCGGCCGACTGGCAGCGAAATCTGCAACAATTGCAGCCATTGGCTCGCCTGCGCATCGACACCGAAGCCGATAAAGGCTATATGCACATCCTGCATCAAATTCAAAAGCTGCTGCAGATGCTGGAGCAGGAAACCGGATTAAAACCTGCACGACTGGGCATAGGCACACCGGGTACGCGCGATCCGGTTACCGGATTGATGAAAAATAGCAACACCGTATGTCTGAACGGACAACCGCTGAAAAAAGATCTGGAAGCCCTGCTGCGCATACCGGTAATCATGGCGAACGATGCGAATTGCTTTGCTCTGGCCGAGAGTCGCCTGGGCCGCGTGGCGCTGGAGCAATTGCAACCGGAGGTGGTATTTGGTGTTATCATGGGCACTGGAGTGGGTGGCGGACTGGTGGTACGCAATCAGCTCATCCAGGGTGCACAGGGTATCGCCGGGGAATGGGGACATAATTTCCTGGATGCATCGGGTGGACCTTGTTATTGCGGCAAAACGGGTTGTGTGGAAACGGTGATTTCCGGCCCGGCTTTAGAACGATATTATGCTTCATTAACCGGTCAGCATATCAAACTCAAAACCATTGTGCAGCGTTTTCAGGAAGGCGATGCAGCTGCCCGCCAGACCATCGAACGCCTGTTAGAAAACTTCGGCAAAGCTATTTCCGTGGTCATCAACATCGTCGATCCGGATGTGGTTGTACTGGGTGGGGGACTGGCCAATATTGATTTGCTTTATTCAGAAGGCCTTCAACGCATCCGGAAATATGTTTTCAACAATCGACTGGATACGCGGATTTACCCACCCGCACTGGGCGATAGTGCAGGCGTATTTGGTGCAGCCATGCTGGTGAGTGCATGAAGGCTTCGCAACTAAACAACAGCGAAGTTTTATTCAACGGGATATATTTTTCCAGCTGTTGTCTTGCATATTTGCATCCATAAAGATACCCGGATCAACATACAGGCTTTGAATGGGCTCCGTGCTGGTGAGCCTGATGGTAAACGTTTCTGGATGCTGGAGCCACACGGCAGGTGAGTAATGGATGCGCCGCTGACGTTGGGCATATTGCACAACCAGATCGAAGGGTATCATGAATCCACCTACATTTTTTATCGTAATTACCACATCTTTTCCTGCTTTTTTTACCTGTGTCAGGGCAAGGTCGTCATATCCATTTGAAAAAAACCAGCTTTTCCAGAACGGATTCAGATTCCTGTTGGATACAGCGTTAAACGTGTAGAAGAAATCCCAGGGAATAGGATGCTTGCCATGCCAGCGTAGCATATAAGCATGAAGACATTTGCGGAACAGCGAATCACCCAATAGATCACGCAATGCAAGATAAGCCAGGGAAGGTTTGCCGTAGGCGTTGTTCCCGTAAGCCACGCCTCTGACCACATTCGATGGGGTGATGATGGGCAAATCCTCTTCCTGGGCGGGATCATGAATCCAGCGGGTGATGCGGAATTGTTTGTAAAAGCTGTCGGCCGCCTCTTTCCCGCGTTCTGCTTCACCTATCCAGTATTCCAGCGTCGTAGCCCAGCCCTCGTCCATGAAGGCATATCGGCTTTCATTGGTTCCCATATAAAACGGGAAATAAGTATGTCCGATTTCATGATTTTCTACCAGCTGCGAGAAATAAAGATTAGATGTGGTGGCATCATTTACCATCATGGGATATTCCATATCTGCATAACCCTGTACCACGGTCATCTTCGGATAAGGATAGGGCACACCCGGCCACATACGTGAATACCACGACAGCGTGTATCGGCCAATATCTACAGCTCGATGAAAATCGGCGGCCGTGTCGTTATAAGCAGCCTGTACACTCACCCTGCGCATGGTGGCCGAATCCACCACCACACTGGCGGCATCCCATACATAATGATCGCTGATGGCAAGGGCTACATCGCTCACATCATGGGCTGTCCATTGCCAGGTGTTCACATCATTGGGAAGGGTAACCCGATGCTGAAGCATATCGTCGAGTGTGGCCACATGTACCACATCATCCTGTTGATAAGAAGCTTTCAATCGATTGGCAATTTCCGGCTGCAATACGCCATCCGGATTCTGCAATTCGCCCGTTGCCCATACCACAAAGTTTTTTGGAACTTTTACCAGCAGTTGATAATCATTAAAATCATTGTAAAACTCCTGATAGCCTGTAAAATCAAGTCTATCCCAGCCGTTATAATCATCATATACGGCAATGCGTGGATAAAAATAGGCGAGATAAAAAGTAGTGGAATCAATCACGCCTTCGCGGCCATGACTGCGGGCAAGCGTGAAATGCCAGTCGATCGTAAGCTGCACACTGTCGTGTGGAAGTAAAGCATCGGGTAAAGGTAATTGTTGCCAGGTAAAATGATACCTGGGATTTTCAAAGTCAACCTTCTGGCCGTTTACGAGCACGCGATCAACCACTGTTCCTTCGGTGAACCAGTTGCTGTCCACATCCATATACCGAAGCGCTTCTGGCTTGTGTACATTCAGGATCAGACGCAAGATCAAATACCTGAGCGTATCCGGACTGTTATTGTAATACGTAATGGTTTCGTGACCTGTGATTTCTCGCGATGGTGGCTGCACGATGATGCTGATGGTGTATCGACCTCGGTTCTGCCAGTAATGCGGCCCGGGCATGCCATTCAGGCTGCGTGTGCCCTTCGCGATAGCCTGTTTAACATTGCGTGGCATATAGAGTTGTTGGGCACTGAGATGAAATGAAATGCCTATAAGCAGACAAATGATAAAACATGATGCAGGACGCATGGCTGAAAATTGAGATCAGTAAACAGGCGACGAAAATACAATGCCCTTCAGGAAAAACAAAGTATTTTGCCGTTTGCCGAGTTGGAAGCGCAATTCACCGAAGAACAGTTTGATTATTCCTCCCTTCAGGGGTAACTTCGCATGCACTATTCGATAAATATTTCTTGATGTCGCCTTCCGGTATGCAACGGCGTGTATCTCAAAAGCCATCTGCTTCAACTGGCATCTATCGAGTGATGCGACCTTTTGCAGGGTTGATGCTATTGCTTTTTGTGATCACCTTGCTCAGCAATGGTATCAACCTTTGGATTCCTCAACTTATTGCTCATGGCATTGATGATTATACCACCGGCCATCTGGTGTTTCGAATATTGATTCAAAAATTTCTGGCGGCGGTACTGTTTATCTTTTTGTTTTCATACGGACAGAGCATGCTGCAGACCTATATTTCAGAGAAAGTTGCACAATCCTTGCGCAATCAGCTTTCTCATAAAATTTCAGCGCAAACCTATTTATATGTTGAACAAATCGGCCCTGAACGCTTACTCACCCATCTCACCTCCGATGTGGATGCTATTAAAACATTTATTGCGCAGGCCGTGGTATCCATTCTTTCTTCAGTGATTATTATTGCAGGAGCGAGTATTTTGCTAATCAGCATCAACTGGAAGCTGGCCATCGTTGTGCTGTTGATGATACCCATCATCGGAACTGTCTTTTATCAGGTATTGAAAAAGGTGAGACCTTTATTCCGGAAATCACAGGAGGTAATTGATTGGTTGAACCGGATAATCGGCGAAAATATTCTCGGGGCAGCACTCGTTCGGGTATTGCATGCCGAACAAATGGAAAACACAAAATTCATTGAAGCCAGTGAACGTGCGCGTACACTGGGTATCGCCATCATGAAGCGGTTTGCGGTGCTGATTCCGATTATTTCATTTACCTCTAATCTGGCAACTCTAGCTGTACTGGTGATGGGCGGCCATTTTGTAATTACCGGAAATATGACGCTCGGCGATTTTGCTGCATTCAATAGTTATATCGCCATGCTTGTTTTTCCTATCCTGTTGATTGGATTCATGAGCGGAGTAATTGCACGTGCCAGTGCTTCTTATCAGCGGATTCAGCATGTGTTGGATACGCCGATTCCCTCACCTGCAGGTATGATTCGCGAATCGTTGAAAGGAAATATCCATGTACAACACGTGTTTTTGAGTTATCAGGGTAAACCCGTGCTGAAAGATATTTCCTTTGCCATTCCAGCCGGTAGCCGAACTGCTATCATTGGCCCTACTGCGGCCGGGAAAACACAACTGCTTTATTTGTTGGCTGGATTGGTACAGCCCGATGCAGGAGAAATTTTATTTGATGGAAAACCCATTCAGGCGTATGATCCTGATGCGTTCTACAGGCAGATAGGATTGGTATTTCAGGATAGTATTATTTTTCACATGAGCCTGCGTGAGAATATTGCCTTTCATCCAGAAGTGAAAGAAGCTGATGTGCAAAAAGCCATTGAGGCTGCAGCATTACATGAATTCATTGCACAGTTACCACATGGACTTGATACCATAGTTTCGGAACGAGGCACCAGCCTTTCCGGCGGACAGAAACAGCGGGTGATGCTGGCACGCGCCCTGGCATTGCATCCCAGAATATTGCTGTTAGATGAGTTTACAGCAAGGGTGGATATCCACACCGAACGCAGGATCATGGATCATTTACGTCGGTATTATCCCGGCATTACTTTAATATCTGTTACCCAATCCATTGAACCCGTGAAAGATTATGACCAGATCCTGTTGCTTATGGAAGGTGAACTTATTGCAACAGGTACACATGAAAGCCTGATGCACCACTGTCCGGAATATGTACAAATCTATACCTCACAGAGAAGTACAAGTCAATATGAACTACAATCTATATGATATTCAACAATCCGATCACCGGCGCAATGCAAGCCTTCAGGTCATTCGCAAACTTATGCCGCTTATCCAGGATGATAAATCCCGGCTGATGATGGCCTGCATAGCAATGGTATTGAATGCAGTGCTTACGCTTGTAGCTCCATTATTGATTGGTTACACGATCGACCGTTATATACAGCAGCATAACATGCATGGGGTATGGATAAATGGCTTCATATTACTGGTCATATACATCGTTGCATGGATAACCAACTATATGCAAACATTTTTAATGGGTATGGTTGGCCAGCATGTGTTGTATAAACTTCGCAATCAAATTTTTCATAAACTGCAGGAACTACCTCTGGCATTCTTTCACCAGAATCAGTCCGGTGACCTCATTTCAAGAATCAACAATGATACGGATAAGATTAATCAGTTCATTTCTCAATCATTGATGCGTTTCCTTGGACTGATAGTAACCATGATCGGTGCAGGCATCTTTTTAATTTGTGTACATCCATCACTGGGATCGATTGCCCTGGCACCTGCAGCTGGAATCTTCATTTTTACGCGTTTTACCTCACACTGGGTAAAACAGCGGAATGCATACAGCCTGAAAACTACGGGTGGTATGAGCGCCGAGATTCAGGAGAGCTTGCATAATTTCAAAACCATTGTTGCTTTCAACAGGCGTGACTATTTCCGGCATCGTTTTGAAACGGTAAATCAACAAAATTATCATGCGGCTATCAAAGCTGGCATAGCCAATAATCTGTTGATGCCGGTATATAATTTATTTGCAAACATCGCCCAACTTATTGTACTGGCATACGGCATTTATCTCATTGCGGCAGGCCATTTTACCATCGGTTTGCTCATCAGTTTTCTGGTTTATGTAAATCGTTTTTACAGTCCACTGCAGCAAATCGCTGCGCTATGGTCGGGCTTTCAAACAGCGCTGGCCGGATGGGATCGTATTTCTTATATCCTTTCACTTGAATCAAACCTGCCCGTAATACCTTCCGTGCAAAAGATATCGACAACGTATCAATTGATTTTTGATAAGGTGAGTTTCAGTTATGATGGGAAAAAGGAAATCTTGCATGAAGTAAGCTTTCAACTTCAGAAAGGAAAAACTTATGCTTTCATTGGTCCGACTGGCGGCGGGAAAACCACCATCGCCTCGCTGATTGCTCGTTTATATGATCCTGTTTCAGGAATTATTTATCTGGATGGATATGATATGCGCAGTTACCCACCGGAGGTACGCACGCAAAAAATCGGCTTTATCTTGCAGGACCCGTTTTTGTTCACAGGCACACTTCAGGAAAATATTCTCTATGGCAATGATCGGTATCAACATTATCATGAGCAAGAACTCATGCATTTATTGAAAGCACATGGGCTGGATGTATTGCTCGAAAAATTTGATGAAGGCTTGCAAACCCGCATAGCTTCCACTGGTAATACCATAAGCCTGGGACAGAAACAACTCATTGCCTTCATACGTGCCGTGCTCCGTCATCCTGAAATCTTAATTCTGGATGAAGCAACAGCAAATATCGATACGGTTACGGAAAAACAGCTCGAAGAGATCTTAGATAAACTTCCCGATACCACCACACGTATTCTTATTGCGCATCGACTCAATACCATTGAACACGCCGATGAAATCTTTCTCGTAAATGCAGGCGAAGTAAAAGCCGCAGGTTCACTTCAGCATGCTCTTCACATGCTCATGCAGGAAGAACGTAAAAGCTGATGCATCATCGAATGGCTGTAAACATAGCGTTAAACTTCTTGCAAAATCGCCAGAGTGCAATCCATGCAGTAATTTTACAAAAAATTGAATAAGGATGAAAAGGCTTCTGTGCATGATTCTTTTCTGTATCTCGAGTTTTTTTGCCGCATCGGCTCAGGCTATCATTCATCAACAACAGGAAGTCGATCGGGCTGGGGTAATGTTTCGATACATTGAACATGAAGTGATGCCCGGTGAAACCTGGTATCGACTCGGGAAAATTTATCATCTTGATCCAACTACAATCGCCCGAGCTAATGGTATGACGGTTGACAGTGTGTTGCGTGTGCATGTATCCATTAAGATCCCATTGCTTACCGAAAATTTTATTCAACCCCATAAAATTCCATCCGAAGGTTATCAGCCCGTTTTTCATCAGGTCATGCCTGGTGAAACGCTTTACCACATCAGCACAATATATAAACCCGCCACAGTAGAAGATTTGCGCAACTGGAATCATGTAACGGGTAACGAAATTCACAGCGGACAATTGCTGGTTGTGGGATTTATGCGATTTAATGCAGCTGCATTGCCGCTTGCATCTGCTTCATCCATAACCACCAATACGCAACCATCGATAACGCATCCCGCACCTTTAGCACATGTGGATAGCAGCATGATGTTTCGCACGATTCCACCCAGAACGGCTACAGATGGGCATATCCCTCCGCCTATATCTGATGATCATATAACAACCGATACCTATCATCCTCAGGCCAAAACGCCACAATCATCATCAGCAGTCAGCTATGTAGATTTGTCCAGACAGTCGCCTGTAGCTACTCCCGCTGTTTCTTCTTCAGCGGAGACCGATGAATCGAGCCCCTTTCAGCACGACTATCTCCAACAAATCCACCAACCGGGCTGGAAGCAGGCGGAGGTAAGAGGCGCTGCAGGATGGTTTTCCAGTAATATTCCACCTTCATCCAGAAAATATTACGTGTTGTTTAATGATGCACCGCGTGGACAGATCATTGAAATTACCAATCCCCTAAATGGCAAATCCATTTATGCGAAGGTACTGGATGGAATTCCCAGATTAGGCGAAAATGCCAATTTGATTGTAAAAATCAGTGATGCGGCGCAAAAAGACCTGGGCATTACACAGGATAAGTTTTTCTGTATCGTACATTATTTTGTATCCGATAAAAAATGATTTTTATCTTCTGAAGCCTTTCAGGAATTCTTTTACAGGGAGGCGTTTGCGACCTTCTAATTGCAATTCATCAACGGCCACCCAGCCGTCGGCAGCAGCAACATGCAGGTATGTTTTCCCATCCGTATCCCATGTACCTGGTGGTGCAGCGGGTGATGATAATGGTAAACAAACATGAGCACGGAAGATGCGCAGTATTTTTCCATCGAGTTGCGTCCAGGCCACCGGTGCGGGATTCATCCCTAAAATCCATTGGACGACTTGCACGGCCGGCCGATCCCAGAGGATTTGTGCATCGGTTTTATGAATTTTCGGAGCGGGATGTAACGTCATGCCCGGTTTTACGAGCTGCGCTTGTGGAATAGGCTGCAGGCGATGATGCATCATATCTTCAATCGTGTTCATCAACAATTCGGCCCCTATCATTTTCAGCCTGTCGTGCAATTCGCCTGCTGTTTCTCCCGGGAGAATGGGTGTGCGTACTTGCGTGAGCACATCGCCCGTGTCGATATCGTGTGATAACTGGAAAATCGTGATACCGGTTTCTGCTTCGCCATTGATGATCGCCCATTGAATGGGTGCTGCACCGCGATAATCGGGCAGCAGCGAAGCATGTATGTTGATCGTACCCATGGGGGGCAGTTTCCAGACGGCTTCCGGTAACATGCGAAAAGCTACGACCACCTGCAGATCGGGCCGAAGGGCCTGTAGCTGCTCGAGAAATCCAGCATCCTTCAGTTTCACCGGTTGCAATACCGGAATCCCATACTGGAGAGCCACCTGCTTGATAGGCGACATAGCCGTTTGCAGACCTCTACCTGCGGGCTTATCGGGAGCCGTGACCACGCCCACTACCTGATGATGCGAGCGAAGCAGTGCTTCGAGTGAGGGAACACCAAATGCGGCCGTGCCTAAAAACACTATGCGTAATCGATCTCGCTGCATAAGTTTCAGGGATACAAGAGATATTTTTTCCGGATGGTTTTAAATCGTTGTAGCGCAGGCTCCCAGCTGCGACGGATAGCTTTTTCGCTCAAGCCCCGCTCAATTTGCTTTTGCAAGATAGTATTCCCGGCCAGTTTGGTGAAATAGGCGTTGAAGAAATGTGTTTTATCGGGAAATAATCGATATCCTTGCATCAGCCATGTAAGCGAGAGATGGTGATCGATTTGCTTCAACGTTTGTGCAGGAGATTGGATTAATGAAACGCCGTAACAGACTTGATTTTCATAAAGTGGATGTTGTGCACCGGGTACAGGTCGCGGAATAAACCTAAATAAATCGTGTGGAAAATCAGGATGGCCGAATATTTCGAAAGGGTGATCCGTGCCACGTCCTACGCTGATGGCGGTACCTTCAAAGAAGCACAATGCCGGATATAGATAAACTGCATTCATGGTACGCAGGTTGGGCGAAGGCGGAACAGGAAGCTGATATAAACTGTCGTGCGCATAATGTAAACAGGGAATCACGATCAGGCTACAGGTATCGCCATGAGCAAGCCAGTGTTCGCCATTCAGCATACGGGCATATTCACCGGGGGTCATGCCATATACCACTGGAATCGGCTGCATGCCTACAAATGAACGATAGGTCGTATCCAGCACAGGACCATCTACATAAAAACCATTAGGATTGGGTCTGTCCAGCACAATTAACGGCAGATGATGTTCAGCTGCGGCTTCCATCAAAAATTGCAGCGAAGAGATATAGGTATAAAAACGCACACCCACATCCTGAATATCATATACCAGCACATCTACATCCTGCAAATCAGCAGCAGACGGCTTGTAATGCCCTGCTCCATACAGCGAAACCACAGGCAAGCCCGTTGCGGAATCAATGCTATTGCCTATGTGTTCGCCCGCACTGGCCATTCCACGGAAACCATGTTCGGGACTGAAAATTTTTACGATATGCACCCCACGTTTCAGCAATGTATCCACCAGTTGTTGATCACCAACGATAGACGTTTGATTGACCAGCATAGCCACCCGCTTGTGCATGAGCAGGGGGAGATATTGATCCATGCGTTCTGCGCCAGTTATGATACGCTGGGCTTGTGCAGGCCATGCCAGTAAGCAAATCCAGATGAGCATCCAGCCTAAAGGTTTCCGTACATGCATAAGCATAAGTATTTTGGGAAGAACAGGAATTTCATTAAACAAAAACAAAAAAACGGCGAATTGATTGCATAAAGAAAATTTTTTCTGAGATACATTTTTCGCAAGCCGATTTTCCTTAACTTGCTGCATATTCATCACATATTAATGACAAACACATGAACAAATTTGTTAAAAAAGGAGACACGGTGAAAGTGCATTACCATGGGAAATTATCGAATGGTTTTACGTTTGATTCTTCCGAGGGTCGCGAACCATTTGAGTTTGAAGTAGGTGCAGGCACCGTGATTAAAGGTTTCGATGATGCCGTGTTGAACATGCATGTAGGCGAAAAGAAAACGGTGAACATACCTAAAGAAGAAGCTTACGGTGAACGCGATGAAAGCCTGGTCGTGAACTTTCCACGAAATCAGTTTCCTCCCGATCTACATCCGGAAGTGGGCATGGAATTGCAAATGAGCAATGATGCAGGCCAGGTATTTCCGGTAATTGTACAGGATGTAACGGAAGAATATGTAACGCTTGATGCCAATCATCCCCTGGCAGGCGAGGACTTGATATTTGAAATCGAATTGGTAGAAATTCTGTAATTCATTTTCCCTGAGCCCCGATATCGGTTTGAAGTCTATTATGGCAACATGCTGGCATCGGGGCTTTTCATAACCTGTGATCGGTCGATTACCGCTACAGTAAGGCGGCTTACACTTACGAGTTTATTTTTATCGTCGCTGATACGGATATCCCATACCTGTGTGGTTTTGCCGATATGCAGCGGGCGTGCTATTCCGTGTACGCGCCCTTCGCGAACCGGGCGAATATGATTGAGATTAATTTCCATACCCACACAGGCTTTCTGTCGGGGATCGACAACCAGTGCAGCAGCTACACTACCCAGTGTTTCCGCAAGGGTAGCCGAAGCGCCCCCATGCAATAAGCCGTAAGGTTGGCGGGTTTTTTCATTAACCGGCATCATGGCTTTTAAATAATCGGGGCCGATTTCGGTGAAGATAATCCCCAGATATTCGCTCATGGTGTCTTTCGACAGTTCGTGCAGGGTATCTAAATTGATGTCTAATGAGTACCAGATGGGATGCATGGTGAATGATTGTATCAGCAAGATAAGCAAAATCAAATTCACATGAAGGCAACAGCTTGTTGTTGGGCCTCACCGAGTCCATCAACCCCGTAAGCGATACGATCCCCTGGTTGTAAAAATCGTGGTGGATGTTTGCCCATACCCACGCCTGCTGGTGTACCCGTTGATATGATATCGCCGGGATAAAGCGTCATCAAATGACTCAGATAGTGAATCAGAAAGGGTATCTGAAAAATCATTTCCCGGGTATTGCTTTGTTGTTGTATCTCGTCATTGACACTAAGCCATAGATTTAGCTGATGGGGATCGGGGATTTCATCGGCCGTAACCAGATAAGGTCCGAGTGGTGCAAAACTATCGAAGCTCTTACCTTTGGCCCACTGACCTGTATCTTCTAATTGAAAATAACGTTCGCTGTAATCGTTCATCATCGCATATCCAGCCACGTATTGCATGGCCGAAGATTCAGATACATGAGCGGCTTTTTTGCCTATCACCACCGCCAGTTCCACTTCCCAGTCGGTCTTCCTGCTTCCCCGTGGAATAATTAACGGATCGCTCACCCCGCAGAGCGCCGATGGTGCTTTCAAGAAAATAACCGGAGAAGATGGAATTTTCACGCCGGTTTCGCGTGCATGATCAGCATAATTCAATCCAATGCAAATGATTTTAGATGGCCTTTTTACACAGGGCCCTATGCGTGATGTTCTGATATCCGGGCAACTATCCATATGCCTTTGCAGCCAGCTCTTCAGCCGTTCCGGGCCGTTTGTTTCAAAAAATGATTCATCATAATCTTCGCCAAATGCCGATACATCGACCCAGCGATCGTCCTGCCATACAGCTGGTTTTTCCTGGCCGGATTCACCCAAACGTCCTAATTTCATAAGGTGCTTGTTTTATGGTTTGCTTACACGTATCAAGAATTTATTCTTTCGACATTACTGGGTGCCTGAATGATTGATGCTGAACCGGAGAAAATTTCAGGATCAGTATTTCATCGATCGGGTTTATATGCGATGGATCAAGGTAAATAAAAATGCCTTCTGCCTGTTGTTTAAAACGCAAGGGTTGATGGTGATCAAAGTCTTCAACAGCTAACAAACGCGCCGTGATATCGGGAATAAACAGCACACCGTTTTCCGGCACCTGCAACACATGCAGGTATTGTAGGCCTCCGGCCTGCGTGCTTATGCCCCAGGGCTGCGGTGGTATAATGCCGGCTCGTGTGTTGTAAATCGTTTCACCGTATGTTTTCATCCATTCACCTACTTTCAGCAGGGTGTCCACGAATTCCTGCTGGATACGACCATCGGGCATGGGCCCGACATTGAGCAGTAGATTGGCATTACGACCGGCATCGTTGACCAGCAGGTGAATGATTTGTTTGACGGATTTGAAATGATGATCACTCAGGGTGAATCCCCAGCTATTGTTCATGGTTTCGCATGATTCGAGGGGAAGATCTTTGCTTACGCCGCCCGTGTTCCAGCCATGCGAGTTACCACCGGGCAGGTCTTTTTCAAATTCCTGAAAATCCTGTCCAGGTTCGGGATCATGGTGATGGTTGTTGACAATCAAAGCTTGAGGTTGCAAACGATGAATAAGCGCATAAATCTCGTCCAGATGCCATTCGGCGTCAGGTCTTTCCCATTCTCCGTCAAACCATATACCTCCAATAGGTCCGTATTGGGTGAGCAATTCAGTAAGCTGTGTTTTCATGAATTGAATGTAATGATCCCAGTCGGCATGCAGGGGCTTCCCATTCACAATAGGCTGTCCAAAACCATAGTCGGGCCTTCCCCAGTCGAGCAGCGAATAGTAAAAAAACAATTTCAAACCCTGTTTACGGCATTCTTCGGCCAGGTCTTTCATGGGATCATGATGCCAGGGTGTGGCATCCACTACGTTGTAGGGCGTTGCATGGGTAGCAAACATACTGAAGCCATCATGATGCCGTGATGTGATGGTGATGTATTTCATTCCTGCGGCCTTAGCCAGCGCTACCCATTGCTTCGCATCAAAAGCATAGGGGTAAAACAAGCTGGCAAGCCTGCTATAGTCGTGATAGGAGATATGTTCGTTGTGCATTACCCATTCGCCGTCGCCGAGGATACTGTAAATACCCCAGTGGATGAACATACCAAAACGACGATTCTGAAAATCTTCGCGGGCCTGCAGGTTTTCAGGCGAAGGCTGATAACCCTGTTGTGCATGCAAGGAAACCGATAAGAGTCCGATGCAAAACCAGGTAAGGAAAATTGTTTTCATGGCAGTGGGTATGAAAAAATTTTAATTGTTTAGTTTGATAAAACCACCGTCGATCGGATAATCGCATCCGGTGATAAAAGAGGCTTCATCACTGCACAGGTATAGTGCCAGATACGCCACTTCTTCCGGTGTGGCCATCCGGCCGATAGGCTGGGTAGCCGATAATTTCTGGAACATTTCCATTTCACGTTCCGGATAATTTTTTTGCAGAAAACCATCTACAAATGGTGTATGTACGCGTGCCGGAGAGATACTGTTGCAGCGGATATGATCATGAATATAATCTTTTGCCACCGATAAAGTCATAGCATATACGGCACCCTTGCTCATGCTGTAGGCAAAACGATCGGGAAGGCCCACATGAGCTGCTATGGAAGCCAGATTCAGGATAACACCGTGTTGTTGCTGTTTCATCACCGGCAAAACGGCCTGCATACAGAGAAATGTGCCTTTCACATTTACTGCGAATACCCTGTCGAAATCTTCTACTGTCGTATTTTCCAGTCGGCCAATATGTGCAATACCAGCACTGTTCACCAGGATGTGCACGCCTCCCTGATCCTTGCATATACGGTTTACGACCTGCTTTACGGCGACTGCATCCGTCACATCAGCCTGATAGGCAAAAGCCTGATGCCCGGTTGAAGTGATTTCCTGAACCACCTGAAGGGCTTGCTGTTGCTGAAGATCCACCACACATACCGTTGCCCCCTGCCGGGCAAACACCTGTGCAATTGCTCGACCAATGCCGCTGGCTGCTCCGGTTATGATGGCTATTTTCTGATCCAGGCGAAACAATTCGGCCATAATGGTTTCAAAATAAAAAACGGAATGGTATGGAAATATTTGTTATGCCGATTGCATCTCAACTTTCAAAATCGTCAATTCATCAGTATATCGGCTATACGTGCTGTTTCCAATAAACCATAAAAAGTGCTGTTGCAGCACATTTAAATTTATCGGGCAACAGCTTCCTGATGTAATTTCCGTGTTTCCAGGTAGTTCCCTGCTTTATCGAATACAAACACCTGAGCCTCACCGGTTGCAAATTCCACTTCTGAAATTTTTTCGGCGGGAATATGCTCCAGAAACATTTTCAATGCCCGCAGGCTGTTGCCATGAGCTACAATCAGGATTTTTTTCCCGGATTTTACCAGGGGCGACACTTCCTGCTGATAACAGGCCACCACACGCTCGTAAGTATCTTTTAAACTTTCCCCGTGCGGAGGCCTATCTTCAAATCCTCTCCGCCAGCGATGTACCTGTTCGGCGCCAAACAATTTTGCCGTTTCTTCTTTGTTTTTCCCCTGTAAATCCCCGTAATGCCGCTCGTTGAAGGCTTGAAAACGCCTTACCAGCAATTGATCCGTAACAATTTCCGGGGCTTCGAGCAACATATTCATCAAAGTTTCCCAGCTGCGTCGCAAAGCTGAGGTGATAGCTATATCGAAAACAAAAGCATGTTGCGCCAGCAATTGCCCAACCCTTCGCGCTTCGGCAATTCCATTCTCGGATAACGAACAATCAATCCAGCCGGTAAACAGATTTTTTTGATTGTACACCGATTCACCATGGCGAACCATTACCAGATAAGTATTTTCCTGTTGTGAAGCATTTGTTGAAGCCATAATCATTGGTTTTTATTTTGCAAAGTAAACATATCCCGGGTAAACCTTTTGTGCTTATGATGTCTGCAAAAGATAAGATTTAAAAGTTTCAAAATCGTTTTTCATTCGAATGGCCCGGCCCGGCTGTTGCATGATTTGCTGAACGGCTGTTGGGAGTGCAGGCCAGCATGGAAGTGTACGGATGTCATCCGGATAAATATTTGCAAATTTTCCGGGATGTGCAGTAGCCAGGAACACGCCGGGCGATGCAGAAGGGTGTTGCTGCTGATAGGTGTTCAGCCCCAGGCTGGCTATGGCGGTATGCGGACAGAGGATATAGCGTTCTGTTTCGGCCACACGCCTGATTTCGGCAAGTGTTTGATGATCATCAAATGCATATCCGTGAATCCATTGGCGCATCCGTTGCACATCCTGTTGAAAGATTGCACTGAGGCGCTGAAAATTGCTCGGGTTGCCAACGTCCATGGCATTCGACAGGGTAGGGATGGATGGGCGGGGTGTGAACACACCGGTACGCAAATATTGCGGTACTTCATCGTTCACATTGGTGGAGGCCACGAAAGCTTTTACCGGCAGGCCCATGCATCGGGCGAATACCCCTGCGGTGAGATTACCAAAATTACCGCTCGGCACGGAAAAAACGGGTGGTTCGCTGATGCCCTGCCGCTGTAGTTGGGCCCAGGCATGTACATAATAAAAACTCTGTGGAATGAGTCTGGCAATATTGATGGAATTTGCAGAGGCTAAAACATAGCGTTGATTGAGTTCTTTGTCCAGAAATGCCTGCTTCACCAGATGCTGGCAATCGTCGAAGCTGCCTTCGATTTCAAGTGTATGCACATTTTCGTTGAGTGTGGTAAGCTGCTTTTCCTGTAAAGCACTTACTTTTCCTGAAGGGAAAAGAATCGTGACGCGAATGCCCGGCACCCGATGAAATCCCAGTGCCACAGCTCCTCCGGTATCGCCCGAGGTGGCCACCAGGATGTGAATCTCGCGCTGGCGTTTTTCCAGAAAATAAGCCATGAGTCGACTCATGAAGCGTGCGCCAATATCCTTGAAAGCCAGCGAAGGTCCATGAAATAATTCCAGTACAAAACGTTTTTCGCCCAGCTG
>ERZ795043.372-NODE-372-length-42288-cov-16.814766_pt1 | contig 42288 bp, 45 predicted proteins | sample MGYA00375127_ERZ795043 | MGnify/ENA primary metagenome ERZ795043 (study PRJEB30172, sample SAMN05518447) | compost metagenome | isolation source: Feedstock adapted compost from Newby Island compost facility, Milpitas, CA | place: USA:Newby Island compost facility... | reverse complement strand
CCACATTTATTTCTCTCTGTCAACATTCTTTTCGCTGGTTTGTTTTGGTACTTTGCTTCGCCGCTTTCTCATACGACATGTGTTAATATACCACAATTATAATCGCGTATCAACTTTCATATATGTTCATACATAAGCATATAAGACAAAATCTGTAATATATTTGACATTTTTCTTGCGTATACTCCATTTTACGTTTTAAAGTTCTATCATGACACTATCATTTTTTGCTGATTCTATTATCTTATCTATTATCAACTGACTTTTATACGCTTCTTCAAATGTAGGAGTTTCCTTATGTACTATTTTGTCCTCTACAATGTTCAAAAAGAAGTTCATAAGGCTAGCCATATGCATATCAACCATAAATCCTAATGAATATTTCGGATCTGGATATATTGTATCAACATATTTTGAGAATGTGCTCTTCTCTCTATAATTGCCGACAATATACTGATTTTCATCTTTTTTGTAAAGAAATGCATACCTAGGCTGCTTTGTAGATATTTTTATAGAACCTTTTGTACCATATATCTCAAATCGCGTCTCTTCTTCTATATCCGCTGATATCCTAGATGTCTCCACAGTACCCCAAGCACCATTATGCATTTTAAAATATGCTTCTGTCCAATCGTCTACATCTACTTCTTCGTATGAATCAGATTCATTTGATGTGGGTCTTTTCTTAAAATATGTCTCTGATCTTGCTTGCAACATCTTTACTTCTCCAAGCATAAACCTTATAGCATCCACAAGGTGAATTCCCAAGTCAATTACTGCTCCTCCACCAGATGTATCAAATCGCATTTTCCACGACATAGGTCTTTTAGGATTTAAATATCCAGAATGCAGCATTAAAGCTTTAAAATTTAATATATCCCCTATCTCGCCATTGTTTATTATGTCCCTCGCTTGATTTATTGCTGGCATAAATCTATACATGAGTGCCGCTTGGTTGATGACATTTTTCTCTTTTGCCATGTTCATTAATTCGAAGGCCTCATCGCTATTTAATCCAATTGGCTTTTCAAGGTAAATATTTAAGCCTTTCTTCATGATTTCTACTGCCTGCATTTTATGTAAATAGTTTGGAGTACATATATCGACAGCAATAAGCTCATTATCTTTTAAAAGCTCATCAATGTTTTTTACTCCACCTTCAAAAAAATAAGGTATATCATCTATATTATTTTTGTAAACTGGACCGAACTTTATTTTAAAAGGTAGTTTTTTAAAAATTAATGGCATTGCAAAACAAGCAGTAGCATGAATTGTACCTATGTAACCAAGTCCTACAAAGCCTAATTTTATATCTTTTACCATTATACTCATCCTTTACTCAAATTTTAGACAATATTTTGTAAATCTCTCTTAAATTAATTATACTATACAATGCGATAAAATATAAAATTTGCAGGAATAAAATACAAAAATCTGAAAATAACCTACTACTTTTTATACAAATTATATACAAAACTAAATACATTTTATACCATAATAATAAATATATCGTTTAGCTTAAAATGTGCCATAAAATCAATTTCAATATTGATTTTTCTCAAATCATGCTGATATAATATAATTATAAAAATAAAAATGGAAAGGGTTGAAGAACATGGAAAAATGGCAATGTACAGTTTGTGGATACATATATGATCCTGAAGTTGGTGACCCATCGCAAAACATACCACCAGGAACAAGGTTTGAGGATTTGCCAGATGATTGGGTATGCCCTGATTGTGGCGTAGGAAAGGACCAATTTGAAAAGCTATAAAAAATAGGAGCTTCGGCTCCTTATTTTTTTGTCACATAAAGTAAGTCATTGCTTTCATACACTGCAAGAAATACATCTTTAAAATTCTTTATATTATACGCCTGTAAATTTTCTTTAAGCCACTTTTCGTCTTTTCCAATCAACTCCAAGTTTTTAAGTAAAACAGTACCTTCTTCAATCACGGCAATAGGTGCATGTATTGGGCTCTTTCTTATGCCCAAATCTTTTAACGTGACGTTTTGATTGTCTACATTTTTTATTATGCTTATTTCACCATTGTTTTCTAAATATGCAGCATGTACATCTCTTATGCTTAAGACATTGTGAAGCCTAAGTTCCGTCATAAGAAGATCTAGGTCTATCTTTGATCTTCTAAGCCCGCTTTTGATTATTTCACCTTCATATATAAGCGGTATCACGTCAGAATCAACTAATTTTCTAAATCTAGTATACTTTATAGTCAAATAATTTAATATTAAGTACAAAGCAGCAAATGTCATGCTGGTTACAACAGGACCTTTTAAGCCTAATTTGCTATCTGATAACTGATGGGCAATTATATTTCCAAATGCTATTGAAATAATAAAATCGCTCATCTTCATCATAGACAGAGTTCTTTGTCCCATGATTTTGATAAGCAATAATAGCAACAAATAAGCAGCAACTGCTCTCAAAACCCATGAGGTCAACGTTAAATCTCCGTAAGCTTCCCAAAACTTTTGCATAATATCACCTCATGATTTATTGTTCCACTTAAAACCTTTTATAAATCATAACTTATATCAAGTGCTTTTACAGAATGTGTTATTGCACCTATTGATATTATATCTACACCTGTTTTAGCAACATCTAATATATTTTTTTCTGTAATATTTCCTGATGCCTCTAATATTGCTCTACCATTAGTTATTTCAACTGCTTCTTTCATCATGTCGATGGTCATATTATCAAGCATAATAATATCTGCACCGTATTTTAATGCTTCCTTCAGCTCATGTATAGTTTCTACCTCAATTTCTACTTTTTTTGTATGCGAAATTCCACTTTTTATCATAGTTAGTGCATTTTTAATTCCTCCTACAGCTTTTATGTGATTATCTTTTATCAAAATTCCATCTGATAAATTATATCTATGATTGACTCCACCACCTACTGAAACTGCATACTTGTCAAAATATCTAAGCCCAGGCATGGTTTTTCGCGTATCAGTCAATCTAGCATTTGTTCCTTTAATCATATCCGAAAGTTTTCTCACATATGTGGCAATGCCAGACATCCTCTGTATAAGGTTTAATGCAACTCTTTCAGCTTTAAGGCAAGAATTTAAATCTCCGTAAGTTTCTAATATCAAGTCTCCCTTTTTTACGGCTTCCCCATCTGTAAAATATTTTTTATACTCTATATAACTGTCAATGGTATTAAAAACCATTAGAAAAACATCAATTCCTGCTATTATCCCATCATCTTTTGCGTACACGTAACCTTTTGATTTTGTGCCTTTTGGCACAAGCATATCAGTAGTTATGTCGCCCCATGCTAAATCTTCCAGAAGATAACTATCTATTAATCTTTGCGCTATCAATCTGTCTATCAAAGTAAATTTCATCTCCTTTTATCAATATATGTTTTCTATACATTTCATTTCTCTCAGGGTATTCTAACCTGTAATGGCTTCCTCTGCTTTCTTTTCTTAGCAATGCAGACATAACCATATACTTGCTTATTGTGTACAAACTCAAAAGCTCGCTTTTATCTCTGTCATCCGCATTTATATCTAATATGCTTCCGTGCAGCATAATCCAATTTAGCATCGCTTTTAAACTGCTTTCACTCCTTATTATGCCGGCATTCTGCTCCATAAGATACTGCAATTCATATTTTATTTTTTCTACATCAATTTCTCTGTCTACCTTGTTATTGTTGAAAAAATGAGATGGAGTGACCTCAACATTTAAATACTTTTTTGAATCATTTACTGCCCGTGTTGAAAAGACTAGGCCTTCCAGCAGTGAATTGCTGGCAAGCCTATTTGCTCCCTGTACACCGGTACAAGCACATTCACCACATGCGTACAATCTCTTTATCGTCGTCTCACCATTCAAATCTGTCATGATTCCACCCATATAATAATGAGCAGCTGGCGAAACAGGTATATAATCTTTTTCAATGTCGATACCCATTTCTTCAAGTTTGCTGTAAATTAAAGGAAAACGCTTTTTAAATACATCCTTCCCAATATTTGAAACATCTAAATATACATAATCTAAATTACTTTTCTTAATTTCGCTTAATATCGCTCTTGACACTATATCTCTAGGAGCAAGCTCATTTAATTTGTGGTAGAAAGGCATAAATCGTACTCCTTTTTCATTCCTGAGTATACCGCCTTCTCCTCTAACTGCCTCTGATATGAGAAACCTTTCCCTTGTTTTTCCATGTAATGCAGTCGGATGAAACTGCATGAATTCCATGTCTTTTAAAACTGCTCCTTGCCTTGCTGCAATTGAAATACCATCGCCAGTTGAAGTCTTAGGGTTTGTGGTATTTAAAAATAGATTTCCTGCACCACCAGTAGCCAGTATTACAACTTTAGCCCATACAATAAAAAACTTACCTTCGCTTAAGTTTTTTACCAAAACGCCTTTTACCGTATTGTCGTCAACCAGCAAATCCAGTGCTAAAGTATTCTCAAATATTTTTACTCCACTTAAAGCATCAATAAGTGAATCTATTATTTCTTTACCTGTATAATCACCCGCATGAATTATCCGATTATGTGAATGCGCTCCTTCTCTGCCTAATTCTAGCTTCCCATCCTTTTTATCAAAATCGACTCCAATATTAAGAAGACGATGAATATTTGATGGTGCCTCTTTAACTAAAATCTCGACAGCAGCTTTATCGCACAAACCTGCACCTGCATAGATGGTATCATCTATATGTGATTTAAAGCTATCAATTTCAGACATGACGCAAGCAATACCGCCTTGTGCCAGCGACGAATTGGAATCTGACAATTTATCTTTTGTTATTAGAAAAACTTCTCCATAATCTTTTGCCAAATAGGCTGCATTAAGCCCTGCAATTCCGCTACCTAGTATTACATAATCACTTATAAAGCTTTCCATATCATTGGAATCAAAATTTACGCTGTAACTCATTTTATTTCTAACATCCTTTTTATTGGAATAATGGCTTTTTCTCTCACATCATCGGAAACTCTTACCTCAGGCTTCATATTAGCAAGGCTATATAAGACATCTTCAATTTTCGTCTTTTTCATATTAGGACATATTAACTTATTGGAAGGCAGTATAAATTTTTTATCAAGATATTTTCTTTGAAGCTGATGCAATATGCCATCTTCTGTACAGATTATGAATTCTTTTGCAGCGCTTGAAGCAACATATTTAATCATTCCAGACGTAGAAAATACTCCGTCTGCAATATCTAGCACTTCTTCCCTGCATTCAGGATGCGCAATAACTTTTGCATTGGGATATCTTTCTTTGGTTAAAAGAACTTCTTCAACAGTCAATTTATTATGTGTGTTACAATATCCTTGCCACAATATCAATTTCCTACCTGTCATCTTTTCTACATAACGACCTAAGTTTTTATCAGGTACGAAAATTATCTCTCTATCTTTAGGTATAGTATTTACAACTTTTACTGCATTTGCAGATGTACAGCATATATCGCTTAATGTTTTAACATCTGCTGTTGTATTGACATAGCTTACGACGCAAGCTTCAGGATGCTCTTCCTTTAATTTTTTTAGTCCTTCATAATCAGCCATTTCAGCCATTGGACATCCTGCGCCTATATTGGGAAGCAATACTATCTTGTCAGGTGACAATATGCTAGCAGTTTCAGCCATAAAGTGAACACCGCAAAATACGACCACATCTGCTTTTGTATCTGCCGCTTTTCTTGATAATTCCAACGAATCTCCTATAAAATCTGCAATACCCTGTATTTCCGGCCTTTGATAAAAGTGGCTTAATATAACAGCGTTTCGCTTTTTCTTCAAATCATTTATTTCATTTAAAATGTTATTATTCATTTATATTTCCCCTTTTATAAATTTAATAATATTTTAACACTTGTATAAACTATTGTCTATATTGATGTATATACATTAGGATGTATTCCATATTCTAACTTAATGTTTAAAGTTTTTTAATAGGCAAAAAAGAAAGTTCACCATAAGTGTCGAATATGGCAGTAAACCAATTCCAACAAATGTGGTGAACCTACACAAATATAAATACTTTCCATTTTCTATATTACTAGTTTTGAAACTTTTAATTAACTTCTACATCATGTTTCAGACTTTTATCTATATCCCATAAAATATAATTTGAGTTACGAATTAATTGATCTTTCTGCTATACTTTGCGGTTTTAGCATGAAATCACCATATGCTACAGAACCATGTTCTCCTAAATCCAATCCATCAATTTCTTCCTCAGACGACGCTCTAAGACCTACTGTAGCTTTAATTATACTAAAGAGTATCGTTGTGGTAACTACTGTCCAAACAAATACTGAAATAACGCCAGTTATTTGTGTGATTAAAAGTTTTAATCCTCCACCGAAAAATAGCCCCCCATCAGTTGCAAGTAAACCAACCATTATTGTTCCAAATGCACCGCAAACTGCATGTACAGATATAGCTCCTACTGGGTCATCTATTTTTACCACTTTATCGAAAAATTCTACAGCAACTATTACTAATATTCCAGCTAGTGCTCCAATGATAACAGAAGATGTTGGATTTACTGCCGCTGTTCCTGCAGTTATTGCAACAAGACCCGCTAATACTCCATTTAAAGTCATGCTAACATCAGGTTTTTTGTATTTTAACCATGTAAATATCATAGATGCCACCCCTCCAGATGCCGCAGCCAAATTTGTCGTTACTGCTATGTGACCTATCATATTAGTAGTACCAGAAAGTGTACTTCCTGGGTTAAATCCGAACCATCCAAACCATAATATGAAAACACCTAATGCGCCAAGAGTAATACTATGACCAGGAATGGCATTAACCTTCCCATCCTTTGTATATTTACCGATTCGTGGTCCAATAATTTTTGCACCTACAAGTGCACTCCATCCACCAACTGAGTGTACAACAGTTGAACCAGCAAAGTCTATAAAACCCATTTTAGACAACCAGCCTCCACCCCATGCCCAATGGCCTACGATAGGGTAGATTATTAGTGAGATTACTGCACTATATATACAGTATGCAATAAATTTAGTCCTTTCAGCCATAGCACCTGATACAATAGTTGCTGCTGTAGCAGCAAAAACCGTTTGAAAAATTAAAAATGAAGTTATAGGTATTTTAAGACCAAGGTGATCAAAGTTTCCACTAAGAAAGAAACCAGAGCTTCCAAATAATCCTCCTACATCTTTACCAAACATTAACGCAAATCCTACAGCCCAAAAGAATAAAGAACCAATACAAAAGTCCATTAAATTTTTCATAACAATATTCCCTGCATTTTTAGCTCTTGTAAAACCTGTTTCCACCATAGCAAAACCTGCTTGCATGAAAAATACCAAGAATGCTGCAACCAATACCCATACATTATCGATAGCAACTGCTAATGAATCCAAAGTTAAATTTTCCATACTTCTCAACCCCTCTCATAAATATAAATTGTTAAAAAATTTAACTTCCTTATCTTTTCAACTTAACCATCCCCTTTACTAAAAAATTAAGGTGCTTATCTGCAAGATAAAGCACCTTTGCTTTTCAAAGTATTTTACTATAAAGCAATCATATATGGTAATTGCTTTAAAAACTACCTATGTGTGTCACAAATAATGCATCATCGCATTATTATAAAAATAAACGCTCTAATATGTGAGATTAACCTCATATATTAGAGCGTCTTTGCTCTGTCACTTTAAAGTATAAATTATTTAATATTATTATACCTATAGCTTTTGTATATGTCAATAAAAAAATTTAAGTTGTAAGCTATAATTATAAAAACTTTTTAAAATTAATGTAGCCATAAATTAATAATTATTTTGTTATACAAAGATTTTATTGTATAATTTTCTTAGGCATAACTAAGTTCATACATAATACATTGTTATATATTTTTTAAACTTATTACTAAATAAAAATATATTTATAGCAAAATACTTAGGGGCTAACTTTCTTCGCGTAGGTAGAAGAGTCAACCTCTTGTATAAACAATTTTTATAAGGAGGTTTAATAGCTTATCATGGATGTTATTGAATTAGCCGCTGAGCTTATGTCTTTATCGGCAAGAACAGCTCCAAAAGCTTCTGGTCAGGATTTTATCGAAACAAAAATAGTAACTGGCGATGATTTAAAAAGGCTTAACGAGGATATGGTGAAATACGGAATTGAATCCGGTAAGAAAAACTTCGACAGAGATGGGAAAAATGTAGAAAGGTCTGGAGCAGTCCTGCTTATATCTCTAAACAAACCTAAAAAAGCAGGCCTCAACTGTGGCGCATGCGGTTACAACAAATGCGACAAGCTACCTGATTTTAAACCTGGAACGGAATTTGACGGTCCGATATGTGCTTGGAGACTCATAGATTTAGGAATAGCGATAGGATCTGCTGTTAAGACAGCAAGTATGCTGAATGTCGACAATAGAATAATGTATAGAATTGGCATCAGCGCAAAGAGATTGAATTTAATTGATGGTGAAATTGTAGTAGGTATACCATTATCTGCGACAGGTAAAAACATATATTTTGATAGATGATTTATCGGGACATGACAAATATGTTGTGTCCCTAAAAATTTATCACATGTTTCTAAATCCTTCTCCCAAAACTTCGTGAGCAGTTGATAAAATGACAAATGCCTTTGGATCAATTTTTTTGACGACATTTCTAAGTGATGTTACCTCACTTCTATTTACTACAACAAGCAAAACATTTTTTTCCTTTTTTGAGTACGCTCCAACGCCCTTTAATTCAGTTACTCCTCTATCCATGTCGTACAATATAGAGTGACTTATTTCCTCATATTTGTCCGAAATTATTATAGCAATTCTTTCGTAATCGGTTCCTTCCTGTATGACATCTATCACTTTTATAGCAATGAATTCTGTTGCAAGTGCATATAAGGCAAGTTCAGGACTAAACTCAATTCCAGCCAGCGCTATGATTATGAAATCTATAATCAACAGGATTCTTCCAACTGTTAAAAATGGTATGTATTTATGTAGCGTCATAGCTGCCAGATCGGTCCCTCCCGTCGTTGCCCCGTATTTAATAACGATTCCAAGGCCTAAACCCATAATAAGCCCACCGTACACTGCAGCAAGCATGGCATTATGTGTCAATGGCTTCAAAAATGCCAGCGCATCAATCGAAACACCAAGAAGCAGTGTTGAGTACAATGTTTTAGCACCAAAAACAGATCCTAGGACTTTTATCGATATCAAAAAAAGAGGAATATTAATAAGGAGCGTCACTGCTCCTACAGGCCATTTAAAAATATGATTTAAAACGATGGCAAGTCCGCTTACACCGCCTGGTGCAATTTGATTCGGTATCAAAAATAAATCAAGGGACAAAGTAAGAAGCAGCGTTCCTATTGTAATCCATATAAAATCAGTTATAATCTTTTTTAATTTTTCGCTCATACAATTACCTGTCCTTTCTTACTTTATGCTAAATACTATACAGACTACTTTTTTGAAAGCAAAACTTTCATCGCAAATTTTGGCAGTGCCATCATGCGTTTATATCTCCAAGGCTCTTTCATTAAACGATAGAACCATTCCAGTCCTAACTTCCTGTATATCTCAGGTGCACGTGTAACTTTACCTGCAATTACATCAAAACTGCCTCCAACGCCTATTGCTACTTTTGCATTTAGTTTATTCCTGTTTTTATAAATCCATTTTTCCTGCTTAGGTGCCCCTAATGCTACAAAAAGCAAATCAGTCTTCTTTTCGTTTATATCATTTATAATCTCTTCTTCATCTATTTCGCTGAAATATCCATCGTGGAACCCAACTATATCGATCCCCTGATATCGGCTTTTTAAATTTAGATACGCACCCTTTACAACATCTGCTTTAGCACCAAGAAGATATATTTTATAATGCTTCAGCGATGCTATCTTTATCAATTCCATCATGAGATCAAATCCAGCAACTCGCTCTGGCAACTCCTCTTTATATATCTTTGATGCAAAAATAACACCGCTGCCATCAGGAACATTCAAATCAGTTTTATTTAATATTTCCTTATATTCATCATCATTCTGTGCCATCATTACAATCTCAGCATTTGGAGTCGCAACAATGTGAAGCCTGTCCTCCAATAAGAAATTTTCTACAATATCCACTGCATTTTTCATCGTAACTTTATCTATTGGTACGCCGAATATTACAAACCTATCAGCCATTTTTACACCTCATCATTTAGATTTGTCAAATACATTAAAATTATTGTCAGACAATTTTCTAAGCTCTTCAAGATGGATTTTTAAATTATCAATAAAATTATCTCTATTATCTAAAATACTTTCTGCATAATTAACTAGCTCATCAGAAGAAAATTTATCTATCTTAAAAGATTTTAAATTTATTGACTTTAGAAAACCATCTATCTTCGGATCATAAGATATGCCTATAAATGGAACGAGGCTCACCAAAGCAAATACTAACGAATGTAATCTTACGCCGATAAGTAACTGACAATTTTTTACTATACCCAATATCTCTTTAGGTTCATACTTGCTCTTTATTATCTTATAAGGTGATTTTAAGTAATTTGCTACTTTTTCGCTTTCAGCGTCATCCTTATTATAATAAAATGGCAAAAATACCACTTCTAAATTGTATTTTTTTGATATATCGTCAACAGCTTTTGCCAACTCTACCCTTGATAGCTCGTTGTTGCCCCATTCTCTAGTACATACAACTATGTACTTTCCCTTATTTATTCCTTCATTCCTTAATATTTCTTCTAACCTTTCATCGCTACACGGAGCAAGATCTACAACAGGGTCTGCAGCAAGGATGACATTTTTCTCGATATTAAGTTCCTTTAAAAACATCATAGAATCCTTGTCCCTTACTGTAATCAAGTCAACCCTTCTTAAAATGAAGCTGGATAACAGTCTATTGTACTTACGCTCTAACGGTCCTATCCCTTGTCCCACAATGTATACCTTTTTTCTTAATAAAATCCCAAAAAAAATAATCGATAGGTAATACCATAAGCTTTTACTGCTGGTAATATCCTGTATTAAACTTCCTCCGCCACTTAACAATATATCCGTGTTTTTTATGGCATTAAAAATTTCTTTAAATGAATTCCTGTATATAGATTTAACATTATATCTAGACGATGTATTACCAGGTGTATTTGATAGCACTGTTATATCATTTATGCCCTTTTCTCTTAACCCGGCGATGATGCATTCCAAAACTGCATCGTCACCGGTGTTTTCAAAGCCATAATAGCCCGATATCAGAATTTTCATTATCTATACCTCCATGGCTTAATAGCACAATTTTGAACTAATAAAATCAATTAATCACTTTTCTCTTGTTTATATATCTAATTATAAAATCTACGACAATTAAAGCAACTACCCCTATTATTACTCCAAAAATCCAGCTTATGACTGTCCTCTCAAGCGCTATTTTTAGGACACTCTCTACATGACTCATCGTATTTGGCATTGATAGTATTCCAATTGATGCTAAGATTCCCAAAATGAAATTCAGTGGTTTTGATTTATTTTTTGCTGCATATACGCTCAATATCAAAGCAGGATAACCTACTAAAAATTCTTTTGTCCTAGGTCTTGCGACAAGATAGTGTTCCAGTAAACTTCTAAATTTAAGCTCTATCGCAGTCGGCTTTATAACAGGTGAATTACCTGTCCTTGAAATATAAATAACGCCTATGACACCTGCAACTAAAACGGCTAAAACGTGCCAAATTTTAATTTCAGTATTCAAGATTTTTATAGAAGCATCTGTAAACTTCTTAAATGTATTTATGCCCCATACTCTATAACAGTAATATGCTATATACACCACAACAGGAACTGTAAATGAAAGTTTTACACCTCTAAAATAATCCAACTTCAGCATGTACTTGCTATCTGCCATGATTGCCGCAATTATCAATCCACCGATCAAAGATATTAAAATAGTTTTAAAGAAAATGGACAAAGAATTTCTTACGTAATGACTATCGTCACCATGCTCAATAATCTTTTTGCTCTCTTCTATAAAATATCCAATAGCCAATGATGGATATATTATAGACGACATCAATGCTACAGCTTTAACGCCCAGATCATTGTACTTGCTTAACAGCAAAAATGCAGTCAGTGCAATGCCTAATATAGTAAGCACCACCGAATACTTATCTTTAAGGCCAAAAAGCATCAGCAAAAGTATTCCGCCTGCAACTACACCCAGAGAAAGCAAGATTTCAATTATTTTTGATTGATGAACAGGACTTAATGGTTTTACTATTCCTAAATTTAGTCCCGCATACTGTGCTAGATTGTTTATATCTTTCAGCATGGATATGTTTTGTTTCATGTTAAATGCAGCAGTCTTTGTAGTATCTACCTTTGCTCTAATGTATATTATCCTTACGTCTCTTTCAATAATAGACCTATACCACCTATCTACTATGCCACTTGTATCATATTTAGCTGTTTCCGCCTCTGATAATCCATATACTTTAGCGCCGCTGTAGCCGTCAAACTTCGTAAATTTCTCTGTACCGGCTTGAAGGCTTTTACCCATTGGAGTATCAATTATGCCTATAGCCACACCATTCTTCTTAAACAAAGATGCTGCGTATGATATCTTATCAGGATTTCCCAAAACATCATTGCCACCAAATATGACTGTTTTAACATTATACTGTTTTAAAAGATCTATATAGCTTTGAATATCCTTATCCTTAATGCCGTTGTAATTCTCTATTCTCGGTATAATATCAAACCCCAGCGATTTTACCATATCTAAATCATCTTTGTTAAAGCCTAAACCTTGATCAGCAAAAGTATCCATGTCCTCGTTGATTATAAATGCAAAATTTTTGCCTTTTTCAAGCACTGTTAATTTATTGCTTGGCACTCTTTTTGCCAAAGATGATTTTAAAAATTCATATACTTTAGAGTCATTTGTAGCTACAACGATGTAATCTTTCTGTACCTTTTTCTGACTGTCGTTTAAATTTTTTAGGTACTCAGCTAAAGCTGCATTACCTGTACTGTCTTTTAGATTATAAATATTTTCTACATCAGACAACTTATAAAGTGATATACTGCCAATCTCTTGAAGTCTATTTAGCGTAACCTCAGGCACTGCAACACCTTTTAAGCCATTTTCCTTAAATTTACTTAATACATCTTGTATACTCATTCCAGAATTTTCCGCTAAATTTTCGAAGTTATAGAGATCCGCCACAGTTTCCACTGTATTGTACTTATTTTCAACACTAATTCTAGATATGTCTACAGCCACAGATACAACTAATGATAGAACTACAAAAAACACCAGTATTCTTTTCAGGCTCAAAGAATATCGCTCCTTTATTCTTTTAGTTATTTGTATCACTTGAATTATATCACTTTAATGTAACCTTGGGCAATACCATATTTTAGAAAAAAAAAAAAAATAAAGCGCTTTGAAAGCGCATTTCAATTTTTTGTGTATTTTCCCATAACTACTACAATCGTATAACTTTTCGCTTTTATTCCCCTACCATCGGACCTTGGAAACAGCAAAAGATGATTTGCTGGTATCAAAGCATTATTTTTTAAATCTTTGCCACCTGTCAAATCTGAAACACCATCAGTGCTTGTAACAATCGTAGAGGAATTGTCTGTTCTGACGATTGCTTCGGAGCCCTGATACAGAGTAATGCTTTCACCTGGATTTAACTCAACTATATCATAACTGTTTGTGGTGCCACCGCCTGTTTTGCCATCTACATAGTTTTTTAAATCATCATATTTGCTATCCACATAGCTTTTAGTTACTAATGGATCCTGTTGGCTTCCGGGGTCTTGTGTAGAATCCGCATAAACTATTCCAAGTACAGCTATTATTGCAACAAATATTAATATTAATGCATAAATTTTCTTCACTACGTAAACCTCCTCGTATAATTATTTTTGTAGACAATAAATTTGTCTCACATCTTAAAATTTAATAAAGCACATTGATAATTGGAAATTACCTCTTTTTCTTTAAAACATTATTTTGAAATCACATCTATTGCCATGTATCTAAAATATCAAATTAAGTACATGGCACAGGCCGCCACATCTTTTATTTTACGGCCTTTATGTTTACTTTTGAGATAACTTGTAGCATTATTATACTGTAAAGTTAATATGGGACAGGCTTTTGTCCTCCATGCGGTTTTTCCGCTCTTTAAAGTATGGTCCCTACACCAGATTTGCCTTTTCTCACGCGAAATCTGCTTTGTCGTATATAAACCCTGGCAGCAGAGGATTCAGGTTTATATACTAATAGCTAATTGCGAGGTTGCTACATAATCTGGTCGCTAGGTTATCTCAAATTAACTTTCAATCTACACCATTACCTTTGAAAGGAGGTGCTATAGCTTTGAATAAACTTTTCGTAGGCATGGATATAAGCTTGGATGATGTCAAGGTTCATATTCTAGACCAAGACGGTAATGATGCTTGCTCTCGTTTTTCTGTAGATAATAATCCTTCTGGTTGCAATATTTTAGTGTCTCATATCTTGGATTGTTGTAATAAATACAACGTTCAGAAGGTTTTTATTGGTCTAGAATCTACTTCAGTCTATGGTTGGCATATTCAGTATTATTTAGCTGACCATGCTTCCTTGAAGCCTTTTAATCCTTCTGTAACTACTTTTAATGCTAATACTGTCAAGGCTTTTAAAAAGTCTCTTGGCGATTTGCCTAAGAATGACTGGGTTGATGCTTTTGTTATTGCTGAAAAATTAAGGTTTGGAAGGCTTCCTAAATCTTGTCCTGTAGATTTTAGATACCTTGCTCTCCAAAGGCTTACCCGCCATCGCTTTCACATTGTTGATAGTATTGTCAGGGAGAAAAATTATTTCCTAAGTAATCTGTTTCTTAAATTTAGTGGCTTATGTCAGATTAAAGTTTTTAGTAATAATTTTGGTGCGGCTGCTACTGAAATATTTAATGAGTTTTTAACTCTTGATGATATTGCGGCTCGACCGCTTGAAGATCTTATTGCCTTTTTAGTTGATAAAGGCAGAGACCATTTTAATGACCCTAATGCTACGGCTAAATTACTCCAAGATGCTGTACGCAAATCTTATAGAATCAACGCTAATGTAAATGATTCTTTGAATTTTGTTATCAAGTCTTGTCTTGATAATATACAGTATCTTGAAAAGCAGAAGAAAGCTTCTGAAAAGACCATTGCCAATGAAGTCAAAGGATTTAAGAATCAATTTCTTTGTCTTACTTCAGTAAATGGCATTGGTCCAACTATAGCAGCTGGCCTAATATCTGAGATAGGCGGAATATCAAGGTTTGATAATGATAATGCCCTTGCAAAGTTTTCCGGCATATATTGGTCAGAATACCAGTCTGCGGATTTTAAAGCGGAGGACACTTATTTAAAACGCACTGGTAATGAGTATCTCAGATATTACTTTATTCAAGCAGCCGACCAACTTAGGAAATATTGTCCTGAGTTTTCACAATACTATGCTCGCAAATTTAATGAAAGTAAAACTCATAAACACAAACGTGCTTTAGTTTTAACGGCACGCAAAGCTGTAAGGTTAGTCTTTGCTCTGCTGCGCGAAGAAAAACTTTATAAACCACCAGCAATGAAAGGAGATGATTGTAAATACTAACATAATATACCATTTCCATAATTAACATATATTCCCATTGCTGTTTTTAGTAATGGTTAGCTTTGCTATGCTCTTTTTTAGCTGTTTTTTTAAAAAATTTTTTTAATTTTTTTCAATCACCCCTTGACATATTACCGAAATACTTTTTATTCTATTTTATACTTAAATTCTACTATTTTCAACAACGATTACTTAACAAATCGTCCAAAAAAGTATAAAAATAAAAGGACATTACTTTGTTTAGTCCTTTAAAAATCTATCAACCCAAGGCTTATTTGCAATGCCTCATTTACCTTTTCCATCATCTCTTGGTCAAAATGACCTATCTTTTCCCTTAGCCGCTTTTTGTCTATAGTCCTTATCTGCTCTAATAAAATAACCGAATCTTTATTAAGACCGTATTCCGTTCCATTTATCTCAACATGTGTCGGCAATTTAGCCTTGTTTATCTGTGATGTTATTGCTGACACAATAACTGTAGGGCTGTACTTATTGCCGATATCGTTCTGTATGACAAGTACGGGCCTAACACCACCCTGTTCTGAGCCTATGACAGGGCTTAAATCAGCATACAAAATATCTCCACGTTTTACAATCATGTCAATCACACTTTTTTAATTTTTTCTCGTATCCGTTAAAACATTCGTTGTCAGCGGTTAGGCCCAATTCCGCAAGTTCTGCATTTATAGCCGCCATCTCAAGATACCCTTTTTTCATGCTCTCCCTTATCTTCATCTTCTTTCTCTCTTTAATGTACAATTTCATGGCTTCTCTTATAAATTCACTGCGGTTTCTATTTTCCATAGCAGCAAGTACATCAACTTCTTCCAGTAAGCTTTCCGGCAAACTGACGAGTATTCTTTTTGTCTCGCCCACAATTATGACCTCCTAACACACTTATATAATTTATTATATACTGCTATATATATTAATGTCAATCTTTATTATTTTTATACATAATATTTAACATTTTAAATAATTTTCTACTTTTGTTATCTCTCCATTAAATATATATATTCTTGGTACCCGTCTGGATATTCCACAATATACTTCATAAGGGATAGTTTTTAATTTATCTGCAATTTCATCAGCGCTTATGAATTTGCCATCTGCTTCTCCCATAATAGTGGCTGTATCGCCTTCTTTAACATCTTCAATCGACGTCACATCAACCATGCATTGATCCATGCATATTTTACCTACTATAGGAGCGTATTTGCCATTTATTATGACATTGTGATTATTTGATAAAAGCCTGTTTAAACCATCCGCATACCCTATAGGCAAAGTGGCTATGCGACTTTTTCTGTTTGTCCTATATGTCCTGTTGTAGCTTATATATTCACCTTCTTCTACATCTTTAACATAGACGACTTTCGACCTTAAAGATATGGTCGGCCTTAAATCGATTTTCTTATTGACTTCATCTGAAGGAAAACTGCCATAAAGTATAATCCCAGGTCTTACCATGTCAAGGTGTGTTTCAGGCATGTCTAATATTGCAGCACTGTTTGCTATGTGCCTAATAGGAATGTATATACCAGACTTTTTAAGCCTTTCTATAAGGCTTAAAAAAATCTTAAGCTGCCTTATCGTGTACTCCTTGTCTTTTTCGTCTGATGACGAAAAATGGCTAAATATGCCTTCAATGTTGATTCCAGCAAGAGATGACATGGATAAAATTTCTTCATAAGCTTTATTCATGTCATTGTAGCCAATGCGTCCCATTCCCGTATCTACCTTAACATGAATCTTAGCATCTTTGCCAAGTTTTTGAGCCACCTTTGCTACCTCTTTTACGTAACTTAGCTCAAATGCTGTTTGCGTAATATCGTACTTTACAATTACATCAGCAAACTTTGCTGGAGTATATCCTAAAATGAGTATTGGCTTTGATATACCCTGCTCTCTTAATTCCAAAGCCTCGTCTATTGTTGCAACAGCCAGATAATCCACACCACAATTTATCAATTCCTTCGACACTTCATACGAACCGTGCCCATACGCATTTGCTTTTACAACAGCCATTATCCCAGCCTTTTTATCTGTTATTTTTCTGATCTCTTTGTAGTTGTGAATTATATTATTAAGATCAACTTCTGCCCATGTTGGCCTATATAAGTTAAGCATATCTACCTCCAAATTATATTAAAGAATTTAAAATCATCAATACTTCATCAGAGCTAACATTTCCATTTGAAAACACATCGATTATAAGCCCATTTCTGTCAACAACATATTGATTATCTTTTTTATAATACGAAATATCACCGCTTTTCTTTTTATCAAAGCCTTTTCCGTCGAAAGTATAAACACTTTCAACAATTTTTATTATATCATTACCGTTCAAATATGTTAAATTAATTGCATTATTATTTGACATATCTATACTGACATTTACAAGTACATAATTTCCCGGCATATATTCAGGAAATACTGGATTTATACCTGTATATTTATATACATCTTTTATATCTATTGATAAATCATTTTGTATATTCATATATCTGCTAAATGTAGAAATATCGCTTTGACTAAAAAGGCCATCTTCTAGCTTAGGATTATACATAAAATTTTTGTATCTTATCTCAGCAAAAAGCTTTCCTTTTATATCGTATATCTTCATAGATGACGGCTTAAAATCTTTTTTTGAAAACTCCATCACCTCATTGTACATGAAAGTATTTCCTTCTAGAATAGGAACATCAATGCTGTAATATTCCACACCATCTTCTTTTTTTATCTCTCCAGCCATTTTAAAATTATTTATAAATGAGGTAAAAAGGGTATACGCAGGTATGTTCTCACTATTGTCTTCAATGAAGGTCTGATTAACCTTTGAAAAATAAACGTAGCTTCTGCTTCCATCAAATACGATCACTTTATCAGGTTTATCCGACTCATCATATATTTCCATGCGGTACTTCCCATCTTTGTAAAGCTGCTTCATACTATACTTCTTTACATTTTTGTTATTATGCAGTTCAATATCTACATCTGAAGTATAACTTTTCAAATTATCAAGAGACTTTTTTATATTGGAAAATGCATCTCCCTGAGGCTTTTTTATGCATCCTGAAAATGCAATAGTCATCATCAGTAGAAGTGCCAATAAAAGCCTCTTCAATCACATCACCTCTTCACAATTTTATAGCATACGGAATATGCTCAATTATATTTGTGGCCGTTACACCATACTCTCCATACTTGTCTGCCGCCAGATCACCTGCTTTTCCATGATAAAATACGCCATATACTGCTGATTTTATGCCAGTCAGTCCCTGAACCAAAAATGAAGAAATCATTCCAGTCAAGACATCCCCAGATCCAGCCGTTGCCATACCAGGATTCCCTGTACAATTTATATATATGCCTTCAGTGTTACTTCCTATTACTGTTCTTGAACCCTTAAGCACAAGTGTTACTTTATACTTATCAACAAATTTTTCTACCGTATCATATATATTTTTATTTATATCATCGATAGAAATACCTAAAAGACGTGACATTTCCCCCATGTGAGGCGTCAAAATAATGTCTTTACCATAAATGATATCTACCATATCTGATAAAACATTTAAAGCATCTGCATCCAGTACTATTGGTTTATCTATTCTTAATATTATTTCTTTTACAAATGCTTTTACATCCACACTATTAGAAAGCCCAGGTCCTATCGCCACCGCATCTACCGTTTTTGAAAGATCTAAAACTTCTTCGACTGAACCTATATAAAATGCCCCATCTTTGTCATCTACACCGTATGTTATAATTTCTTTTAAACTTTCCTGTAAGATAGGCTGAATAGTTCTTGGAACAGCTAATTTGACAATTCCACAACCAGTTTTTATTGCACTCATGGCGCACAAAGCTGCTGCTCCAGTCATATTCTTTGAACCAGCTATAATCAAAAGTTTTCCATAATCGCCTTTATGTGTATTTCTACTTCTTCTAGGCAAATTCACATCTTCCTGTGAGACGATGTGATATTTGCAATTAAAGCTATCAATCAAATTTTTGGGTATACCTATATCTGCGGCAATAACATCACCTGCATAGTCTACACCTGGATATACGGCAATGCCTTTTTTCATAAACTGCATCGTTATCGTCTTATTAGCTTTTACTGCATATCCTTCTACATGTCCATTGTCTCCATTTATTCCGGAAGGTATATCGATAGATATTATGTATTTACCTGATTCATTTATGATTTCTATCAAATCTTTGCCTATACCTGTTATCTCTCTATCAAGTCCTGTGCCATACAATCCATCTATTACTAAATCACATTCTTTGATATTCTTTTCGAAAAATTTTAACTGTTCTTTTTGCAGTATTTCAGCAACAAAAATGCCCATATTAATTATAATATCGAGATTTTTCTTAGCATCCCCTGTAATTGTCCCCATACTGGCTATAATAAAAACTTTCACGTCAAACCCGCTGTTAAATAGATATCTTGCTGCTACATACCCGTCTCCACCATTGTTTCCCTTTCCACATAAAATGATGACATTTTTATTATTATTGTACGCTAAATATTCCTTAGCGTATTCCGCCACAGCTCGCCCTGCATTTTCCATCAAACATATTGATGGCACTCCTAATGAATTTATAGCTATAGATTCGATTTCTCTCATTTCTTTATTTGAAACAATCTTCATATAAATCATCTCCATAATTATTTTATTACTGTATATTATAATCTGAAAAATACAATAAAAAAAGAAGGCTAAAAGCCCTCATATAGCAATTTTACATTCCTTTGCATATTCGTCATAATCAGCTATGTACTCAAAGTACATATCATCAATTATGTCTGATAGGTGCAGTGGAGACAAGTCTTCATCGCAAAATTTCCTTGCCAATGCTTCGACTTTGTCCTTATATGGACTTATATGTACCACAGCATCCCCAAATTCTTCCTTAATTGTATTTTCTGTAATTACTTGCTCTGAAATTTCGATTCCATAGGATGGAACCTCGACGTTTTCGCCACCATTAAATACATTTACCTCTGATTTTACAACAGCATACTTCCGCACAATCGTTTTGTCGCCATAGTTTATTGTCGATACAAATTCGATTACTCTTTTGTAATACATTTTTAGAACCCCCTTAATTCGTTCTAAGCTTTTAATTTTTTTCAAAGATTTACTATTAAAGTAAAAATTCTATTATAATATTCTATTTATCCCTCAAAAATCCTTCTTTTTTTTAGAATATTTTTTATCGACAGAAAATGATATAATTTTTCACCTGTAAACATTTAACGCCACATAAATAGCCAGTTCCCTTGTTTTATGAAAACAAATCAACCAGATTAATACACTATAATGACGAAATATGTCGAAAATATTTTTAGACAATAAAAATAAAATTTAAAAAGGACTTCTGAAAGAAATCCTTTTTAGCGGCTTCTTATATAATCAATAAACTGTTTAGCAGATCTTGGCGACATTCCATTGTGCCATGTACACCATCTAATGGATTCACTTTTTAATGTGTCCATATCCAAACTAATACTGCATTTTCGAGCCAGTGATTCCACGATTTTTAGATACCCCTCCTGATTTGGGGACATAAACGTAATAGTTATTCCAAACCTATCCGCAAGCGACAGCTTTTCTTCTTTTGTATCCATCAAATGAAGCTCATTTTGAACACTGTCATCTAAATACTCTCTTATTATGTGCCTTCTATTAGATGTAGCGTATATAATTACATTTTCAGGAAGCTTTTCGATACCTCCTTCCAACGTCGATTTCAATACTTTATATTCAGTTTCATTTTCTTCAAAAGATAAATCATCCAAAAATAAGATAAATTTCAGTCCTCTGCTGCTTATAATATTTATTATCTTGTTTAGATCCATCATATCTTGGCGATTTACTTCAATCAGTCTAAGGCCTTTTTTATAGTACATATTAAGTACAGCCTTTACAGTAGATGATTTGCCAGTTCCTCTATCCCCATACAATAGTATGTTTGGCGCAGGAAACCCTCTCATAAACCTGTTCGTGTTATCTATGACGATTCTATGCTCTTCTTCGTATCCTATAAGATCATCAAATTCCACAGGATCAGGATTTTCAACGCCTATAAGTTTCCCATTATCCCACCTAAATGCTCTATATCTGTTGAATAGACCGCAACCATTTTTGTTATAATAGTCGATTATCTCGTCTATAGACTTACAATCCAGTATATCTGCAATGTCACCTTTGTTCGAATGATTAATAAGGTTTTCCCACGGCGGCATATTACAAGATAAGTGTTCTTCCATGTATCCTATTAAATCCACATCTGCAAGTTTTTTTAAGGTTTCTAATTCTTTTTCTGCCGCCATTTTAAGCCTTTTATCTATCATGTCTTTACCAAACTTCTCAGATAAAAGGCTAAAAATATTTTCATCAACTTTTACTAAATCATTAACTTTAGACTTCCATATGCCGTTATAAACATCGTTCTTTACAGCGTATTTCGTCAACTCAGAATACAATTCGCTATACAGTTTATATACGCCATCTACATCCGGCTTTCCATCAGATATAAACTCTAAAATTTTAACAAATTTTTTAACTGTATCGTCATTAAGCACATTTTTGTATATTACGACTCTTCTCAAATCTTTTATCAATTCATTTATATATTGTTTAGTCACAACAATTATCCCCCTTTTACAATTTATATTACTTTTATATATACTTTTCTACTTCTAGGACCATCAAATTCGCAAAAATATATTCCCTGCCATGTTCCTAGCTGAATTTCTCCGTTTTCTACTATCAAATTGGCAGAGTTGCCCACCAAAGCCGACTTTATATGTGCATCTGAGTTGCCTTCCATATGCTTAAAACGTATATTGGGAATTATTTCATCCAATCCTCTAATAATATCATCTTTTACATCAGGGTCGGCATTTTCGTTTATTGTCACGCCAGCCGTTGTGTGGGGCACAAAGACAGTACAAATTCCGTCTTTTATGCCGCTTGATTTTATCGCGCTTTTTACTTCCTCTGTTATATCTATCATGGATTCTCTAGAATGCGTGTTTATTTTCAATATTGTCATAAAACCACCCCGTTCTTGATTATTATATAAATTATAGCAAATTTATCTAAAAGATAAAATCATTCAGCACTTACTTTGAATCTAACATGAATAAAAATTTTTTATAAAATCAGTGACTTCACCTACAGAATATATAAGAAGCCTATGCAGCGCCCTCGTACATGCAACATACAAAAGCCTTCTATCAAATTCAGTTTTATAATTTTCTTTCGATACGTTAAAAACAAGCACTGCATCAAATTCTAACCCTTTTGCAGCATACGGCGTAATAACATTAATGCCTTCTACTATTTCTTCATCGCTTGAATCTAAAATCCTTAAATCAATCTTATTTTTCATCATCCTGTAGACTTCTTTCAATTCATCTTTCGTCTTGCAGATCACTGCAATAGTCTTATACCCATGACTTAAAAGCATATCCATATCTTCAAGCATAACATTACATATTTCCTCAAAGCTATTTTTTTGGACTAAACGTGGTTTTTCGTCATGCCTATCAAATGGTATTATTTTTGGAGAGTGTTTAAGCAATTTTCTGTTGAATTCATTTATTTCATAAGTCGACCTGTAACTTTTTTCTATGAAAAATTTTTTGACTTTCATTCCTTCAAAAACATCTTCTATTACATCGTAAAAAGCGACGTCTACTTCTCTATCCAGTGTCTGAAAGATATCCCCTAATATAGTAAACTTAGCACCTTCAAATATTAATTTGAAAATTTCATAAAAGATACGTGGATAATCCTGTGCTTCATCTACAACTACGTGTTTTATTCTTTTATCGGTTTTAAATCCTTCAATCTTGCACTTCAAGTACAAAAGAGGGCCACAGTCTTCATAGCTTATAAATCCACTTTTTAGCGACCTATCTGTCATGTGAGCAATTTCATCTATACCCTCTGGTAAATTTATCCCATGTGAAAGCTTTTTTAATAGATCCATATTTGAAAATAACAGCTTATAAACATCAAAGTAGTTTATTTGAGTAAAACTGCTTATCTGATTTTTAATTGCCTTCATCTCTTTTATGGATAAAAGCCGACTGTAAGGCTTTACTTCAAACTCATGTTCTTTATAATTTTCAACGAATTTCTCAATCTTAGACAGCCTGTTTTGCCTTAAGATATGAATTTTTTCAAATATCATTTTTTCTATTCGCTCTAGTCTTTTCTGTATAGGACGATTCATTTTATTATTTAAAAATTCGTTTTTTAAGCCATGTCTCGTGAAAATAACTTTTCCATCATAATATATATCTGTAAACTCGATCATTTTTCTTTCATAGTATGATACAAACCTGTCTAAGATCTTGACAAATTCCAAAGAGCCTTTAAATCTTATTGATTCAACTTTTATTTTATCCTCATTTGAAGCAAGTCTCTCGATGTATCGAGACCTTTCCTCTATCGTTCCACTGTCGCTTAAAACATCTTTTAAGAAATCTTCAAAAATAATCTGATTTACATTTTCTTCCCCTAGCTCAGGTAATACATTTTTTATATACTGGCTGAATATATTATTCGGTGAAATTATAAGTATATCATCTTTTTTTAAATTTTTATCTCTACCAAAATACAATAGATATGCTATTCTGTGAAGTGCTATTGACGTTTTTCCGCTTCCTGCAACACCTTGTACAATCAAAATATCGCTGTCTGTGTCTCTTATAATGATGTCTTGCTCCCTTTGTATCGTCTCAACAATCGTCCTCATTTTAGCTGTCGAGTTTCGACCCAATACCTCTTTTAGTATTTCATCATCTATCACCAGATTACAGTCAAAGTAATACTTAAGCTTAGAATCTTTGATGGTATATTGCCTTTTTAACACTACATTTCCTTCTACAATGCCGTCAGGTGCTATAAAATAAGCCCTGCCCTTTTCGAACTGGTAAAATATGCTTGATATAGGCACTCTCCAATCATATACAAGTATATCAAATGTATTTGGATCTCTTAAAGTGTGCAAACCAATATATATTTTTTCTCTTTCGTCTGATCCATCTTCGACGAAGTCGAATCTTCCAAAATACGGCGAATCAAGCATTTTATTAAATACATTCAATTCTTTCAATGTATTGTTGTAATACATCGTCTGCCTTTTAATCTCCATCAAATATGGATTCACTTCTACAAGATTATCAAAATTGCTGGGAACCTTAGGGGCATTTTCCATAACTGCATTTCTTAATTCCAAAAGATTTGACTCCTCTATCATAAGCAATTGTCTCAACCTATAAAGCTCATTCTTGATAAAATCGATAGTCTTATTAAGATATCTTAATTCTGCCTGATAATCATCAACGTATTCCATTTTATCACGCTCCTAAAATTTTTGCTTAGACATTGCTTATTAACATTATACCTTGTTCGTGTTGATACATATTCTGTGGATATTGTGGATAACTTTGTTAATAACTGAATTTCAATTGTTGTCAATGTGAATTACATGTTAGCACAGCAAAAATAGTTCTTAAAACAAACAATGCTGTTTTTACATATAAAAAATCATAGCTTTAAAAATAGCTTGTACACATAGTAAAAAGACAGCATGTTTATCAAAACTGACAGAGGTATCAAAATCCTAAAGCTTATGTGTTTTGTCTTATGGCGGAATACAAGCTTTCAATTAAATTTTAAAACAAATGTTTTAAAAAATAAACTGCATAAACAAAAATATTCATTCCTATCATTTTACTGTGATTTAAATCACATTATTTTAAAATATGTTCTGCTATACTATCATTAGAAAAAGGAGGATGTTAATTATGGAAAATAAGATTGATAAATTAGCAGATATCTTAAAAAGGTTAAACAACAATGAAGATCCTGACTCTGTTAAAAACGAAGCAAGAGAACTAATAGAGGATCTTACTGCTGAAGAATTGTCTTTAGCTGAGCAGAAATTAGTCGATGAAGGAATTGAAGCGGAAGAATTAAGAAGTCTTTGCTCTGTTCACATAGAGATGCTAGAAGGACAGTTAAATGATTTAAAGGCATCACTGCCACAAGATCATGTATTAAATACGTTTATAGAAGAGCACGATGAAATACTTAAATTGCTTGATAGACTGGAACAGTTAAACTCTAAAATACAGAAAATGAAATCATCTGAAGAAAGTGCGACAATATTCAGCGACCTTAAAAATACTGCTGAAGGCATTTTAAGCGCTGAAAAACATCATAAAAGAGAAGAAGATGTGCTATTCCCTGAACTAGAAAATCTCGGCATAACAGGTCCAACGAGAATAATGCGGCTTGAGCATGATGAGATAAGATTAAGAAAAAGAATGCTGGTTGAGCTAGCAAACAACATCAATTTCATTGACTTTAGTGACTTTAAAAATAGAGCAAATGAGCTATCAAACTATATCGTATTTAACATGAGAGATCACATATTTAAAGAAAATTATATCCTATATCCAACAGCTTATGAAGCTATAGCTGATGATAATCTTTGGAGCGACATGAAAAAAAGATGTGATGAAATAGGCTACTGCCCATTTACGCCTTTAATATAATATTTTAGGTGGTATCATTTGATACCACCTTTTACGTTTTTAAATCTTTTTCTGCATAAAGTCTATCTGTCTTCAATATGTGGCTTTCTATCCAATCAACAACAAAGTTTAAAATTTCCTTTATGTATTCATCTTGGTTTTCATCTACCTTGTCCAAATCTATGTTGTTTATCTTCTCTTTGAAGTCATCATGCAATACCTTATGTGAAAGTAGCTTCCTATACCCTATGCTTTTCATATAATCTTCTTCATAATTAAAATGATATACGGCATAATTTTTTAAATCTTTGATTATATCAACAATACGATCATACTTGTCCAAATGAAACTCATCTTTTAGAAGGTCGTATGCTTCATTAGCAATATCAAATATCCTTTTATGCTGTTTGTCTATTTCTTCAACGCCTAAGCAAAATTCTTCCCTCCACGTTATCATTTTAATCTCCCCTTTTCGATATTTCTCTTCTCATACAATTTTAATATATTGGAATATTTAAAACAATATCTTTTCCTTATAAAAGTTTTGATGGTGTCAATGTTTAAAAAATAGTATAATTAATACTGTGCAAATAATTATTCGGGGTGATCTCAATGAAGTATAAAATGGTAGTAGCCGACGCAGATGGAACTTTACTAAACGATAAAAAACAAATAACAGCCGCAACAAAAAATAGCATTAAAAAATTTCGCAATATGGGAGGAATTTTTACATTAGCAACTGGTCGAGGAATTTTATCTGCCACACCGTATATAAACGAGCTTAATATAGATGTACCAGTCATACTATTTAATGGATGTGTGATATACGATCCTGTAGATAAAAAAATATTGCATGAAAAATATCTTTCAGACGATTTATACAAGCTTACAGCGAATATATGGCAAGAAGGAAGGTATGATGTAGACATTCTTGTATACAGTATAGACGGTATATTTGTCAATAAAATTTCCGATTTTATCAAATCATATATGGCTACGGAGCATGTTAAATGTGATATTGTAGATGATCTTTCCAGCCTTAACAAAATAATAAAAGTATTATTTAGAGGTAACAGCAAAACATCTTTACAGCTTGTAGACGAAATAAGGCAATTATCTAATGAGCCATTTACGTGTGTCCAGTCAGATGAATTCTTTATTGAAATATTACCTTACCGTGTCACAAAAGGTACTGCTCTCGTAAAATTATGCGATATATTAAACATAGATATAAACATGGTCGTAGCAATAGGTGATCAAGACAATGATAGAGAAATGATTTTAAAGGCAGGATGCGGTGTAGCCATGGGAAACGCTGACAACAGCATAAAGAATAGTGCCAATTATATAGCTAAATCTAATTTAGAAGATGGTGTAAGCGACATATTGGAAAAAATCATTAATGGGGAAATTTAAATTTGCGAAATTAAAATAAGTCGGGTTAACCGACTTATTTTAATTTCTATTATCTGCTTTGAAAATCATATACCATCTTTGATATTTCTCTTATTACAGTGTATGCATCTGAATTATCAGATCCGTCCACATTATTGCCCATCACCGTCAATATATATGGCCTTGACGGATAAAATACAATTGCAGTATCATTTACAACATCCGAAAGATTGCCAATCTTATGAGCAACAGTTATATTGCTTGGCAGCGGATATGAAATCCTGTCATTGTATATGGTATTTTCAAGGTAATTTAGAAGTTCTCCTGCAGTGCTGCTGTGAGCATTTGCATAGTTTAACAAGTTTTCCATATACAAGCTCAAATCTCTAGGTGATGTGACATTGCTTGTGTACGGTATAACATCAGCACCCATGCTTTTCATAAAGTTTAAATAATTATCATATCCTACGACTCTCATTATCATGTTTGAAGCTATATTATCGCTTTCTTCTATAGATCTTCTAGAAAGTTCCCTTATTGTATAATAAGTTCCGACTGGATCGTACTGTATAGAACCTGAACCGCTTTCGTAATCCTGTGATGTATACTGAACTTCCATGTTAGGATCTATCTTACCTTCAGTTATCAAGGTGTATAGATAAAAATTAAGAGGAACTTTATAGGTACTTGCAGCAACAAAAGAATCATATCCATTTATATTAAAAGTCTGTCCTGAATTTAAATCTATAAAGTATACACCGTACTTTCCTGGATGCTGGCTAAGCAATGTCTCAATATTATTTTTCAATTCTTGATAATTAGCGGCATTGTCAAGCTGAGGCGGTACCACAACCGGTGGATGCGGTATTAGTAATTTTTCTCCTGTGTACAGCGACGCATTGCTGTTGAGCCCATTCTCATCTAAAATGTCTTGAATCGAAGTTCCAAATTTTTTTGCTATAAAATAAATATTGTCATTAGGTTGTACATAATAAACGACTGGATTGCTCCACGTCGCATTCTGTATAGCAGAGTACGTTTTGGAACCAACAATGCCATCAGCAACTAAGTTCTCTGCCTTCTGAAAATTCAGAACTCCTTTTAATGTGTTATTGCCAAAAATACCGTCGATAATACCGGTATTAAATCCAATATTATTCAGTATGCTTTGAAGTTTTAAAACATCAGTGCCGTACGTTCCGGCATATAAAAGCCTTGACCCAAAACTAAATTGAGGAAGACTATTATCACCATATGAAATTGTAGGCACAAACGCTATTAAAAGGATAAAGAAATATAAAAGCATCTTTTTAAGTCTTCTCAACATGGATTCCCCCTTGGTATGATATATCCATGTACATATTATATATATATGCTTTTATATTTCATTAGTATATATTATCCTAAAATACCATATTATTTACTCTATAATATTAATAATAAATATACATAACAATGTTTATGTCTTGATAAGCATCTTATCAATATGGTATCTTCAAACAAACACGGAATTTCTGTTGTTAAACTATAACATAAGGAAGTGAAAAATCAATTCATTTATCTAAATTCATTTCAAATTCAATCTCATGTTTAATCGGTATGCCAAAATCTCCCAATAACGGTATCGACGGCTTTAATTTTCTCGCAACATCCACAGCATTGTTATGTATTCTCACCATATCAAATCCGCGTTTTTGGTAAAAACGAATTGCGTTTATATTGTCATTTGTCGTAACCAATTTTATTTTTGTACATTTTTTATTGATTGCCTCTTCGATGATCTTATTTAGAAGAACCGTTCCAATACCTTGATTTTCCTTCAAACTGTCTAAAGACATGATTTCACATTCACTATCCTTAATTCTATATGTCGCTAACCCTACAATTTCTTCATTTTCATATGCAATAAAGCCTTCTAATTTTGTCATATCGACTATTTCACCACCAACGACCATTTCAGTTGAAAACCAGCGAGATTTTATAAAATCATTTATGCGTTGACGATCATCAATTGATATTGGTTTAATGTGCATATTCATTACATCCCTTCTGTGCTGTATTAATCATTTTGTATATTTATTTCAATCATAAAAAATAGTTTCAGCTTGTTTGAAGGCAGCAGGGCAATATTCGATTCAATTTCAAAACAAAACACTTAAAAAATATTTTCGATTACGTAAAGCCTTTTTTTATCAGGAACAAATACCAAATATATTACCGAAAAGTCTTCTTTCTTTTTTAAATAATATTTATATTTAGATTTAAAATCTGGCATGCATTCATTCGGAATAGTTAAAGAATTTAGGACATGATTTATTGCTGATTCTATTTACACATTATTACCACATACCATTTTAAAGGTAGCTCAATATCACCATTTAATGGCTGTACTAAGTCAAGTAGTTCTCTGCCTCCACTTATAAATTCAAAATTGCTCATATACAATCCCTCGTTTTTACAATGTTAAATAGAGTTATTTTGCATCCAAATAAACATATTCCTTTATAATTTTTATAATGTCCTTATGAATTCAACTAACTTTTCCACATCAGCAATATCTGCATTGACTTTTAATGCATTATCAAACACATTGTATGCATCCCTATCATTTTCATATAGCCATTTTAAAGATTTCTTTGGTCCCAAATACCATAAACCTTTGATATTAAAGTAAATTTCTAATGAATCTACAAGTAACCAATGATATCTAAAATTACCTTCTATATCTTCTTTTTGTGCTCTATTGAGCATCTTGGCAAGCCAATTTTTTAGAAAATATTTTTTATCTGCTGTCAATTGTTCAGGCCCTTTTTTAAACTGCTTATCTATTTCTTTAAGAAAATTATCGCACTTATTTCTTTCATCTAAAAGTATCTTTCCATCTCTAACGTGAAGAAACTGAGTAAAGTTATCCATCATACTTGTTTCATAAATCCAGGCATCTAGTTGTCTACCGCTAATTATAGATGTGTCATTCTCTGTATGAGGGTTGTCGCAAAAGCATAATAAATCTATATCACTTTCTTCTGTAAAATCTCCATTAGCATAAGAACCATATAATATTATTGAATGACAATTATACTTTTTTATCAAATATTCTTTAACATCTCTTAACGTATCATTCATGAATTAATCCTCCATAAAATTAAATCTATACTTCAAAAGTCATTCCATCATAAGCAAACACAATGTCTTTGTATTGCTTTTGTAATTCCAAATAATCGTCATATGACTTGCCCCAGTCTTCTTCTATATGGGTGATAATAACCTTTTTGATGCCATAATCATTTTTAAGCTGCTCAATTTCATTCATGCTAAACAATTCATTTCTAAGACTATTATTTTCTTCTAAAATAAAACCATCTTTTAAAATTTCACCAATGACGGTATTCCCAATTATCATAATATCTGCGCCTTTAAAAATATCATTATTTGGAAACGGTTTTACATCACATGGTGCATAGATAACTCTTCTTTTCCCTTGCTCAAATACAAATACGGTCGCTGAATTGGCCTTAATAAACGTTATTTTTATATCATCTAAATAAACAAAATCTGATACAACTTTTCTTTTTATAATATTTCTGATATTATAATCTAAATAAGAACCAAATTTTGAGCCTATAGAATTCACATCAGACATGACATGTTCCATAGCAAAAACATCTATTGGATTTGTACATTCTTTCCCTTCTGAAATTTGAAGCCAATCAAGACGCATATGTTCAAAGACTCTCATGCCAAGTGTGTGGTCAGGATCCATATGACTAAACAAAACAGAATTAACTTGCTGAATATTAGCATAATTTAACGCATGAACTATATCTTCAGGTGTATCTACTAATAATTTTAAATTGTCCAAAAACAAACTGCAACCAAATCTTGAATAAGGTTTACCTTTTTCTCTTGCCTCTTTACAAATTTTGCATTTACACAACGGCCTGGGTAATGCAGTACATCCTCCACTTCCTAATATTATAAATTTCATGAGTTTTCCCCTCCTAAATTAATCACAAAGCTATAACGCCTTAATGTCATAAACAAAAATTTTACTATAATTTAAAAATTTGAACTATTCATCATCTATTCGTCTTACCCTCAATATAGTCAATAGATATTTTTATAACTTTTACTTTTTCACCGGCGTTTTTTATATACTCTTTCCCTTTGTCCATATACTGACCTGCGTATTTCTCTAATATAGCCATAAGAGCCGAGTATTTTTCATCATCATTAACTTCTGAAGCCTTACCAAATAGTATCACGCTTTTATATTTTGTAGTAAACTTTTCCGGGACAGGATCTACTTCCCCTACAATACAAAATGATACTTTGTCATTGTTTCTTATATTATCTAGTTTGTGACCTACTGTTGCACAATGAAAATATATGCTATTGTTTAAGTATACATAGCCTAACGGTACCCCATATGCATAGCCATCTATACCTACTGTAGATAAAACTCCATACTGACACTTTTTTAATACTTCAATTATTTCATTATTGTCCATTTTTCTGTCTTGCCTTCTCAATTCTCTAAACATTTTCTCATCCCCCAACTGAAGAATGTTTATAAACCTTTTGGAATAATAATGCTTTTATATTTATAATTTCATCATAAAACATTTAAATATAGATGTATAAATAGCCATCATACTCTTATTTATACCATTTACGTTAACAAACCTTTCTATATGCATCTCTCAATTCATGATGCAAACTCCATTTTGATTTTAAAACATATTTATCATGTTTATGTGGGTGCTCAAATGCATCATCAAGAAAGCCAAATTCGTTTTTGAAAGGTAAGCATACTGTAAAGTAATTAAAGCCCCCATCCCAAACTAGGGACGAAAGTCAATATAAATAGAAAACAAAGTTATTACTTAATGAAAAAATTCATCTTTACTTAAACACCTTTGTTAAAAGAATATTTCTTATATCAGTGTGAAGTGTTTCATATTTTGCTTCTCGATACAAGCCTTGAACGGGAATTTCCTCATATTTTACTTTCCCCGCGGGAACATTCCAAACATTCGGAGCAACCTTGCAATGTTCTGCACGTTTGGTCAAAAGAACCTTTCCCTCATGCAACAAAATGATTTCAACGGAAATTCGATAATTAGGATACATATGAACTCCTCCTTTATACTGCTAATTATATTTAAAATAATTTCCACTCCATTCACACCCATCAAACCCTTGATTTTCCTATATTCTAATTTATACCATATAATAAAATCCGCTCTAAAATCTCGCATTTTCATCCTTTTTCTTTTTATTAACACTTTTCCCTCAATTCTTGTAACGATTTTTAAAATAAAATCAGTTCTTTTTAGGAGCAAATTGAAAGGAAAAATGGATAAGTTTCATGTGTTAAGTGTTATAGAGTCAACTTTACTATCATGGAGTGGAGTTTATTTTAGTTATATAACAGATCAAAGACTGTTATCCTATTTTATTTCAACTCTTGCTGTTTCTAGCCATTTGTCTAATGCACCTTTGCTAAATATATAATCATTACCTATTTTGATATAGGGTATCCCTGAATCTTTTTCATTAACAAGGTCTAATAATTTACTCTCCTCAATTCCTAAATAAGAAGATGCTGTAGATAAATCATAAGTATTTCTTGTGTAAACAACATTATCATTGTTATTGTACATATTATTTACGATATTACTTAATCCTTGTGACATATCAGACAAACCAGTGCCAACATAATCTCCATTACTTCTCATTCCATTTGCAATGATAACAGCACTTATAATAATAGATATTGATAAACAAAAGATAGAAAATGGCAGTACCTTATCTTTTAACATAGTATAATCACTCTCCTTTTAATAACTCATAATACTCTATAATTCCGTATCAATAAATCTATCCTGATAATACGGAATATAAGAATATACTAAAACAGTAATACCTCTTATTGCCATAGTCTCTCTGGTTACCTTGCGAGTTTTTCTTGCTATTTTTATCAAACAATTTGATATCGCAAAAGGATTAGTCTTCGAATTAGGCACTTTTTCAGCCATTTCAAAAACACCATCAGTAATTTCATAAACTCCCTTTTGATTAGCTTTAACAAAAGGAATAACAATAGTGTTAATAACCTCTTGTTTGTAAGTATTAAAATGCAGATATATATCAATAACGCGAGACAATATTCGACTTACGTATTGCATTGTTGGTAAAGACCCATCAACCGTAACATATACAATTAAACTGCTCTTATTTTTAACAGTTGTTTTAAATAGCAGTTTTAAATCATATCAACGGTAAAATAACTGTAAAAATCTTAAAAATTCTTGTACCTTTAAACATATTCCTTCACGGAGCCAAACTTGCTAAATACAATATTTTGGGATAAGACATAAATTTTATCCACTCTTACGCAAGAATCCACCTTCAACGTTCCCTCATCAATTCGCTATGGACAGCCTTACAATATAATCCTTTGCTTCAAGCCCCCTTTAAAAATCTTTTTATAGCTTTTTAGGATATAGGACAAGTCTTTTGTAGCTTTTGTTTTGGAAATAAGTTTCTCGGTATCACCATTCAATATATATGTAAACTTATTTAGAATTTAAAGTCTATAATACGATTTACCTTATCTACTTCTTTTGGCAGTTTTTTCGCTATATCCTCTATGAATGCTTCTGAAATATTTAACAGCTCACTTGTCCTATCCGAATAAATAAAAGTTGTTTTATTCCCTAATAACTTTTCATAATAATTGGTACTTATAGAATCTGCCAGATACATTAGCCTTACTTCATTGCTAACTTGACTGTTTATGAATGGAGTATGATGATATCCTACAATTTCTGCAATTTCTTCCGGTAACCCCCACTCTTTACATATCCACATTCCGATTTCTGCATGGGTCAGTCCACTTAATACAATCTTTTCTGCTGCTATTTGATGCAATCCTTTTAATTGTAATGTATGAATTTTATCTAAATGTTCTGGCAAACAAATGTCTAAAACCGTTACACCAATATCATGAATTAATCCATAGGTAAACATTTTGTCCTTATCACATAGACAAGTCTCGGCTGCAATCATATAACTAGCAATGGAAGTACCAATACAATGCTTCCAGTATATTTCATTATTGAATATCTTTGCCCTTCCATTTCTATTTGGCAATAATAATCTAGTTATATATGCGATAGCAATAATTCTAGTATTTTTAGCACCTAAATACAAAACTGCATCTTTTAATGATAATATTTCACGGTTTAATTTTGAATTATAATTTAATATTTGTATTAAGGTTGATTCTAGTTCTGGAATATTGGAAAACTTCTCAATGCATTCATCTATATTAAACTCACAAGGTTTTAATAACATATTTAGGATTTCTCCAAATGCCTTTGGTATTTTGGGCAAGTAATTTGATTCCTGAATTAGTTTAATAATTGGATGATTTTGCATTTATAGTCCTCCTTAGCAACTCTGTATTTCAATGTTTATACTTATAGTGATTCCTGTTTATTTTGTTTAAAATAAAATCTTTTTTATTATTCACCTTTGCACTCTTACAGTTTTCAAAGATAACTAAGAATTCATCTCAACCATAGCGTATTGCCTTATCGCTATCACGTCTGGAGTCTTTCAAAATACTCTTTATATGAATCACTCAATATTTTTAAATTCTCAATAAATATATCGTAATAACCGCTCTCTTGCTGAAACTGTAATACCTTATTGGTTTCAGTTATGTATGATTCAACAATGTTCTGATTACTTTCTAAATAAGATTTAAATGCTAATTTTTCTTTTTCATTTTCATAATATAAAACTACCTCATAAATCTTCTTTTTACATATACTTCTTCTTCGTCATCTGTATCAACAAAGAACTACTGTAATTTAAATTAATGCTATCTTCCAAGCCCCTGCTTACAATCGTAGTGCAGTTACCTCTTTTGTATTCTTCTTATGTACATTGAGGGAAAAAATTCTGATTAGGCACATTAATCCGCCTATAAACGGAAGCCTTACCTGCCCTCCATAAGAGCATATTCAGATAAAACTAATATACCTTACTTATTTCACCATAATGTATAAAAAGACCGCTTAATTGAAGTTAATCCTTTTTCTCAAGACCTATAATAGAAATTAATAAGCCTGAAAGCGCTATTAAATATTCAATACCACCAAGATTAGAATTAGGGTCAACTGCAATTATTCCTCCGAACAAAGTAATGTTTAACCCTAAAAGCATTATCTTAAAACCTGAAGCCCCTTTCTTTAAGCCATGAACAATTAAACCTACAATCAAACCTAATACAACCAAAAATATCGTTGTCAATAGAACATATTTCATTTCTCAAAAACTCCTTCCTATAATTTAATTTATAATATGCTACTAGTATACTACTAGCAGGTATGAATTTCTACCATAATTGCATTGAATTATTATGATATAGCTTAAAAACTTTTCTTATATAGAAATGAACCATAAATTGTTATGCAGCAAATTATTTCAATATAAAAAGCACTATAAAAAGCAAAATAATTTAACCTTATCCATTATATAAAGTTAATTAATTTTCATATTCATGTATAAGATTGGTTAATCTTCCCTACAATTATAGAAAAATAATGGGGCGGTAAAATTAATTACCACCCCAAGAAAGGTATCATAACGATAATTATAGCCTTTCCAGTTAAAAATATACATGAATATATCGAAAATGAATCATATTTGTACATAGATGCACCATCTGGATGCCCTAATTGCACTTACAAAGGTAAATTGTACAGGCATGGTTATTACTGCAGGGGTGTCTTTATCGACGCATTTTATTTCACCACATAACCTTTGTGAATGTACCATCATTATCCAGTCAATAATACTGATAATCAAATTGAGGAGGTTTTTAGACATGGATAATGATGTTAAACAAAAAATTGCTTACTTTAAATTTTCTTTGATAGCACCGCTTATCAATGAAAATTACACTCAGGAAACGCAAAAGAATATATGGAGGTTATTACTTCTAAAGTTTATGATGTGCCTTCATTAGGTAAAAGAGAATTCTCGCCTAATACAATTAAGACATGGCTTTACTGTTACAGAAAATATGGATTTGAAGGTTTATATCCTAAAAGTAGATGCGACAAAGGTGCTTCAAGAGTTTTAACTGATGATGTTAAAGCCTATATTAAGAATCTAAAACTTGATAATCCAAGAAGATCAGCTAAGTCAATCTATCAGGAACTTTTAGCTAAAAAGTTTATTGAGCTTGACAAGGTATCCCTATCTACAGTTCAAAGAATCTATGCAAAACTAAAATTTCTACATCAACATTGAACATAAAAGACAGGAAAGCTTTTGAAATGGAGTATCCTAATGATTGCTGGCAATCTGATGTATCCATGGGTCTATACTTTAAAACAACTTTCTCCCAGTTTAATCCGGGGGAGAAAATACATTCAAGATGGCATTTACCCAAAAAGCGTAAATCCCAAAAATGTATATACTTAAAGCTATATGTATATGATATTTTAGAATAATATGATCTTATAGATTGTATAATGTGAATTTTTAAGTAAAAACCCTGTTTAGTGATTGTTTAATCTTTATACTTTTTATGATAAGTCAGCTTAATTAATCTTAATTTTTCAGGATGTGATATCTTGCTGTTTAACAATTAAGCCACAAAATCCTTTCCACGCTTTCTTTAGCATTATCCTGCGCCCACTTAATTAGTGTATTTACTGCAATCAAAGTACTCCCACCCTCTTTAGCAAACTTTGTTGTACAATTTTTATACTTTGGGTCGAATCATTAAGGTCGATTTTTTTATCCATGTCCACCATTATCCTTTTAAGGGCAATTAAACGCTTGAATATGTATACCCCTGTCCCTGTATCCAAATTAAACAGCCTGTTAAATTTGATAGTGAAATTTCTAATCGATGTATTACTTCCTGCTAATTTCTCAATGAAAGCATTACAGTAATAGTCAAGTAAATCCTCTTTCATCAGCAGGAAATAAGGATGAGTGAATCCATTCTATATTCTTTGCTTTAACCACTGGAATCTCTTTTTGTGTTACTATTGCCCAATCAATATTTTGGCTCTGCCAATATCTCCTCTCTATTTCCAACCTTTCTAATGCCGTCTTCCGCTCAAGTTCACAATCCGCTTTAAGACTTCTGGCAACATATGCTATTATGCCGTCTGTTTTTTTTAAGGTTATTAAAAATGATGTAGATAAAATGTATGGCGTTCCTGTATCTTTGTCTTTAAATAAGTCGAAGTTTAAACCAGCCTTATTTTGTATTACTTCTTCACAGTTAAATAAAGGATAGTGCTCCCTGATATCCAATACATCATCTTCCCATTCAAGCAGATAAAAATATCTTGTCTCTGTATCCGTGAAAAAGTGATGTGTTCTTTTTGTTTTCTATCCAAATATACGTGTAACCCTTCCTTTAGAAGGGAAGTCCTGGACAGTAAGCCAGGGTTTATATTCTTTGCCTTCCCCCTGTCCACGCCCTTCCTGTATCCATTTTTTTAATTTATTTTCATCCCAATTGATATTTCTTTTAGCCATGCAATCACCTCCACATGTTAGGGATTAGAGACTAGGGTTTAGGAATCAAGGATTAGTATAATCGTAACATCCCTTATGCCTTAAACCTTATCCCTAAACTCCTAAATTTCAAAATAAAAAATACCACTGACTCTAGGACATCTTTTATTAGATGTCTGTGTCAATGGCATTTAACCACCATCTGCTATATTTATATTATTATATCATGGACCGACTTTATTTTAAATGTAAAAACTAATTTGAGATCGTGTCAAGTATTTTTAGGTTTTTTTGAAAAAAAGACCTCACTATCACCCTAAGGATGAGCATTGATAGCTAAATAACAAAAGTATTTTAGTATTGAAGTTTCTTAACTTCTCGATAGCATAAAATCGCTACTCCTCATAATAATAACTAAAACTACAATCTTCACTATATAGTACTTTGTATCTGTAATATGCATACTTTTAAATGGCACTTCTCAATAGTAATGATTTTATAGCCTGACTTGTTAATGTTTTTTTATTTTGCAATATTGGCAAGCTTATTATGTTTTCATAAGTTGATTTTATTTTCTTTAGTTGTTGTTTTGCTTTATATATTGTTTGCTTTGGTATTTCTATTGGTTTTAAGCATTCATATTGCTGCTTCAATATAATGTCTTTAAGCAATATGCCGCTTGCTTTTATTGCTCTTAATTTTGCCATTTTGTGAGCTCCAACCTTGCTCCATGAAATTGGTCTTCTTGATAGCCTCTCTGAAAGTACATGACTTACATGACTTTCTGCACTGCATCCTGTTATTTCCTTTTTGTAAAGGCTGTATGAATTTATTCCATCCCAATTGTTATTTATATAGGTTTGGCACTTCGTTACGGGATTTTCTGTGCCGTTTAATTCTAGTTCTTTGTATTTTTGTGTTAAAAGCTCATTGACTTTTTGTTTGTCTGCTTTAAATATGGCTTTCCATAATTCTCTCTTTGTTTTTTTATCTTCTTTTATTGCAGCTGTTATATATTTTTGTAGATGAAATAGGTCTAATACGTATACGGCGTTAGACAGATATTTTACTCCGAATTTTATCCATTCTGCTCCATCTCCAGATACGTATATGCGTTTTATTTTGTCTTCGTTATATGTGCTTACAATGTACTCCCATACTTCTTTCCATAATTCTTCTACTTTTTCTTCTTCGTATACACCTGAAAAGTATACAGCATTTTTTAATTCATTTCTGCCTTTTGTTATTGTTTGTTTTCCTTCGTGTACGTATATTAATTTTACAATGTCTGGTTTGCCGTTTTGAAGATGTATATGGTCTTCATCAGCTTCTATGTATAAAGTTTCTATTTCTTTTTTAGTCTTTGGCTTTTCATATGTTTGAAGGTTGTCTATTTTTCTTAGTGTGTTCATTACTGTTTGCCGGCTTACATTGCAGTTAGCTCCATTTCTTTTAAGCTCCTGAGTGGTTTTTTGATATGAGAGTATTGTAGAAAGATCCGTTATATCAGCTTTAAGCTCATCATCTATTCTTTCATATTTTTGGATGCCAGCAGCTTTATCTACAAGATATGCCTTCTCTCCTGTTTCTTTGTTTTTATAGTACCGTCTTTTGTATGTGATATCTCCAAATACAGTTGTTATTGTCCTTTCACAATCTTTTTGGACTACCACCCAGTTTTTTCTTTTAGTTTTGTCTTTATATATGCTTTGATCAAGTTCATGAAGTACATCTGCACAAATCTCTTTTCCTAATTCATTTAGAATTTTTTTAAGTTCTCCTTCAAATTCCAAATAGGTATATTTTCCATCAAGTAATCCAATAATTTTTTCTACAACAAGCAGGAATTTTTGAAGTGAATGTTGAATTATTTTCATAAGACCTCACCTTCCTATTTATTTTCTAACTCATCCTTTTGGGAGGATGGTGAGGTCTTATATCTACATATCATCGCTATTTTCCTGCTTTTTCACCTAAGAAAATTTTACACTAAGATAAATTTCCATAACATACTTTAAGTTTCCGTAATGCACCTGAAATGCCCTCAAATGGGGATAAGTTTTGAGGATTAAGGGTTTTGGAGAACAATGTTGTTATATTCCATAGTGAATTAAATACTTGTTTCCTGTTATAGCCTCAGTTATTTTTTCAGTGAGAAGTTGAAGTTCTTTTGCCTTGAAGTGATTATTTGCCTTTATAATAATATCCCTGAATTGTTTGAGGGATTCTGGAGGGATAAGCGTCACACCGCAATAATCTAATCCAGTACCTGGCTGGGTTGTAACCTGAAAATATGTCTTTATTGCCATTAATTCTTCATTATACTTTATAATTAATTCTTCAACTAAATCGTCGTTGACAGAAATACAATTATATTTTTCAGGTTCATAGTCACTATACCATTTGTTTTCTTCAAAAGAATCTATTATTCCAAACTCATGCTTTTCCAAATTATTACTCCCACACAAGTATGTATAACCTCTTAATACATATTTCTATAGAAAGTTTTGACCTAAATAATCTCTGAAAAAATTTCATGTATATTGCCATCTGGGTCTGCAAATAATGCTGTTCTTTGATTCCAGGGCATATTTTGAGGTTGATGAACAGGAGTTGCTCCCATCGTAACCAACTTTTCAAATGCTTCATCTACTTCATCAGGATTTTCACATGGAAAAGCCAATTCAAAAGCCTGACCAACTACTTTTTTCCTATACTCATCACTATATGAATACATAACATTTCTCATACATATAGCAAATCTTACTCCATTATTTTCAAATTCAACATAATTGCCAAGGTCATTTTTAATTCTAAATCCAAGGACTTGATTATAAAAATTTCTCATCCTGTCAATTTCGTCTGTCCAAATTGTAATAAGGTTAATCTCTGCTTTCATTATAGGTTTCTCCTTCTTAATTTCTCGCTTGTAGTTCGTAATATAAGTTCTATACAAAATGATTTTATTACTTAACAAGAAGGATTTCTGTTTCAGAAATAAGTTCCTTAAGCATATTTATCCCTTCTCTTGTAGTATCTCTATCAGCGGAAAGTAATGTAATAATCTTATCTATTCTATTTTTATAATCCCTGGGCTTTATAAAAAAGCCATCAATCATCCTGACCGCTTTTTTCTCATTAATGCAGTATTCTTCATTCAAAGCAAATAAAACTTGATTTAAGCAGGAAATACTTCTGAAACAATGTCCACATACATAATAAATATCATCCTTATCGACATTATCCTCAGCAAACATTAAGGAAAAGGAGGCCTCAAACATAAAATATTGAACTATTGCATCTTTTAAAGTTTGAGGATATGGCTTGGTTCTGGATTTTAATTCTGAAATTTTACCCCTAGGGTCAACAAGTATTTTGCAAACGGAAATTTCGCCCATATACATTACATTTAAATATGCATGGGGATGACCAGTTTGGTAATGAGCAGATACTTTTCCTGCCAAACAATCATCAATAACCTGAGACACCCTTTTTATGTCACGTAATATAAAGTCTACATGATATCCTTTAACAACAAGCCATCCGCCCGCATTTACCCAAGGTCCCCATCCACCTATTTGTGTAATTAAATTTTCTCTATGCTCATCATCTAGTTTTGAAGCAACCTTGCCTAATTCTCTGATATCAAAGCCCTCTGTTTCGTCATAGTATATTCCGATATCTATGTCGGACTTTTCATGATTGGTACCTCTTGCTCTTGAGCCTCCTAAAACTATACCTATAATGCCTGGTATGCCTTCCAATTCTCTGGTGATTTGATTCAAAATATTTTCTACCATCGCAGCACTCCACCTCCGCCTTCATTTTGTTCTAATATAACTTCTTTCTTGCTGACACAAGCAGCATCATCGGCCGGCGCAGTTCATCCCGCATCCCAGGTACTGTGTTGAGCATATTTTCTGCAGGCTTTGGTTCGACAACACCTGTTATTTCAAAGCCTATTTTTATGAGACTGTTTAAGTATGTAGTAAGTGTCCGATGATATTTAATAACTTCCTCACCTAAAAATTTAGCATTGCGAATACCTTCCGTGAAATAATGGTCAACTGGCCAATGCAGAATATTACCTTTAC
>ERZ795043.371-NODE-371-length-42470-cov-39.304656_pt1 | contig 42470 bp, 33 predicted proteins | sample MGYA00375127_ERZ795043 | MGnify/ENA primary metagenome ERZ795043 (study PRJEB30172, sample SAMN05518447) | compost metagenome | isolation source: Feedstock adapted compost from Newby Island compost facility, Milpitas, CA | place: USA:Newby Island compost facility... | reverse complement strand
ATGCCGTACATTTTGAGATTTTCGCGCCAATCGCGCAAATGTACGGCAAAAATGCTCTATATTTGAGCGATTTCCCTGAAATCAGCCAAATATAGTGCAAAATTGCACTACATATGGGCAATTTGCGCAAAACCGGCTTCATAAACGGCAAAAATGCCCTCCATTCAGCCGGCGCCCAACAGGCCTCTCGCTTCAAGCAGCGCCTTGATCTGCTCCCGCACGTTGCCCCGCACCGGACCGCCATGGTAACAATAGCACACCTCGATATCAAAGTTCAGCAGCTTGGCGAGGGAACGGTACGCTTCCTCCATGTCCAGCGTAAACTCCGGGCTCGGCCCGGTCAGACTGCCGTTCTCGCTGCCGGAAACGTCGCCGGCGATCAGGGTTTTGAGCTGCGGCAAATAAAAGCAGGTGTGGTCCGGCGTATGCCCCGGCGTAAAGATAACCTGTATGCCGCCGCAAAAAGGCAGCACATCCCCATCCTTCACCGTCGTGTCAACTTTGCCGACCGGCAGCACATCCTCGGGAGACGTGTGGGCGATCCGCTTGCGCCCCTCGATGTACGGTTTGGTTTCCTCGTGGGCGATCACCTCAACGGGGCGGCTGGCTGCCGCCAAGATCTCCGGCAGGCTGCCGAGATGGTCCAGATCCTGGTGGGTGATCAGAATTTTGGTCAGCCGTTCAAAAGGCACTCCCGCCTTCTCCATCGCGCGGCGGAAATCTTCCGCAAGGCCCGGCGTGCCGGTATCCACCAGCACCACATCCTTCTCATCCCAGATCAGCACCGGATGCACCGGATAGCGCTCGCCGTCCCATACCATCGACACGTCCAGCGTCGCCACGCGCACTTCTCCCACAGGCTCATCCCCTTCCTATGAAAATCCGAAAAGTTTTTCTGCCTACACCATACAATAGCTTGGAAATATGAGCAAGCGCTTCCATTTCACCAAAAATCAAAAGGAGCCGCCGCCCATTCATTGGCGCGGCTCCCGCCGCAAGGCTTAAACCTTGTATGCCTTCATCGCCTTGATAAGTTCCTTCAAAGTCGGACGCTTGCCGTACATCAGCACGCCCGTGCGGTAGATTTTGGCGGACAGCCAGCCCAGCGCCAGGATCGACACCAGCAGGATGGCCAGGCTCAGCACGCTTTCCCACCAGGCCGGAGCGCCGACGGTCTCGCGCAGCACGGCAATGAACGGCGCAAAGAACGGAAAATACGAGCTGAAGACGACCAGCGGGCTGTCCGGCGTATTGAGCCCGAACATCGCGATGTAAAAGCCGGCGAGAGACAGAACGGTAATCGGCGCCGTAGCCTGGCCGAGCTCTTCCGTCCTGCTGACGATGGAGCCGATGGCCGCATACAGCATGGCGTACAGGAAGAAGCCGGCCAGGAAGAAAACAATCGCATAGACCGCAATGCGCGGATCCAGCGCCTCCAAATCGATGCCGATGCCGGCCAGAATGCCGGAGTTGTGAGGCAGGCTGAGGTTGACCAGCAGCGCGCCCACAATGACCCCGATCTGGATGATCGCCGCGAAGAACGTGCCTAGCACCTTGCCGAACATCTGGGTCAACGGCGGCACGCTGGTGACGATAATCTCCATCACGCGCGAGCTTTTTTCCGCCGTCACCTCCGTGGCGATAAGCTGGCCGGTGATCATGATCGACATGAACAGCAAGATGACCAGCACGTAGGCAAGCCCGATGTTGGCGACCTGCTCCGCCGGCGTGCGGCCGGATTTTTCTTCCGTCAGCACCTGCTCACTGCGAAAGTCCACCGGCGAAAGAAGCCGCGCCTTCGCTTCCTCCGTCAGCCCCACATCCCTGGCCAGAAGATCGATTTTCACCGCCCGCAGGGCGTCGCTCAGCGACCGGGAAGGGCCGGAATCGAGGGCGTTTTTGGAATGATACGTTACCGTCGGAAAACCGGCTGCGGGATTGTCCCGGAACGTCAGATAACCGCTGATCTCGCCTTCCTGCACCAGCCGTTTCAGTTCTTCCTCGCTTGAAGCGCCGGGCTCCAGGCGGATATCCGCCTTTTCCCGGCTGGCGTAATATGCTTGCAGGGCTTGCACGATTTCCGGATGCTGGCCCGCCATGTACCCGACGCTGTGAACCTTGTCCTCGCTGCCCAGTTGCTCGATCAGGTAAGGCAGGTTGCCGAGCACCATCGACAAAATCACAAATATCACGGTCATGACGACGAAAGATCTGCTCCTCAGCTTGTTGAGCAGCGTGAACCGGATGACAGTGCCCAGCTTACTCATGGCGCTCACCCACCGTTTTGATGAAAATTTCATTCAGCGTCGGCTCCAGCAGCTCAAAATGCCGCACGGGCCCTTGCGCCAGCGCGTGGCGCAGCACCGCCTGGGCCGTCTCGGGCGAATCGATGACGAGGGCGTAGCCGTCGCCTTCCTTCGTGACCGACCGGACGCCGGGAACCGTCTCCAGCCCCTGGATCGGCTGGTCCGCCGCGATCACGACCCGCTCCCTCGGAAAACGCTTCTTGATCTCCCGAATGGAACCTTGCAGCACGGGACGCGAACGATCCAGAATGGTAATGTTTTCGCAAAGCTCCTCCACATGCTCCATCCGGTGCGTGGAAAACACCATGCTGGTGCCGCTGTCACGAAGCTCCTTGACGGCCGTTTTCAAAAGTTCCACATTGACCGGGTCCAGACCGCTGAAAGCCTCGTCCAAGATGACGATTTTCGGCCGGTGGATGACCGCCGCAATAAACTGGATTTTCTGCTGGTTGCCCTTGGACAGCTCCTCCACCTTTTTGCCGTAGTATTCCGGCACCTCGAATTTCTCGAGCCACCGGCGCAGGCTGGCGTCCGCATCCCGGCGGGACATGCCGCGAAGCTGCGCCAGGTAAATGAGCTGGTCGCTCACGCGGATCTTGGGATACAAGCCCCGCTCCTCCGGCAGATACCCCAGCATGCTGAGCTGCTCCTTGCCGTAGGGCTTCCCGAAATACCGGACCTCTCCTTCATCCGGCATAATCAGCCCGAGGATCATGCGCATCGTCGTCGTCTTGCCGGCGCCATTGGCGCCGAGAAGGCCGTAAATTTCCCCTTCCGACACTTCGAAGCTGAGGCCGTTCACCGCCGTCTTGTCCCCATAGTGCTTGACAATCCGGTCCACCGTCAACGGTTTCACCAAAAAATTGCCTCCTCCAAAGCTTCTTTAATCGTTTCTTCCTCTTGAAATCATAACATTTCCCCGCTAAAAAGAAAAAAACCGTCAATCTTAGCATCCGGAAATGGCAGCATCCCGAGATTGCCCTTTCCACAGCCGTTTTATATAATTAAATAGCAATATAGGTTTTTTGTTGATCACTATCCGAAAAGTTTGTTCACATAATAAACACTTGCGCGAAAAACGGCAAAGGAGCAGAGATATATACATGTCCGTCAACGAATCGTATCTGTTGCAAACGTTATCCAACGGTATAGACGTGATATACGCCTTTGAGGAAGAGGAGCATCCGCTGTCCATTCACGATCTGGCCAAAAAGCTCAACATGAACCGCACCAGCCTGTTCCGCATCCTGTATACGCTCCGGCACAAAGGCATACTGGATTTCGATATGGAAACGGGCAAATATCAGCTCAGCCTGAAACTGGTTCAGCTGGCTTCCCTTGTGCTCAAGCGAATGGGCATAAAGGAAGTGGCCCGTCCTTACCTGGAAGAGATCAAGGACAAGCTGAACGAAACGGTTCACCTTCTGGCCCTTGGCGATCAGCACGCGATCTTCATCGACAAGGTAACGCCGGCGGAAACGATGCTCATGAACTCCTATATCGGGATGGTCGCCCCCCTGTATTGCACGGCGTCCGGCAAACTGTTCCTCAGCTATCAGACGGAGCAGTATATCGAAAATTATCTGAACACCGTCCCCTTGAAAAAGTTCACCGACAAAACCTATACGGACCGGGAAAAGCTGCTGGAAAATCTCCGGCTCATCCGGCAGCAGGGGTATTCGATCGACGACGAGGAAATCGAGGAGGGCCTGGTCGGCTACGCGGCGCCGATCTTCAACCGCAAAGGCCAGGTGTTCGCTTCCATCAGCGTCAGCGGCCCGGCCAGCAGAATGCGAAGAAAAAAGGATGAAATCCTTCCGGCGATCATCGAAGCCGCCAAGATCATCACCCAAAATTACAACAGCACGCTGGGCTCGTCCGTGAATTAAATGGGGTAAAAAAAAGGTGTCCCGACAAACCGTTTTCGGGACACCTTGATTTTTTTCTTCATTATTTATATTTACATCAGGCGCTCTTTCATTTCGTTCAGCCAGTCGCCAAACCGGGCGTAGCTTTCCAGTTTCATGCCCTTCTCGTACAGTTCTTCGGCGGCCCGCTCCACGTCCGCCGCGCCGCCATCGGGCGAGCCGGCGGCGAAATTTTTCAGGCAGTCGGTCCATTTTTCCAGGTATTCCTGTTCGCTCAAGGGACGCGCCGCCGAGCCGGGCGGATGCCGCACCGTGATCTCCAGCGTTTGGCCGGACCTGGTGACAATTTGCACGATGTCCGGCTGTTCCTGAATGCCGGCGGCCTCCCCTTCCGTTTCAACGGCTTGCACCTGCGGCAGCATCCTTTGAATTTCGGGGCGCCGCACCATGGCATCCGTGAAGCTGCCCAGCTTCACATATCCGTCCGCGATGGCCGCCAGCACGAGATATTCGGCGCAGAATTTGGCTTCCAGGCCGCTTTGCGGACGATGGTGAACGAGCGGCAGCAGACCGCCGGGCGGGGCAATCAGTTTGATCTCTTTTATGTTTTCCAGCGTCAGCCCATGCTCCCGCCTCAGATCCAGCGCCCCCTGAATGAAACGGTGGGCGCCGTAGCAGCACGGAAATTTCTTGACCGACAGCCGGCCGTTGGCCAGAAAATCGTAAGGGTCGCCGAAGCGAATGCGGCGGAGGTTTTCGCGAAGCTGGCGCTCATCGCCCCCGGCATTGAACGCGTGAAAGAACCCGCGCGCTTCGAAAATGTCCCGGTTCCCCGTAAACCCGCGCCCTGCCAGCTCCGCCGCCTGAATGCCGTGGGAGGCCGCAAGGCCCACATGCAGCGATTTGGTCATCGTGCCGAAGTTTTTCACAAGCCCGCCCGCCATGGATGCGGCAATGGCGATGGCGTTCGCGCATTGTTCCTCATTCAGATGGAGGAGCCGGGCGCAAGCCGCTGCCGCCCCGATGGTGCCCAGCGTATCGGTGGCATGCCAGCCCAATTGGTAATGATGGTAACCCATCGCCATGCCAATTTGGATCAGGACTTCGGTGCCCACCGCATAGGCCGTGATGAGCTCCTCGCCCGAACTGCCGAGCTTTTCCGCCAGCGGGATTGCCGCCGCCAGGACCGGCGCGCTGGGATGGCACGGTATGCCGACGGTAGCATCGTCAAAATCGAGCACATGGGACGCCGTCCCGTTTACCGCCGCCGCCTGATGGCTTTCCAGCCTCGACTTTTCTCCCCACAGGGAGGACTGTTGCGATCCCGCATCAGGCTGCGCGAACACTTCCTTGACGATCTGAACGGCCGGTTCCCTCCATCCGCACACCGCCACCCCGACGGTGTCGATGACCGCGTGTTTGGCCAGCACCCGCATTTCCTCGGGGATGCGGGCATAATCGGCGGCGGTGATGAACCGGACGATCCGGTCCATCAGCGCCTGTTCCTCGCGCGCCGGATCCGGCGCCGCACTCCCGTTCGCAGCTTGCATCCGAACTCGCCCCTTTTGTATTTAGGATGCCAAAGATTTTTCCAGAATTTCGCTGATATCGAGCGTCTGCACCCGCTCTTCCGCTTCCAGCGCCTTCGTGCCGTCCGTCAGCATCGTCAGGCAATAGGGACAGTTGCCGCCGATGACCGTCGGATTGGTCTTGAGCGCCATTTCCGTGCGCGCCAGGTTGATGCGCGTGCCTTCCCGCTCCTCCATCCACATCCGGCCGCCTCCCGCGCCGCAGCAGAGGGCATTTTCGCGGTTTCGTTCCATTTCCAGCACCTCGACGCCCGGAATCGCGCGGAGAATCTCCCGCGGGATGTCATAGATGCCGTTATAGCGCCCCAGGTAGCAAGAATCGTGATACGCCACTTTCTCCTTGACTTCCTTGACGGGCTTGAGTTTTCCTTCCCGGATGAGCTGATGGAGGAATTGCGAGTGATGCAGCACTTCCGCCTCAAGGCCGAATTCCGGGTATTCGTTTTTGAGCGTGTTGTAGGCGTGCGGGTCGATGGTCACAATCTTCTTCACGCCGTACCTATGCAGCGTTTCGATGTTTTGCGCGCACAGGTCCTGGAACAGGTATTCGTTCCCCATGCGGCGCGCCGTTTCGCCCGTGCTCTTCTCCTCGTTGCCGAGAATCGCAAACTTGACGCCGGCCTGGTGCATCAGGCGGGCAAAGGTTCTGGCGACCTTCTGGATCCGCATGTCGTAGGCGCCCATCGAGCCGACCCAGAACAACACCTCGAAATCGTCCGCCTCCTGGACGGTCTTCACGATGTCTTCCATGCCTTCCCGCCATTTGATCCGGTCGTTGCGGTTCAACCCCCAGGGATTGCCCTGCCTTTCGATGTTCTGGAAATAGCGGGCGGCGTCCGCCGGCATCTCGCCTTGCGTCATGACGAGATAACGGCGCATGTCGACGATCTTGTCCACGTGCTCGTTCATCACGGGGCACTGGTCTTCGCAGTTGCGGCAGGTCGTGCAAGCCCAAAGTTCCTGCTCCGTGATGACGTCGCCGATCATCTGCTCTTCCACCGGCCGGCCTTTCGCCGCCAGATTGGCTTCCGCGCCCGCAAAGGCGAAGGCCGGCATCCACGGCGTCCGGCTCGTCACGGCGGCGCCTTTTTTCGTCAGGTGGTCCCTCAGCTTGGTCATGAGGTGCATCGGCGACAGCATCTTGCCGGTGCCGGATGCGGGGCACATGTTCGTGCAGCGGCCGCATTCCACGCAGGAGTACAGATCAAGAAGCTGCCTGCGCGTAAAATCTTCGACTTTCCCGACGCCGAATTCCTCCGCGTCCTCGTCCTCGAAATTGATTTTGCGGAGCTTTCCGACCGGTCCCGTCTTTTTGAAAAAGACGTTGAAGATGGCGAAAAGTTCGTGGGCCTGTTTGGATTGCGGAACGAACACCATGAAAGAAAGCACGGTCAGCATGTGCACCCACCAGAACAGGTGGAAGAGCACGGCGCCGGCAGCCGTGCCGATGCCCGCAAACAGGGCCGTCACGACGCCGGAGAAGGGAGCGTAAGCAAAGTCCGCTTCCTCGCCCAGCATGATCCGCTCAAAACCGAGGGTCAGGAAAATGCTGGTGGTGAGCACGGTCAGCGCGACATAGACGATCAGGGCTTTAAGGTCCCGCTTCCATTGCAGCCGCTTCAGCTTCTCGCCGTACCGCCGGTACGCCCCGTACAGGATGGCGGCCAGCATCAGAAAGGCAGCCCATTCTTCCATCAGGCTGAAATATTTGTGAGCTTCGCCCAGCGGATATTCGTAGCCTCGGATGAACCCTTTCAGGATCAGCTCAATGAGCCCGGCCTGCACGATGAAGAAGGTGTAGAAAAGCAGAAAGTGCATGAGGCCGCTTTTTTTGTCCTTGAACAGCTTCCGCTGGCCGAAGACGTTGATCAGAACGGCGTTGATCCGTTCTTTCAGATCTTTCCCGTCAGCGGACGGTTTTCCCAGCTTGATAAACAGGTAGCGGCTGTACACCACATGCGCGAACAGATAGAGCGCATAGGCGGCGCAGCCCAAAAATGCCGCCAGTTGGATGAATGTCAGCAAAGATGCTCCCTCATTTCAGCAAACAGCCTTACGCTCGGAGTTGCACGATTTTTCTTTCGTGCAGCGAGCGGATTTCTTCGTCCGGGTAATGCAGCGACTTCAGGATTTCCTCGGTATGCTCTCCCAAAACCGGAGGCATGCTGCGGAACTCGCCCCTTTGCCCGTCGATGCGGAACGGCAGGCCCACGATCCGGAAATCCTCGATCCGGTCGTTGTCCACCTTTTCGATGATCTCCAGCGCCTCCACCTGCTCGTCCTTCACCACGCGGTCCAGCGTGTTGATGGGGCTGCAAGGCACCTTGTATTCCGAAAGCAGCCGGACCAGTTCGTCCATTTCGTAGTTCGTCGTGCGCTCTTCGATGATCTTCTTCAGCTCGAAGCGGTGCTGCACCCGCAACGGATTCGTGCTGAAGCGCGGATCTTCGATCAGCTCCGGCATGCCCAGCGCGTCGCACATGCTCTTGAACAGGCGGTTGTTGCCGGCGGCGATGATCACCCATTCGCCTTCATTCTTGGTTCTGAAGGCTTCGTACGGGGCGGCCATGCCCGTGCCGGTGCCCATTTTTTGCGGAAGCTTGCCCGAAGCGAGGAAGCTGGCGAGCGGCAGGTTTACCCAGCCCACGCCGGTTTCCAGCAGGCTGGCGCCGACCCGGCCGCCCTGGCCCGTCTCTTTGCGCCGGTACAGCGCGGACAGGATGCCGATCAGGGCCCACATGCCCGTCGTCATGTCGATGATGGAGACGCCGACCCGGACCGGATCGTCGCCGGGATTGCCGGTCACGCTGATGATGCCGGTGTAGGCCTGGATCAGCGGGTCGTAGCCGGGCTTGTGCTTCATCGGACCGATGTCCCCGAAGGCGCTGATGGCCGCATAGATCAGCTTCGGATTGCGCTGCGCCAGATCTTCGTAGCCCAGCCCGCGGGATTCCGCGCTGCCCGGCTTCAGGCTGTGCAGGAACACGTCAGCCTTCTCGCAAAGCTTGCGGACGATTTCCTGTCCTTCCGGCTGATCGAGATCGATGCAGATGCTTTTCTTGTTGCGGTTCAGCGCGGCAAACACCGAGGATTCGTCGCCCCATTTGGGCGGATACCAGCCCCGGGTGTCATCGCCCGTGCCCGGCCGCTCGATCTTGATCACCTCCGCCCCCAGGTCGCCCAGAAGCTGGGTGCAATAGGGACCGGCGACATTTTGCGTCAAATCCACTACCGTAACGCCGCTCAGAATGCCCGCCATCGTCATCCCATCCCTTTTTTGAATTCTTCCGTCAGCATGGGCACCACTTCGAACAGGTCGCCCACGATGCCGTAATCCGCCACTTTGAAGATGGGCGCCTCCGGATCCTTGTTGATCGCCACGATGATCCGGGAGTTGGACATTCCCGCCAGGTGCTGCACCGCGCCCGAAATGCCGCAGGCGATGTACAGGTCCGGCGTCACGACTTTGCCGGTTTGCCCCACCTGCATCGAATAGTCGCAATACCCCGCGTCGCAAGCGGCCCGGGATGCGCCCACCGCCGCTCCGAGCACTTCGGCCAGCTCATACAGCGGCTTAAAGCCGTCGGCGCTTCGGACCCCGCGGCCGCCGGAGACGACCACCTTGGCTTCCGTCAGGTCGATCTTGCCCGCCGTTTTCCGCACGATGTCCTTGATGACCGCCCGCACGTCCTTGATGTCCGCCTCGAAGGACACAATCTGGGCCGTGCGGCTTGCGTCCGGTTCGCCCGCCGGGATATTGTTCGGACGGATCGTCGCAAACACGATGCCGTCGGTGATTTTTTTCTTCTGGAACGCTTTGCCCGCATAGATCGGCCGGACAAACACGATTTCCTCCCCGCTTGCTTCCAGGTCCGTGCAGTCGGAAATCAGGCCGCAGCCGATGCGGGCGGCCACCCGGGGCGCCAGGTCCTTGCCGATGGCGGTGTGGCCGAGGAAGATCACATCCGGACTTACCGCCTGAATCACTTGCCGCAGCGCCTGGGAATAGGCGTCGGGCGTGTACTCCCGCAGCTTTTCATGCCCGGCCAGATACACCTGATCGGCTCCGTAGCGCGCCAGCGCTTCCGCGTCTTCGGGGGTGCTTTCGCCGAAAAGGACCGCCACCACCTTGCCGCCGGCAGCCGCCTTGCGTCCTGCCGCCAGCACTTCGAAGGAAACATTCCGCAAATTGCCGTTTCGCTTTTCTGCCATGACCAAGACCGTTCTGCTCATGTTTGCCCTTCCTTCCCGTATCGAATAGAACCGTTGCTTAAGGCTTAATCCTTCGCTTCAGCGGATTACACCACTTTGGCTTCATAGCGCAGAATGCGGACAAGCTCCGCCACCTGATCCGGCAGCTCGCCTTCCAGGATCCTGCCGCCTTCCTTCTTGGGCGGCAAAAATTGATCCAGAACCTCGGTTTTGGCCTTAATCTCATCCGGGCTGAGGCCGAGATCCGCCACCGAAAGACGCTCCAGCGGCTTTTTCTTCGCTTTCATAATGCCGGGCAGCGACGGATAACGGGGCTCGTTCAGCCCTTGCTGTGCGGTCACAAGGAGCGGCAGCGGGCACTCGAGGATTTCCGTGTCCCCTTCCGCGTCCCGTTCCATGTAGGCTTTGCCATCCTTGATTTCCAGCTTCGTGATGGCCGCCACGTGGGGGATTCCCAACTCTTCCGCCATCCGCGGGCCCACTTGCGCGGCGCCGTCGTCCACCGCCATGTTGCCGCCGATGATCAGATCGTAGGAATCTCTCCTGGCCACCGCGGCCAGCACCTTGGAAATCGTGATTTCATCGCCGAACGCCGCTTCGTCGTCCACGTGAATGGCCATGTCGGCGCCGATGGCCAGGGCGGAACGAAGCGCGTTTTCCGCCCGCGCGGGACCGACCGTCACCACCGTCACATCGGCCCCAAGGGTTTCCTTGATCTTGATCGCTTCTTCCACCGCGAATTCGTCATACGGATTGATCACGAAGTTGACGCCGTCCTCGACGACCTTGCCGTCCCGGATCGCAATTTTTTCTTCCGTGTCAAAAGTTTGTTTGACCAGCACCAGAATTTTCATAACCCGCTCACCCCGCTGTCAATGTTCAGATATCGAAATAATTGTTCATCATCAGATCCATGAAAGGGAAAGCGGCAGCCGCCCGCGCACCCGCGTCCGGCGCGGCTGCCGTCTGACCAGCCGTTCCATGCGTTCGCATCAGAACGATCTCGGCATGCCCAGCACGTGCTGACCCACGTAGCTCAGAATCAGGTTTGCGGAGATCGGCGCAATGCGCATGATGCGGGTTTCCTTCCACTTGCGGTTGATGTGGTATTCGTTGGCCGCCGAATAACCGCCGTAAGTTTGCATGCAGGCTTCGGCCGCTTCCCAGGCCGCTTCCGCGCACAGATATTTGGACATGTTGGCTTCCGCGCCGCACGGCAGGCCTTTGTCGAACAGCCAGGCCGCCTTGTAGTTCAGCACTTCGGCGGCTTGCAGGGACATGTAGGCCTTCGCGATCGGGAACTGGATGCCCTGGTTTTGTCCGATCGGCCGGCCAAAGACCACCCGTGTGTTCGCATACTGAACAGCTTTTTCGATAAACCATTTGCCGTTACCGATCGCTTCGCCGGATACCAGGATCCGTTCCGCGTTCATGCCGTCCAGCACGCAATACAGCCCGTTGCCTTCTTCGCCGATCAGGTTTTCCTCCGGAATTTCCAGATCGTTGATATACAGGATGTTCGTGTCCGCGCCGAGCATCGTTTTGACCTTGTGGGCCACGATCTGGTCGCCCACGTTTCTTTTATCGACGAGGAACAGGCTGATGCCTTGCGTTTTCTTCGCCACCCTGTCCCGAGGCGTCGTGCGCGCCAGAAGCAGCATGAGGTCCGTGTTGTTAAAGCGGGAGATGAAGATCTTCTGGCCGTTGACGATATAGCGGTCACCCTTCTTGACGGCGAACGTCTTGATGTTCGTCGTGTCCGTGCCCGCATCCGGCTCAGTGATCCCGAAGGATTGCAGGCGCAGCTTGCCGCTGGCGATGTCCGGCAGGTACCTGCGCTTTTGCTCCTCGGTGCCGTGTCTGAGCAGCGCGCCCATCGTGTACATTTGGGCGTGGCAGGCGTTGGCGTTGCCGCCGCAGCGGTTGATTTCCTCCAGAATGATGCTCGCTTCCGTAAAGCCCAGCCCCGCACCGCCGTATTCTTCCGGAATCAGGGCGCTCAGCCAGCCGGCATCGCTCATGGCCTTGACAAATTCCGTCGGATAGAGGCCTTCTTCCTCGCATTTGAGCCAGTACTGGTCGTCAAAGCGCTGGCAGATTTGTCTGACGCCGGCCCGAATTTCTTCCTGCAATTCCGTAAACGAAAAATCCATGGATAAGATCCCTCCGTTTGAGATTTATAAATTAAAGATTTCCTTGTGCCTGCTTCCAGCCGAGCGGCCGGATATGGGAAAGCCTGCCGCCCTTGGACAGATGTCCGGGCAGCTCCCGGCCCACAATCCGTTCGGCCAGCCGGGCGCATTCGATGAGCGCTTCCAGATCCAGCCCCGTCGCGACCCCTTGCTCCTCGCAGAGGAAGGCGAAATCTTCCGTGCAGATGTTGCCGGGCGCGCCTTTGACCGCCGCAAAGGGGCACCCGCCGAGTCCGGCCACCGCGGCGTCGAAGATGCGCACGCCTTCCTGCATCGCCGCATTGGCGTTGGCCAGTCCCAGGCCGCGCGTGTCATGCAGGTGCAGCACGATTTCGAGATGAGGCCATTTGTTCTTGATGCCGTGGATGGTCCGCTTCATCTGTTCCGGGTTGGCCCATCCCATCGTGTCGGCGAGCTTGACGATCTCGATCTTTTCCCCGTGTTCTTCGGCAATCCGCATCACGGTCTCGATCAGATACAAAACCCGGTCCAGGTAAATGTAGCCTTCATAATTGCAGCCGAAGGCGGTCATCACGTCCATTTGCTTGACCCTGATGCCGGCCGATTGGTACGTTTCGATCCATTCGGCCATTGCCAGCAGCATTTCGGCGGTGGTCCTGTTCATGTTTTTTTTCGAGAAAGTTTCGCTGGCCGCCACGATCAGGGTCCCCTCGACCGACGCCTTGTTGGCCAGCGCCCGCTCCAGCCCTTTTTTGTTCAGATAGGTGGCGGTGTAAGCGACGCCCTCCACCCGGTCGATTTGCGCCATGACCTCATCCGCATCCGCCATTTGCGGCACCCATTTGGGGCTGACGAACGAAACCGCTTCGATTTTCTTAAGGCCCGTCCGGCTTAAAGCGTTGATCAGTTCCACTTTCTTCTCCGTCGGGATCGGGCCGGTTTCAATCTGAAACCCTTCCCGCGGTCCCACTTCATTGATGATGACGCTGGCGGGCAATCCCATACGCTCACCTCCAAACGTGTTGACATCCGCGCGCGCCGTTTAGCGAAGGCCGTCACCTTCCCGGGCGCGCTCTTTCCCGTTTGTTCACATAGTGAAAAGTTTTTTCTGATTACGAACGAAAAGAAATCGTGTGATTGTGACAAATCACACATCATCATTCACTATATCTTATGTTTTCTTGTTTTTCAATTGCGTTTTTATAGCAGCGCCAACGCCAGTTCAGGGAAGATCCAGACGAGCGCCAGCGTGATAAAGACAAACAGCGTGGAAGGCAGCGTATGCACGATAATTTTTTCCAGGGGTTCGTCGGGCAACAGGGACTTGATCGCAAACAGGTTGACGCCCACCGGCGGCGTAATGACCGCCAGCTCCATGTTCAGCACAAGGAGCACGCCGAACCAGACCGGATCAAATCCGAGAGACTGGGCCACGGGGAAGAAAATCGGCGTCGTAATCAGGGTGATGGACGCGCCTTCCAGGAAGAAGCCCATGACGAGCCAGATCAGGTTCATGATCAGGAGCACGACCCACGGCGCCATGCCCAGATCCCCGATCTTGTCCGACAGGAACTGGGGCAACCCGATGTTGGTCAGCGCCTGGCCAAAAATGATGGCCCCCGCCACGATGCTGAGCAGGAACGCGCTGGACCTGACGGCGTCCATGCAGATTCGGGGCAAATCCTTCCACTTGATGCTCCGCTGAATAAACAGGTTGACAATCAGCGCGTACACCACGCCGACGCCCGCCGCTTCCACCGGCGTAAAGGCGCCTGCGTATATGCCGCCCAGAATAAATACCGGCAAGAACAGATCCGGAATGATTTTGAGGATCTCGCGGATATCCACTTTCCGGTCATAAATCGAGTACTCTTCGGGAGGCACCTTGGGCGCCCGGACAATGGCGGAAATGGTCAGCATGGACGCAATGAGAAGCCCCGGAATCACGCCGGCAATGAACAGTTTGCTCGGCGAAACGCCCGTCAGGGACGCGTACAGGATGAACGCCATGCTCGGCGGAATCAGCATGCCCAGCGATCCGCCCACCGCGGTGAGGCCGTACGCCAGCGTCTTCGAGTAGTTATATTTCCGCATTTCCGGCAAGGCGATCTTGCCGATGGAAAGCACCGACGCCATGCTCGAACCGACAATGGCCGCAAAGAAGGTGAACGCGGCTACGGCAGCGACGCCCACGCCCCAGCGCATGCGCTTCAGCATGGCGCTGGCCAGCCAAAACAGGCGTTCCCCGCTCTTTCCGTGATACAAAATTTCGCCCATCAGCACATACAGGGGAATCGCCACAAACACGAAATCGGAAAGCACCTTGTCCAGCGTGACCGGTATCTGCAGCATGTACCGGGCATCCAGCGACGTCAGAATCGTGACGATGCCGGACAGGCCCAGCGAAAAGGCGATCGGAATCCCGATCAGCAGGCATCCGAGCAATACGCCGAACAAGGTGAGGATGGATGCTGCCGAAACCATTCATTCACCTCCCTTGACCCATTCCTGCTTGCCAATGATGATTTTGAAAACGGTGCACACCACCGCCAGCGCAAGCAAAACGCCGCATATGGGGATAAACATGTACGGGATCCACAGCGGCACGCCGAGCAGGCCGGGCGACAGCATCTTCATCTTAATGGCGTTTTGGGTCAGCTTGATGCCGTATTCGACCATGACATATGCATAGGGGAGGATGCACAGCATCGTGAGGATGTTTACCGCTTTCTGCGCCACCCCTTTGAGCCTGTCCGCCAGAAAGGTGATCCGGATATGGCGCCCTTCGATCAGCAGCACGCCCATGGAGAAGAAAACGATGAAGCGCAGCATGACCGTCGACACGTCGTTGGCCCAGATGGTAGGCGCGTTGAAAATGTACCGGGCCACGACCTCGTAAAAGGTGACCAGCGCAAGTAACCCCAAAAAAATCCCGCAGAGATACAGAAAAAACTTCTGCAACCCGTATACGACCTTGTAAAATACGGCCAACAGAATCACGCTCTCATCTTTGGTTTGCCGGCCGGAGCCGTGAGAGAGAAAGCGGAAAAGCGCTCCTTTCGAACTTCAGCGGAGCGGCCGTTCAAGGGCTTCCCCCAAAGCGGAGGAGCGCTTCCGTATGACATTGCCTGCAACGGGAGAATTATTTTACGGCTGCGTTAGCTTCATTGATGGCATCCACAAATTTTTGGCCTTTTTCGCCCGTATCTTTCAGGTACTTCTCGAGGCTCGGTTTCATGGCTTCTTTCCACTTCTGGATTTCTTCCTCGGTCGGATCGTAGAACACCATGCCTTTTTCGATCAGGCCGTTGCGGTACTCCAGATCCCTTTGCAGCGCCAGTTCGCGCGCCTTTTGCGTAGCGACTTCGGAAGCTTCCATGATGGCCTGCTGCACGTCCGCCGGCAGCGAATCCCACCACGGTTTGTGGGCGACGGCGGAGAAGTCGGTGAAGAACATATCCCGGCCGAACGCATACTTGGCGACTTCATAGAAGTGGCGGTCCATGACGGACGACTTGCCGGTGAAAAATCCGTCCACCACGCCGTTTTCCAGCGCCTGATAGACTTCCTGCGAGCTGATGACGACCGGCGATGCGCCCATGAATTCGATGGCTCTCGCCGTGCTCGTGCCGGTACTGCGGATTTTCTTGCCCTTGATGTCTTCCGGCACCCGGATCGGGAAGTTGCCGAAAATTCCGCCCGGCCCGTACGGCGCAAAACCGATCGTATGCATGTTGACACTTTCCAGTTCCGCCTTGAACAGTTCGCCAAAGGTTCCTTCCAGACCGGCCCAGGCCGCTTCCCAGGAGTCGAACATGAACAGGAACTCGTAGATTTGCAGCGGGTCCGAATCGCCGCGGTTCAGGAAGCCGACGTTGACGCCGCCGATTTCCACCAGACCGGTACTGACGGCGTTCGGCATCTGAGAGTCATTGTAGAGCTGACCGTCCGGATACGTTTGCGGTTTCAGCTTGATCGAAGTGTTGGCGGTCCGTTTTTCGATCTCTTCCGCCAGCGTTTCGAAGTAAACGCCGACGGTGTGGGTCTTCGGCAGGTTGTAGGCGATCATGATCGTTTTTTCCTGTTGGCCGGAACCCTGGCTTGCGCCATCGGAGCCGCCGGCCGTGCCGGGCCCGCTATCGGAAGATTGGCCGCAGCCGGCCACGATCAGCATGACTGCCAGCATAGCCAGCAGTGTCCAACGCCATTTTCGCAATTTCATGATGACAACCCCCTAAATTCACGAATGTCCGAATGTTGTCATTTTGCGCTTCAACCCAAGATGTTCGGATATCGAACACATTTTTCTTTAATTAAACAGAAGAAACCCTGCCGTTGCTTCAGACGGCTTAACGGTTCTTCCACTGCGGCTTTCTTTTTTCGTTGAAAGCCGCGACGCCTTCCAGCCGATCTTCCGTCGAAACCAGCACGTTGTATGCGCTGATCTCCAGGGCGTAGGCGGTGTGGAAATCGGCGGTTTCCCCGTGATTGAGGCACGTTTTGGCCATGCGGACCGCGATGGGGGCGCTGTCCACGATCTGCCGCGCGATCTCCAGCGCCACTTCCAGCGCCTTTCCTTGCGGCACGACGCGGTTCACCATGCCCCATTCGTAGGCCAGATGCGCGTCGATTTCGCGGCCGGTATAGATCAGTTCCTTCGCCCGCCGGACGCCGATCGCCCGCGCCAGGTTTTGCGGCCCCGCCGCTCCCGGCAGAATGCCTCTCACCACTTCTTTCAGAGCAAACTTGGCCGTTTCGGAAGCGATGATGAAATCCGCCATCAGCGCCAGCTCGCAGCCGCCCGCGAACGCGTAACCTTCCACCGCCGCGATGACCGGCACGGGCATGTTTTGGACGAGCCGCGTCTTTTCTTCAATCAGCTGGTGCTGCTTGCGCCAGTCCTCGTCGGACATGCCGTTTCTTTCCTTCAGATCCCCGCCGGCGGAAAACGCCTTGCCGCCGGCGCCGGTCAGCACCACGCAACGCAGGGAAGTGTTGTGGGATTGCTCCCGGAACAGGGTCACCATTTCCTGAAGCAGTTTGGTGTTCATGGCGTTCATGACTTCCGGCCGGTTGAGCGTAACCACCAGAATTTCGCCGTTTTCGCCCATGAACTCGGTCTTGATGTGCTCAAATTGCATGCGGGAACCTCCACTCAAAACGGATACGGACGCGTTTGTTGCTGCACGGAAATCCACTTGTAGGTCGTATAGGTTTCCAGCGCCCATCTGCCGTTGATGCGGCCGAGGCCGGACTCCTTCTCGCCGCCGAACACCACGTGCGGTTCGTCCTGCACCGGCTGGTCGTTGACGTGCACCATGCCCGTCTGGATTCTCCGGGCCACCCGGACGCCGCGCTCCAGATCGCCGGTAAATACCGCGCTGGAAAGGCCGTATCTCGTGTTGTTGGCCACTTCGATGGCTTCCTCTTCGCCGTCCACCGGCACGATGACGGCCACCGGCCCGAAAATTTCGTTTTGCAGAATGGTCATGTCCTTACGCACGTCCGTCAGAATGTACGGCGTAATGACGTTGCCGTTCACGCTGCCTTCCAGAACCACGGTGGCGCCTTCTTCGACGGCGTTTTTGATGAAGCCTTGCACTTTCGCCACCTGGTTGCCGTTAATCAGCGGACCGATGAAGGTGCCTTCTTCCAGTTGGTCGCCCGCCTTGATGATTGCCGCTTTCTTTTTGAGAATTTCCACAAACTGCGGGTACACCTTGCGGTCCACAATAAACCGGTTGACCGCCATGCAGACCTGGCCGGAGTGGATGAATTTGCCGAAAGCGCCCGCCGATGCGGCCTGCTCCAGATCCGCGTCGTCCAGCACGATGAACGCGCTGTTGCCGCCCAGCTCCAGAGCCACTTTTTTCAGGTTTTCTCCCGCCACCTTGGCGATGTGCTTGCCTGCAGCCGAAGAACCGGTAAACGAAATGAGCCGCGGCACCGGGTGCTCGATCATGGCGTCGCCGATTTCGGCCAGGTCAGCCACGATCACATTCAGCACGCCTTTGGGCAGGCCGGCTTGTTCGAACAGATCGGCGATGAACAGGCCGCCGGAAATGTACGTTTGAATGTCCGGCTTCAGCACCACCCCGTTGCCCACCGCCAGCGCCACCGCCACCGACCGCATGGACAGATACAGCGGGAAATTCCACGGCGAGATGATGCCGACCACGCCCACCGGCGCCTGATAAATCCGGTTTTCCTTGCCCGGAATCACGGAAGGCACGATCTCGGTGCGCAGACGGAACGGGAAGGTGGCCGTTTCCTTAATCAGCCCGATGCACAGGTCCACTTCGATGTTGGCCTTGATGACGCTGCTGCCGCCTTCTTCCATCAGCAGCTTCACCACTTCATCCCGGCGCTCGGCCAGAATTTGCGCCGCCTTCTCCATCACTTGCGCCTTGGCTGCCGCCGGCGTGTTTTCCCACTCGGGCTGCGCCTTTTGGGCCGCTTTGTATGCGGCGTCCACATCGGCTCTGGATGCCAGTTTGATCCTGGCCAAGACTTCACCGTTGTAAGGGTTCGTATTCTCGTAGACCGTATTGCTGGAACCTTCCACGTATGATCCGCCAATGAACAGCTTGTTCCAGCTGCCGTATTTCAATTCCGCCACTCCCATCGATCTCCCTTCTTTTCATTTCACATGTTAATAATTTAACGGCTGATTGGAAACGGGCTGCAAATGCACGTCCACCACGGCCGACCGGCCTTGCTTGACGGCTTCCAGCGCTTCCTTGAGCGTCTTTTCCAGGTCGGCCGGTTTGCGCACCGTCTTGGCGAAGGCGCCGCCGGCGGCTTCCGCCACTTTGGCCAGTTTGGCCGAATGGCTGAAGTTGACCCAGAACTGATCGGTTTCGTTCGCCACGCCGTTCGGATGCACCGCCAGCGTCGACGCGCGCGGCGCTCCCCAGCCCGCATTGTTGTAAATGACGGTCAGAAACGGGGCACCGTACCGCTGGGCCACCATGTGCACCGGCGTCGGATTGCTGAAAATGAAGGTGCCGTCCCCGGTCAGGCAAATGACCGTCTTGTCCGGCGCGGCCAGTTTGACGCCGATGCCGCCGCCCCCGTGCCATCCGAGCGAGCTGGCGCCGGAGGCGAACATGCTGCCCGGTTTGTTGCGCGGAAGATGCTTGCTGACCGTTTCGTAATTGGTAATCGCTTCGTTGAGGACAATCGTATCTTCATTTTCGATGACCTTGCGGATCGTCGCCGTCAAATACTGCGGCGTGATCACCTTCGGATCTTTCAGTTCCTCGTCTTGTCTCCATTGCGCCCTTTGGGCGTCATGGATCTGCGCGATGCGGGCATAACGTTCCCGGATCGATGACGGGATCAGCCATTGTTCGCGCTGATCGAGGAATTCGTTCAGTTGCTGCAGCGCCACGCATGTATCCGCTTTATAAACGCCTCTGGACGGGATATACCACAGCGGCATGTTTTCCTTCAGCGGGTCCACATCGATGTGATAGATCACGCAATCCTTGGACGGGCTGTTTTTCAGCGGAATCCATGGCACGTCGCTGTCCAGGACCAGGATGAAATCGGCGCGGGCAAGGTGTTCGTTCTGGGCGGGCGTGTTCCACTGGTAACCCAGATGCATGGGGTGGTCGGCAGGGAAATTGACGTAGCTGGGCGCCGATTCGATGACCGGTATGGCGAGTCGCTCGCACAACTTGACCAGTTCCGCCACGGCGGAGGCGCTTCTGCCCAGGTAGGAAGTGACGATCAGCGGATTTTGGGCATTCAGCAAACCTTGCGCGATTTCCGCCACGCCCGCGGCCGGCAGCGCGCCGGGCGCAATGGGCTGCCACTGCTTTACGTCCAGCGATACCGGTTCCACTTCTTCCTCGAGCACTTCCCTGCCGGCCATCAGGTAGACCGGACCTTTGGGGTCGCTTTGCGCGATCTGCAGCGCCCGGTGAACCATTTGCTTGATGTTTTTGCCCGACCGGATTTCGTTATCGTATTTCATGTATTCCCGGACGATGCCGCGCTGGTCAAACACGTCCTGCAGCCAATGGATGAACTCGTTCCGGCTCCCCGTCATTTCCCCTTCCTGAGTGACCGGAGACGCGCCCGCGAAAATCAGGACGGGAATTCTGCACCGGGCGGCGTTATGAACCGCTCCGCCCAGATTTTGCGTGCCGCAATCCACATGCACGATGACCGCCTGGGGCTTACCGGTGACCTGGGCGTAGGTGTGCGCCGCGCTCAGGGCGATCATCTCATGGGGACAGACAATGATTTGCGGATACTTTCTCCCTTCCAGACGCGCCCTGGCCCAATCTTCGATAAAAGCCGGGTGGTCACTGCCCAGATTGACAAAAACATAGGAAACGCCCGCTTCGCAAAGCGCTTCCATAAACGCGCTGGCGGCGGTGTATTTTCTCTTTATGTTCGTCTCCGCTCCAGGAACGCGCTCCGCGTTCCCTTCGCTTGACCGGATAACGAAATCAGACAACCGATTCCCCTCCACTCGTAAGATGCAATTCGCTTGGCAGGCGGGTTAGGAATTGGAACCTCCTTTTCAAAAATAATTTGAAAAGCAAAATAATACGAAATTGTTGTCTTATAATGTGAGACAACTATCTCGTATTTTTGAAAACATCTTAATATGAACCCGCCGATTCTGTCAATAGTCAAAGAAAAGCCAAAAAAACAAGGCCGCGATACGTCTTTTCGCCCGGGAGGAAGAAGACGTATCGCCGGCCTACACATTCTCCAGTTCCTGCGATATTTGCTGGCCGCACTCCAGCACCTGACGGACCAGTTCTTCCATGGGATATTCCCGGATCAGCCGGGAAGGTCCGATCAGCGACAGCACGGCAACCAGCTGGCCCCAGCGATTTCGTATGGGGGCGGATATGCCGGATGCGTTCAGAACCGCTTCGTTGTGATCGATGGCGTAACCTTGTTCCCTCACTTTTTGCAGTTCCGCTATGTACTTTTCCGGATCGGTGATGGAATCGTCCGCGTATTTTTTCAATGGGACGTTTTGCAAATAGCGGCGAACGGCCTCTTCATCCATTTCCGCCATGAACACTTTGCCGGGCGAGCCGAAATGAAGCAGCCTTGCCCTGCCGACGGTGGACGTGATGCCGATGCCGGAGACGCTTTCCGCTTTGTCCACTATGTAAAAATGCTCGCCTTCCATGATCGCGAGATTGACGGAAAATCCGGTTTTCTGGCTCAGGGAGATCAGGTAAGGGCTGGCGATGGAGCGCACTTTGGTGCGGTCCAGCACGATGGCGCTGTACTCGAGAAATTTCATGCCCAGGCAATACGTAAGGTCTTCCGGGTTATAATAAACCAGCTTGTACGCCTCCAGCGTGCACAAAAGCCGGTAGGTGGTCGATTTGGGCGCGCCGATCAGCTTGCTGATGGTTTCGATCTTCAAATACTGCTGATCATGGGAAAAACAGTTGAGGATCTTCAGCGCCTTTTCGACGGATTTCGTCGGCTGCATGTTGATTTCGCGCATGTTTGCACCTCCTTTGTTAACATTTTTAACTCATGTTTTGAATTCTAATACTTGCAAAAATGATTTTCAACCTGCAAAAAATAAAGCCCCGCTTGCACTATAACAAATGGCACACCCGCCGCCTTGCATGCAAGCGGCCAGGTGTGCCCCCCATCATCATGGCCCTGCCGGACGTTTCCGGTCCGGGATCAGAACGGAAGTTCGACTCCGAATTCTTTCAGGGCGGCTTGGTATTTTGCCAGCATTTCTTGTCCGTTGTAGCCTTTCTTGTTCGCGTTTTCGACCCACTCTTCCCACACCGGTTTCACGGAAGCCTTCATTTTCTTGACGTCTTCTTCGGGCATCTCGGTGAGTCCGCCTTTTCCTTCCACCACTTTTGCAAAGTTGGCCACTGCGGTCTTGCTGTCGTTGATGTTGGTTTGCAGGGTGTATTCCACCAGCGCCGGGAACAGTTCCTCGTCAAACAGCTGCTTGAGGTCTGCCGGAATCGACTCGTAGGTCTTCTTGTTGATGACCGGAATCATTTGCACGTTCTTGTACGGAATGTTCAGGAGATACGGCGCCACTTCATAAATGTAGGTGTCGACCGCCAGGCTCGCCGCCGTATTGGCGATGTCGATGATGCCTTTTTGCAGGGAGTCATACAGTTCTTCCAGCGGCAAGGATACCGGCACGGCGTTCCAGGCTTTTACCGTTTCCGCTTCGTTCTTGCCTACGGCGCGAATCTTCTTGTCCTTCAGATCTTCAAAGGAAGTGATGGGCTTTTTGCCGATGAAGTAGGAGGATTGCGATGCCGTCAGTCCGAGCACGATCACTTCCTTGCTCATGTCTGCGATATAATCCTCGGCATACTTGTTGAGGATCTTGTTGTTCAGTTCCACGTCTGCCGTGGTGGCAAAAGGCAAGTCGGCAATCGTCAGCGGGAACAGTTCGGAATCCACTTCGTACGGCGTCCAGATGAGTCCGATGTCGTAAACCCCGCCTTTTACGTCTTTAAGTACGGTGTTCGTGCTCCCGAGGGCAGCGCCGTGATACACGTTCACTTGCACCCTGCCGCCGGTTTTTTCTTCCACCAGCTTCTTCCACGGTTCGTAAATGCCGATGGCGAAGCTGCTGGTGCTGGGCGACGTGTTGTTAATATTAATTTCAAACACTTTGGTATTGTTAGAGCCGTTGTTGGAAGAAGCCGCGCCGTTGTCTTTCATTGATCCTCCTCCGCCGCAGCCGGCCATGATCAGCACCGCCGCCAGTAAAACGCTTCCAATATTAATAAGCTTTCTTCTCTTTTGCTTCTCCATGTAACTCCCCTCTTCTGCCTTGTAATGGTTTGACTTGCCCCGCTTTGCTTTTCGTCCCGTTCGAGTTTTTCCAATGTTTCGGAAACCACCACCAAGCGTCGTCCTGCCGCACACATTGTAAGCGATTACACCCACCAGGAAACTGCCAAGCTTGCATCTTCGCTTTGAATTATAAGGACTGGCAGGATAAGTTGTCAAGTGATATTTCTGTTCACTTGTCTAGTGGTTTGACCACTATCTCCTTCAGCTTTTGCCTTACCGCGCATGGAGGAAAAGACCGCGGCTATAATGCATATGGCCGCCGCCACCCAAAACACGTCCCGGAATGCCGTAAGCAGCGCCTCCTTCGGAAGGCCCGCGGCCGATGCCGTGTCCCCGGACAACGCCTGCAGCCTGAAGGCGTATATCGACACGGAAAGGGAAGCGCCGAACATCATCCCGAAATTGCGCGTCAGGGCGTTGAGCCCCCCGGCCTGCCCCACTTTGCTTTGCGGCACCGACTCGAGCAGATCCGCGTTGTTCACCGGCTGAAACATGCCGTGGCCGATGCCGAACAACGCCAGATTCGCCGCAATGAGCCAAAAGCTCGTCTCCGCGGACAGAAATGACAGCACCAGAAAACCGAAGGCATTGAGCAAAAGCCCCCCGATCGTCAGCGCGTATCTTCCGACCCGGTCCGACAGCCAGCCCGAAAGGGGCGCGCTGAGCGCCATCGCCGCCGGGTAGGCGGCCATCACATATCCGGTCACTTTGGGAGGCGCGCCGATGGCATGCTGCAGATAGAAGGGCATCATGATCGTGATGAAGTACAGCGCCATCATGGACAGGCCGCCCGCGGCGATGGCCATCGAAAACCGGCGGTTGCGGTACAGGCTGAAGTCGATCATCGGGTCCGCCAGACGCTTTTCGTGCCTGTAAAAGATCCACAGTACGGCAAGGGCGCCGGCAATGCCGCCCATGATCGGCCAGTTGAACCATCCCGTCGTTTCCGCGCTCGACACGCTATACAGCAAAATGGTGACGCCCACGGCAAACAGCGCCAGACCCGCCAGATCGAAAGGCCCTTTGGCGCCTTTCGGCCGCTCCTTCGGAAAGATCCTCAGTCCCGTCGCAAAGCCGATCAGCCCGATGGGAACGTTAATCCAGAAGATCGCGGACCAATGGAAATGCTCAATCAGAAATCCGCCCAAGGCGGGGCCGCTCAAAGCGCCCAGCGAAACGGATATGCCCGTTATCCCCATGGCCCTGCCCCTTTCCGCCGGGCCAAAGGTGACGGCAATGATGCCCTGGGCGTTGGCCATCATCAGGGCGGAGCCGATGCCCTGAAACACCTTCGCGGCGATAAGCATGCTGATCGACACGGACATGGCGGAAAAGGCGGAACCGAGCGCAAAAACGAAAAAACCGATGTAATAAAGCCGCCCCAGTCCCCATTGATCCGCCAGTTTGCCCGCCATGGGCAAAAGCGCGCAGATGGTCAAAAGGTAACCGGTGACGACCCATTGCACCACCGATACCGACACGCCGAAGGCTTCGCTGATCGTCGGCAGCGCCACGCTGGACGAACTGGAATCCAGATTGGCCATAAAAGTTCCGATACACACGTTGACCAGAATCCACCACTTGATTTTATGGCCGTTCATTCTCTCCACCCTTGTCTCTCTCGCAAAGAACAAAAAAAGATTATGAGGGCCCGCATTCCCGGCTGGCGGAAAATGCGAGCCCGGCCACCGAAATTCCAGAATCCTATCCCATCATTCTGTCTGGCAAAAAGAGCACGATATCCGGGAAAATATAAAGCAGCGCGACCATGAAGAAGATCGGAATGACAAACAAAAGGGCGTCAATGAAAATATTGCCCAGCCCGTATTCGGGAACGACCCCGTTCAGCACCATGATGTTCATGCCGTGGGGCGGCGAGATCAACGCCACCTCGACAAGGAGGCACATGACGATGCCAAACCAGATCAGGTCATGACCCAGGCTTTCAATAATCGGCATCACGATCGGAATGGTGACGACGAGGGCGGCCATGGAGTCCATCACCGCGCCCAGGATGACATACATGATAACAATCATGATAAACGTCACCAGCGGCGGATAGCCCGCATCCGTGAGCAGCGACGACAACATGGTGGGCACTTTGGAAATGGTCAGGAAATAGTTAAACAAAAACGCCGCCAGGATGATCGCAAACAGAAAACCGGAAGACAGTGTCGTTCTGCGGAGCGTCTCCCAAAATACCTTCCACGTCAGCTTGCCTTTGGCCAGCGCCAGCAGCGTGGCCGCCAGTGCTCCGATGCCGGCGGCTTCCGTAGGCCCGAAAAAGCCGAAAAACATGCCGCCGATCACGATGACGAACAGGATCAGAATCCAGATCGTGCTTTTGATGGAAACAAACCGTTCTTTCCAGGAAGCCTTTTCGGCCGGAGGAGCCAGGTCCGGTTTGATCAGCACGGACACGAAAATCGTGATGACAAAAAGCAGCGACAGAATGATCCCGGGAATAATCCCCGCCAGGAGCAGCTTTCCGATCGATTGCTCAGTCAGCATGCCGTAGATGATCAGGAATCCGCTGGGCGGAATCAGGATGCCGAGCGTTCCTCCCGCCACAATCGAACCGCTGGCCAGCGGTTTGCTGTATTTGAACTTCAGCATTTCCCGGGACGCCATCATCCCGATGGTACCCGTGTTGGCCACGCTGGAACCGGAAGCGGCGGCAAACACGGCGGACGCGCCGATGGTGGCCATGGCCAGGCCGCCCTTGAGCCTTCCTAGCCAAAGCCGGAAAGAGTTGTACAGCTCGCTGCTGATTCCCGAAGCGGTGAGCATTTCCCCCATCCACATGAACATCGGAATGGTGGACATCGTGTAGCTCAGACTGTGATTCCAGATAATGGAATCCACCGCATTCCGGAGCACAGTCCAATCCTTCAAATACAAGATTCCCACAACACCGGGCAGCGCAATGGAAATGACGATCGGTACCCGAAACAGCATGAGACCGAGCATAACGACGAGAGCAATAACACCTATGGTTTCCGTTGACATCAGAAGCTGGCCTCCTTCTCCGATTGCACCGCCGGCTTGTTCCAGTTCAAGAAGAGCCTGATGAGGCTGTTAACCGCTTCCAAAGTCCAAAGCAGAAATCCGAACGCAATCACATATTTCAAGATATAGTGCGGGAACTCCAAAAGCAGCGAAACTTCCTGTCTCCGATAAGCTTCATGAGCGGTATCAAAAAAGATATTGGAAATCATGAAACACAATAAAGCGGTTACGACGTAGCTGAAGATATCCACGGCTCTCTGGACGGGCATGGGCAGACGGTCCACGATGAGACCGATGGTGATGTGCTTGTCTTTCGCCTGGGCGTAAGCCAACGAGAACATAATCAGCACCGCAAGCAGCATCTCGACAATTTCCTCAACGCCCAAAATGGGCCGAAAGAATTCCCTGGCCACGACGCCCGCCGCAATCGTCAGCATCATGACCACGATCACAATGTTTGCGATCCATTGAATGATTCGGGTGGCGGTATCAATGATCTTGCTGATGGTTTTCACCACGGCTACCCCCAGAGTCAGATTCACGGTTGACTTGAAATGATTAACAGATCATCTGTTTATTGGTTCAACCACATGTTACCCATCGAACCAGGTTTGTGATGTCTTCCGCCTCTTCGAGATGCAGCAGCAAATCCAGCGCCTTTTCCGTGTTTTCCCTGGACAGACTCCGGGAGAAAGCCGCATTGTCCCGAAACTTTTGCAAAATTTCTTCCCTGCTGAGCGGCTCCGTAAGCGGATTGCCCTTGGGTTTTTCCTTTCTCGCCGTGAAGATGCGTCCGTCCTTCATGCGCACGCTCACTTCGGCCGCTTCAATCTGATCCGGCGGCAGTTCTCCCTTCACTTCCGCTTTGCCGACCAGCGCCAGCACATCGGGAGCGAGGATCATTTCCTTCGTATAGTGTTCCAGCCTGACACTTTTTCGGAGCAATGCGCTGGCCGTCGTGTATCGCAGGCTGAAAATGGCGCTGCCGTGCATAAACTCCTTGATTTCAAAAGGCTGGTTGAGCGGCGAGTTGTAATGCATCGGGGCCACGTTTATGACGATTTCTTCGACGTCCTCCGCTGCGATTGAATACTTGCTTGCCAGCTCCAGCGCACAGTCAATGGCGGAGTGGGTGAACCTGCAGCTGGGGTAAGGTTTGAAGGTGATGTCGCCGTAAAATTTCTTCCCCAGATCTTTCGTCAGATACTCCGGATGGGAAGACTCGCAATAAATCTGGAAGTATCCGTATTTGCCGAAAAACGCGTCCTTGCCCGCCGTCCAGCCCTTGGCGGCCAATTCCGCGGACACGACGCCGTCTCTGGCGGCCAGACCCTGCGCCAGTTTGAAGCTGTGGCTGGTATCCTGAATCGTCTGAAAGCTGCCCGCCAGCATGTTAAGCACAATGCCGAAGGCATGAATCAGCTGCTCTTCGCTTAAGTCTAGCAGCCTGCCGGCAATGGCCGTGGCGCCGAACTTGTTGACGATACCGGGGCTGTCCCAGCTTACGGCCGGCGAATAAGCGGATGCGGCGGTCAGACGGGCGGTCAGGTCATCGCCAACGATCAGCGCCGCAAGCAGATCCCGCCCGCCTGCGCCCCGCGCTTCTGCCATCGTGACGGCCACGGGCACCGTCGTTTCCGCGATGTGCGCCCAAACCGGCTTTCCGTCAATATAGGGCGCGAGTACGCCAAAGTCAAACGACCGGGCCATGATGCTATTGATCCAGGCCGCCAGATGGGCCGGAACCTTTCCTCCATGGACCAGAACCGTCGCTTCGCCTCTGCCGCCCCAGCCCCGGATCAGTTCCAGAAGTTCCTGGCACCCCGGAGCCTTGGCGCCGCCGATGGCGCAACCCATAATGTCGATGACCCTCAGTTTGGCCTGCTCAACGGTCTCCTCGTCAAAAGCGTCAAACTCCGTATTCAGCACGTTACGCGCCAGCTCTTGGATGATCATCCGAAAGCGCCTCCAAATTCGGTTAAAATGGTTAGTTGGGCCGCCTTCTCTGTTCCCGCTCCAGCTCCAGTTCCTTTTCAATGTGATTTTTCATGTTGGTGATATGAACGATCACGGCCTCGGCGGCCGCTTTCGGATCGCGCTTTTTAATCGCTTCCAGGATCGCCAGATGATCACGGTACGATTCCTCAAAACGCTGCTCCAGCCTCTCCGAAAGGAGCGACTTTTTCTTCACCTTGTTCAGCATGTTCATGTACGACTGAACCATGGATGAGAACACGAAATTCCGGCTCGCTTCGACCATGGCCAGAATCAGGGAATTTTGCGGGCTGATCTCTTCTTCCGGATACTTGAACAGAATGTGCAGATTGTTGACGATCTTCTCCATTCTGCGAATATCCTCTTCCGTCGCCCTGAGCGCGGCCAATTCGGCAATTTTGGGCTCCAGCGCCAGCCTTGCCTCAAAGAAATAATCAAGCGCGGACTTCTCGATCAGATCCAGCGGGTTGAACCGGTACTCCATCACCAGGCTGTTGTCGACCTGCTGCACATAGCGGCCTTCCCCGTGCTTGGTGACCAGGACGCCTTCCAGTTCCAGCACCCGGTAGGCTTCGCGTACCGAAGCGCGGCTGCATCCCAGTTTTTCTGCCAGATCCCTTTCCGAAGGCAGCTTGTCCCCCGGCTTCAGCACCCCGTCTTCGATGAGTTGCCGGATCTGTTTAATGACTTTCTCGAAAATCCGGTCAACTTTAATGCTTTGAAATATGTCGGTGTCCAAACCCCGTTCCTCCATTTTTCATACTTTTTTCTTTTTTCTTTCTATTGCATAGCAGTAATATCACATATCAGCATGGGGCTGTCAATAGAACAGATGGATTAATGGTAAAACCACCGACCACCAAAACGAATCCATCGGGACACCGCATAACGCACAAACAGCGTTTCCCGGCATGGCGCCGGGAAACGCCTTGAAGATGCAAGCTGTAAAACTTTTTGCAGCTTAATGTTTAAGGAAGTCAACGACCAGGCGGTTAAACTCGTCCCGGGCTTCGAGCTGCGCCCAGTGTCCGCACCGGGCGAAGATGTGCAGCCTCGAATCGGGAATCTCCCACAGGAACTTCAGCGCATGGTCCAGGGACACGAAGCGGTCGTCCCGGCCCCAGATGATCAGCGTCTTGGCCTTGATTTCCTTGATGCGCGTGGAAATGTCCGTGAAAATGGGCGGGGCCAGTTCCTGGCTTTTCACGAAGTTTTTCAGGTGCAGCGCATCGTTGGCCATCATGGCTTCGTAGCGCTCTTTGACGATCTCTTCCGTAAGCAGGCTTTGGTCGTACAGAAAGAGCGAAATCAGATTTTTCATGCCTTCGTAGCTGGGGTTCTTGAACAGGCTGAACAGGGCCTTGGTTCCTTCCGTGGGCATCGGATTGAACAGGCTGGAGCCCAGCACGCCGCCCGGCCCCATCAGAATCAGCTTGTCCAGCCGCTCCGGGTATTCCAGGGCGAACACGATGGAAGCCTGACCGCCCATGGAGTTCCCCAGAAGGCTTGCCTTTTCGATGCCGAGGGCATCCATCAGTTCCTTGATGGCTCTGGCGTTCAGCATGCGCCGCGGTTCGTCGGTGACCAGCGGGTCCGACTTGTTGAACCCGGGGAAATCGGGAAGGATCACGCGGAAACCGTGCTCGGCGATATAGCCGATGTTCCCTTTGAAGTTGCTCCAACCTCCCGCGCCGGGTCCCCCGCCGTGCAGCATGAACAGCACCGGGCCTTCTCCGTACTCGTTGTAATGGATTTTGTATCCGTTGCTGATGGTCGCGTATCTGCTGGTGGATTCTTCCGTAAGTTGAAGCGCCACGTCAATGCCTCCTTGTCAGATCAAGAATGCTGAAAATTCCTTAGCTCGCTCTTGCCGTTTAAAACCATTACACCGTTCCCGGCGGATAGCCGTTGATGTTGAGGAAGCGCGGCGGCAATCCGTCACCGAGCAGGACCCCGCCGACAATCCCGGCGGTATCGTCGGAGTTTTGTGTCGCATGGTTGGCTCCGACCATCACGTCCCGCAGCACGCGCTGGATCGGATTTGCTCTCCAGACGCCCCGGGCCGCCTGGGCTCGGTGCAGAAGGATCACCGCTTCCGAACAATCCCGGCCGGTGGCTGCGCAGTCGAGGATCAGGATGGCCAGTTCACTCGGCGAGAGCGGATCGCCCTTCTTCACCCGATCGGTCGCCTCCCGGATCGCGTTCAGCACGCGGGCCCGGGCGGAGCGCACTTTCAGCACGGCGTTGCCGAGCCGGTCCTTGATATACGGGCTTTCCTTGGCCACCGTGCTGCCGGACTCCCGCTTCCGCAGGCTTTGCCGCGTCCGCATCTCCTCGATGTAGTAATCGATGGCGCTTTGCGCAAAGCCGATGATCGAAGAGGCGACGCCGGCGGTGAACACGAAGGTTTGATGCAGCGAATACAGCGGCGGGCGGTCTGGCGAAGGCGGCTGTTCCAGCATGCTGTGGGCACGATAATCCGGCACAAATACGTTTTCCACGACCAGGCTCTTGCTGCCCGTTCCCCCGAGACCGTACACATCCCAGTCGTCGATGAGCCTGTATTGCGTTTTGGGCACGAGGAAAGCCTTGTGGTCCAGCACCTTGCCGTTCTCGTCGTACTCATAGGCGCCAATGATCGTCCAGTCCACATGGTCGATGCCGCTCGAAGAACGCCAGGTTCCGTTCAGAATCCAGCCGCCGTCCACCTTCGTGGCGGTGCCGAACGGGGAATAGGAAGAGGAAATCAGAACGTTCGGATTGTTGCTCCAGAGTTCTTCGCAAGCTTTGTCGCCAAAGAGACCCATTTCCCAATTGTGAACGCCGAGGACCGACAGCACCCAGGCCGAACTCGGGCATCCCGCGCCGATTTCCATCAGCACCCGGCAGAAAACTTCCAGATCCATCTCATAGCCGCCCCATTTGGCCGGCTGGGTGATTTTGAGGAAGCCAGCCTCTACAAACGCCTCAATGGTTTCGCGAGGAACCATCCGGTTCTGCTCCACTTCCGCCGCTTTTGCCCGCAGCATCGGGATCATGTCCCGGGCACGCTGTACAAGCTCCTCTCCCGTTACCGTGCATTGCTTTTCCGAAATTGCCATATCGTTTAACCCCCAGTACCAGTTTGCTATGCGGAAATCATCGGATCATTAGATGTCGCCAAAGTTTTTGCCGGTGTGTTTGTGCCCCCATACGCTGGGCGCGGTATGAATCTTGGTGTTCCAGGTCGCGTCGTCCACGATGATGCCTCCCCATCCGTACTCAATCTGGTAACCCGACGGCGACCAGATGTAGAAGGACAGCGTCCGGTCATTCGTGTGCTGACCCAAAGTTTGCGCCAAAAGACCCGCTTTTTGCGTGCGCTCATAGGCCCTTCCCAGATCAAACAGGTCATTCACCTGGAACATGATGTGGCGAATGCGCTTCGGGAAATTCGGGATATGCATCGTCGCAATGGAATGATGGCGGCCCGTGTGCGTGTGCAGGAACGTCGCTTCGTTAATAAAGCCCGGTGAGACTTCCGCGCGGATATAATCCGAAATTCTGAGCCCCAAAACGTTGACAAAGTAGTCCACCGTGGCCTTATAGTCTTTGACGATCGGAACAAAGTGGCCGATCCCCAGGCGACCCGTGACGAATCCGGCGTGCGAAACCACCTTGGAACGGAACGGTTCCGTAAACGGTGCCAATTCCAGGCCGTGGTAAAACTCATGCCGGAAACCGTTCAGGTCCTCCGTGTAATAAACTTTCGACACACCGCGCTTTTGGGCCAGTTCCTCGCCGCCGTCCTTGACTTCCACTCCCTTGGCGGCCAACTGCCGCACAAATTCCTCCAGCAGCACCGCGTTATCCAGCATCCAGCCCGCGCCCGCAAAATCGTCCAGATCGCTCTTTTCCAGGACGACGCGATGGACATATTCGTCCATGCGGAGTGTCAGGTATTCATCATCCTGATGGGCGATCCGCAAGCCGAGAATATCCTCCGCAAAGGTTGCCCAGGCTTGCAGATCCTTGGCCCCCAGAATGTAGTACCCCAGGCACGTAATTTCTGCCATCCATAATCACCTCGTGAAAAATTCAAAGTGGAAATATATTGATAAACATTGTAATCAATAATTGGATTAGTGGTCTGACCACTAGTGGTCCAAAAAAAAAATTTTTAGCCCACGAATTCCCATCCCAGCAAATCATAAGCCGCCGCCTGCTGATCGTTTTGCAGGAGACTGCGGATTCTGCTGGAAGATATGACCTCGCCGAAACCACAGCGTACCGGCTCGAGCACCCGCACGTTAAAGCGGTTACGTAACGTGTTAATGTCTCCCTTGCGCTGCGAGCCGTACCGGAAATCCGGTCCCACCCAAAGAGCGAGGGGATTCAGCGCTTCCAGATCCCGGTGAAAATCTTCCGCCTCGCGCCGCAGATATTGGCTGTCGAAAGGCTGGACCACCACATGCCGGACACCCAGCCGCGCGAACCGCTCCAACTGCTCTTCCAGGCTGCAAAGGCGCATCATTTTCTGAAAATACACCTTCGGCGGTGGATCAAACGTGTAAACGATGAGCGGCACCCGCAATTCTTCGGCGTGTTCAAGCGCTTGCCGAATCAGCTTTTGATGCCCTCTGTGCACACCGTCAAACGCGCCGATGCTGACGACGGATGCCGAAACGTAAGGTAAGCTGCCGTAATAAACGTTCATCAAGAACTCCCCGCGCTTCCATTTGCAAACGATTACACATGGTTGTAATTGATCAAGAAAGACAGGATTCGGATTTGTTTTGATTATATAAGCTTAAAGGATTTAATGTCAAGTGGTTTGTTGACTGCTTGTTTAGTGGTCTGACCAATATACTAAAATATCATTAGCAAAATAAAATTTGTCGCGATTCTTTCAATAAAATTAAGTATAAATTAGTAGACTACACCAAAACAATGAAAGAAAATAGAAGCAGCCATTCGACGAAAAATTCCAGGAGGTGTAACCCGCATGCGGCCGTATGCGCGAATTTCGCTTCTTTTCGCGGCCATCATCCTTTTGATCTTCTGCTGTCTCGCACCCGCGGTTTCAGCGGCGGACGCGGCGGATACGGACACCGGACTGCCCGTCCGCACCGCCGAGGAAATCGCCGCCATGTGGCGGACGCACATGGTCCCCCAGGCGGATTACAAGAATCCGTTCGAGGTGGTCCCTTCCGTCAAAGCCCCCTATCGGATCAGCAAGCTGCGCAGCGATTATTTGGAGGACGGGCTTCGGGCGCTGAACTTTTTCCGCTACGTCAGCGGCCTGCCCGATGACATTACGCTGGACGACGATCTGAATGAGCTGGCGGCGCACGGGGCCGTGCTGCTGGCGGCAAGGGACGAATTCAGCCATACGCCGAAGCGGCCGCCGGACATGCCGGTAGCGTTCTACGACAAGGGCTACGCCTCCACTTCATCGTCCAACCTTTATTTTTCATACGGCTATGACGAGCACATTTTGTTCGCTTCCATTAAAGCTTACATGGAAGATTCGGACGAAAGCAACCTCCCCGTCCTCGGCCATCGCCGCTGGATTCTAAACCCCGCCCTCAAGAAGACGGGCATGGCGCTGGCGGAGAGCCCGGCGGAAGAAGGCGGCTTTAACAGCTACGCCGTGCTGCAGGTGTTTGACGAAAGCCGTCAGGAAAAGGTGAACTACCGGTACATTCCGTATCCGGCGCGGGGCGCGTTCCCTGTGGAACTCATGCAGCCCCGAACGGCCTGGTCCGTCATCCTCAATCCGGATGTTTACGCCCGTCCCGAGCAATTCCGTATCCGGGTCACGCTCACGCGGGAGCGGGACAACCGCACCTGGACCTTTGGCGGGCAAAGATATCCGGCTACCGAAACCGGCCGGTATTTCAATGTGGATACCGACCTGTACGGCGACGGCCCGGTCATCATCTTCCGTCCCGAAAGGGTCGAAGAGTACCGGCCCGGCGACGTGTTCAAGGTGCGGATCGAAGGGTTGAAAAGCACCGGCGGCCAGGACGAAACGATTTCCTATACGGTGCAATTTGTGAGCGCCTCGGCCGTCACCCTCCCTCCGGTTCAGCCGAAACCGGAAACGCCGGCACCCGTGCCGGTGCAGTTCAGCGACATCGGCAAGCATTGGGCGGAAGAGACCATCCGCTGGGCCGCCGGCAAAGGCATCGTCTCCGGCTACGGGGATGGCACTTTCCGGCCCAATCAAACCGTCACCGAAGCCGAATTTCTGGTCATGTTCACCCGGGCCTTCGGGGCCGAGATGACATCATCGGGGCACTGGTCGGACGCCTATTACGAATTTGCGCGGCAGCACCGGCTGACGCTGCCGGGGCTTTCGGATACGTCCGCCCGCTCCCGGGCCATCAGCCGGACGGCGGTGGCGGAACTGTTCGCTTCGGCGGCGGGAAAGGCGCTTAAGGGCGACGCCGCGATAAGGTATATGCTGGACAATGGGTATTCCAAGGGCAAAACCGCTCCCACCATTGAAGGCTACAAGGGCGCCGACAGCCTGACGCGGGCGGAGGCGGTGCAATTTATCCGCAACGCGCTGAACGAAGGATACAAGGCCGCCTTCGGCGGAAAATGATCCGAAGCGACGCGCCCGAAAAAATGGGGCTGCTCCAATGCCATGCACGCCACCGGCACGGCTTGGAGCAGCCCCGCGTTTTTTGTCCGATTACAGCATTTTCAAATAGACCAGTTTTCCTTCGCCCGGATAATAATATTCCGGCATGTGGCACAAAAATTTGAAATCGTTTTGCTCAAACAGCTTTCGCGCGCTGGCATATTCGGGAAGATCGCACGTAAAGGTCTCGATGTACCGGCCCTGCATCGCCCTGCAAAATTTGAACATGGCATCCATCAGCTTGTAGGCCAGCTTGCGATTGCGGTATGCGCGATGAACGCCGATGTATTCCAGCCGGTAGCCGCCGCTGCGGTGCTCGTTTTCCTGGAAAATGATGGCCGACACGATTTCGCCGTTGTCCTCTTCGTACCAGCAATGGATATGGTCCTCCACCATGCTGCGAACCGGAAGCCACCGGATCTGTTCCACTTCCCCCGGGGTAAACCGCTGATCGTCGAAACAATGGTCACCCAGCAGGAAGTCGGACACCCTGCCGGCGTCTGTCCCGCTGAGGACCGGTTTGATTTCCGGATATTGGTGATACTGAGCCGCCTGGCTTTTCGATGAAATCATGCCGAATCACCTTCCCGTCCCCGAATGGTTTCACGAAATGCGCAACGCATGGTTCCAGTCCGCAGAGACGCCTTGCTGGAAGTACTTATCGCATTCGAAGAAGTAGAGTTTGGCTGTCAGGTCGTAACGGTTCTTTTTCATCACCTGCACAAAACGTTCCCTCGCATCGTAGAAACGTCCCTGGCGGAACGCTTCCACGGCGGCTTCGAACTGCGCCTTCGTCTCTTTTTTCAGCCTGCGGATAAGCTCCGAATCACCCTCGAACAGATCGTAGAGCTCGATGGGCGGGTGGTCCTCGTCGATCTGGAACTCGCCCAGTTTGCGATACTGTCCTTCCACGGTTTTGACCGCCTGCATCGTGTCGCCGGTAAGAAGCACGGACACGCCCAGCTTGGCCGACAGCCGCTCCAGGTCCAGCGCAATCTGCACGTGATGGGATACGACGCTGCCTTCCATCCGCTGCTCCTCGCCGATGATGCCGAGCATCACATCGCCCGTGTGGATCGCGATGCCGATGTCCACGGGCTCGTAATTCTTTTGCGCCCGATACTCGTTGTATTCCTTCAGCACGGCGCGCAGCTTCAGCGCCGCCTTCAGCGCGGATGAAGCGTCGTTCGGGAACAGCGCCAGCATGCCCGGCCCGAGATAGCGGCTGGTGAACCCGCCGTATTCGCGGATGACCGGCCCGAACCGTTTCAGGAACGAATTGATGAACCGGAAGTTTTCTTCCGTGGAAAGCTTCGCCGAAAAATCGGTAAAGTTGCGCATGTGGCAAACGAGAATCGTCATGCGCTTCTTCTGCTGCTCGCCCAGCTGGATCTGCGTCATGTTCGATTTGCCGAGCACTCTCAGAAACTGCTGCGGAACAAACCGGAAATACGAGTTGCTGAGCTTGGTCACTTCCAGGATGTATTGCTTGATGGAGCGCGCCATCATGTTGAAGCGCTCGCCCAGTTCCTCCACTTCATCGCGGGTGCGCAAGTTTACGTGGGCATCCCATTCCCCGTTGGCAAACAGGTTCACGTTGCGGCGCAGCTTGCCGATGGACCGCAGGAGGAAGAACGTCATGAGCGCGATGGCCAGAAGCAGGAACAGGCCGCTGACGGCGAAATACCGCATGACCTCGTAGCGGATTTCCTTGTTGCTTCTGTGAATGCCGGTCATGTCCTTGCCCGTTTCGTAGATGCCGACAATCTCGCCGCCGGAATTGTAGATCGGCCCCAGTGCGTACATCCACTCCCCTTTGGCATCGGTCCACTCACCGGTGACGATCTCTCCCCGCTCGAGAACGGGCAAGTTCTCTTCCGACACCTGGAACGGCCGGAACATCTCCACGCTGTCGTCGTCATCCATGACGACGTAAAGCGCGCCGTCCTTGTACCGGTAAATGGTGTTGTACAGTCCGTCCCGATCCTCACCGCTTTGGGAGAACACTTCCCCAAGCCGCGTTTTGATGGCCACATAGTCTTCGCTCATGTAATCCCGGGGCGAATTCAGCCGTTCCAGATGGTCTCCCTGCACCAGATATTTGCCGTTAGCCGCCAGAAGCTTCAGCTGGTTATTGATGGCCGTCTTCATCTCGGCGGCAAACGCGTTGTAGACGAAAAGGGACAGGAGAATCATGGACGCCAGCACGATCGGGAAAATGGCGAGCAGCTGCTTCAGAAGGAGCGACAGTTTCCGCTTCATCACCTCGATGTAGAAAGCGCGGATCGCAAGGACCGCCAGCGCCGCAAAAACCGCCAGCGCCACCCAGTAGGCGATTTTCAGGACCATCACGAAGAACGGAAAACGGTATCCGTCCTGCACTTCCGTAATGTTCCACGCGTTGTCCAGCCGCACGATGCGCTCGGCCGTGGAAATCGCAATGCCGCTGTCGTTTACAAAAACGTCCGTTAACTCCGACCATTCGGCATCCGGATATTGCTGCTGGAGCATGGACAGCGACAGCACTTTCCGCGGCGCCTGGTCAGGCGCATTCAGATCGATGGCGTAAACGGACTCGTCAAAATGGTTGATGTAATACAGTTTGCCGCTGCCGCTCACATCGATGGCAATCGGGAACGTCAAGTCCGCGCCGGCGCCGCCGGCATTCGCGTTCAGCGGCACGGCGTTTAGCCCTTGCACGCGGAACAGCGCTCCCCGCTTGGTCGTGAAGAAAATGTTGTCCGCATCGTCGCTGATGATTTCTTTCAGGTAGCGGTCATTCGGCATCTCCAGCTGCCGGAGAACTTCGGGAGCCTGTCCCGCGCGTGCCGTCACCGGCAGGCTCAGGTAGACGGCGGCGGACTCTTCGTTGCGGAAGAACCGGATTTCTCCGTCCCGCACGGACAAAGACTGGATTTTGCCGACGCGGAACAGGTTCTCCGAAGGATCATACGTTTCTTCGTAAAGCACCCGATGTTGGCTGCCGTTCGGCGAAATCTCGATGATTTGCTCGCCCGTTACTTTAAGGCCGTTCGCGTCGAGAATCGTCACCAGCGCGTAAGCCCGGCCGCTGTCGTCGGCCACAATGCTGTCGAACAGGCGCACGGCATCTCCCGAGCCCGTCTCGGCGCTGGAAAATGAGTACACGAGCTTGCCGGATGCGTCCACCTTGTGGATCGTTTTTTTCGAATCCGCAATGCTGTACACCGATCCGCTCTCTTCGGCGGCAATTTGTGAAATTGCTACGTAGGATTCGCTGGTGATGAAAGGCTGCAGCGTCCATAGGGCATTAAAGCGGATCAGCCCGAATCCCAGCACGAGCACGGAAATCACGAGCAGAACTAGTTTTGATTTCAAAAGCAATCTCCCTCATCTTTCCACTGGATTGCTTGCGCTTCTTACGGCACGATGATCCCTTGCGCCGTCTCGTCATTCCAGCGCACCTCTTTGTCAAGCACCGTTTCGAAAAAAAGCAGCGGGACAAAGAGGTAGTTATGCTGGATGTAAGGCGCTGCCGAAAGTTCCGCCGCTTCGCCGTTTTTCTCCAATTGCGATGCGCCCGGCGTCAGCGTCACGGTCATTCCGCCGCCGGTCAGCTGGGCTTTGCCCGCATCGGCCAGCCACGTCACCTCAAGCTGCAGCGCTTCCGCATAGGGGCGCAAAGGAACGTAAACGTCTCCGGACGGGGCGCGGATGGGCGGCATCAGTTCCCGAACTTCCGCCCCTTGCACGGTCACGGACGCATGGGGCAAAGCTTCGGCCGCCTCGCCGTTTGGCGCGCGGAATTCCAGGCTGGCCGGCCCGCTTTCTTCCGGCGCGGTTTCCGCCAATTCCAGCTGCAAGAGTTCCTGCCATTCTTGCAAAAGATGAGCGTCATCCTCTTCCAGGAACTTCAGGAAATGCGCGAGGCTTGCGCTTGTCCCCGCCGCAGCCAGCGCATCCCGCAAGGCGGCATAATAGGCTTCCTTCGCGTCCGCGGCGGCGATCCTCGCCTCCAGATAGCTTTTGTGGGCGGCCAGGAGGTCATCGGAGGTCACCAGCCCGGAGCGGTGCTGAATTTGGGCCGATCGTAAACCGCGCTGCGCCGCGTTCACGTTCATGGCCGCTTGCCGCAGCAAATTCAAAGGAGCCGGATCGCGCTCCGGCAACGCCGCCATATCCGCTTTCACGGCAGCAAGGGAAGCGCCCGCAGACAGCCTTTGCGGCAGGGAGGCTGCCGCGGCGGCCTGAAGCTCCAGCCAGCGGTTCAGCTCCACCTGCGCCTGCACCCATTCGTCGCCATACCGCTGCGCCGTTTCGGGCGCCTCCAGCCCGAAACGGCTGAGCACCGCCGTATCCCGGTACAGCTTGGCCACGAAGGACTCGTAAGCTTGCCATGCGCCGGCCTTTTCGGACGCGATCAGATAAGCCATCCATTGCCCGAGCGCATCCGCCAGGGACGCCGTTTGTGTCCCGGTCTCGTCACCGGCGGAAGTATCGTCAGCTTCGCCGGAAGCTTCTCCGGAAGATTCGCCGGCTGAATCGCCGATATCGCCCGCCGGTTCGCCATTTTCAGCGTCCAAGTCCGGCGCGGACGCATCCGCCTCATGTTCAGGGCCCGCTTCCAAAACCGTATCATCCGCCGTTTCCGCATAAGCGGAACCCGCCGTGATGCACGCAGCCAATCCGGCCAGCGCCAATGTGCGGCACCAACGTTTCCATCGACCCATGGATGTTCCAGCCTCTTTTTTTATTTTTATAAAGTTTCTTTTTTCTTCCATAGAAGAAATCGGATTTCTAATTAATAAGTTTACTATATATTTGTGATTTTTTGCATAAATCTGTCGGCACTTATGCTGAATTTTTGCGAAATATATAGTAGAATGAAGATCAAACGCGAGAATGCGATGCCGCAGGAAACGGCAGGTGATCAATATCGGACAAGTGGTATGCGGAGGCGCGACGCTGCAATGCAGCTTTGGCGTGGCGCCCAGCACGCTTATGGTTTTGCCTGTTAATCGTGTCACGACCACCATGCCGATCGCCAATATCATGGACAACAAACCCATGGTAAACATATTGCCCTTCGGCATGTGCCAAACGATGTCCAATCCGGCGGTTGCTGCGGCCACCGCCGCCAAACTCGGCGTATTCACGCCGGCTCCCTGCGTGCCTGTCATCGCGGCTCCGTGGGCACCCGGTTCTCCTACCGTCCATATCGGCAACATGCCCGCCTTGACGAATACCTCCAAATGCATGTGCAACTGGGGCGGCGTCATCCAAATTGTCAATCCGGGACAAATGACGATCCAAGTCCCGTAAGAGGAGTCGTTCAGGGTTGATCGAGAAGATTGTCAAACCGTTTATCACGCCAATCCAGCGCAAAATCCTGTTGCCTCTCAAGAGGCTGAAAAACTGGCCCAAGCTTCTCGCCAAGTGGATCAAGGCCAAGATCAAGGAAGTCCTCGGCCAGAAAGAAATCACCAAGGCCAGCTACGTGCGGGTAGGCAACTATTACATAGCCAAAAAGCTGATCGTCATCATTTTGCTGGTGGTGCTGATATTCTATTATTTCGTCTTCATCAAGCCCCCCAAATTCGTCAACAAGCTGCTCAACCGCAAGCCTGCCATCACCGTCAGCGCGTCCGCGCCTTCGCTGAACTACACGGGAGAAGCGAAAGTGTTCGGCGAAAACGGCCAGCTTCTGTTTGAAGGGGAACTGGTGGAAGGCCAGCTTCAGGGGGATGGAAAACGCTATTCCCCGGAAGGCGTTCTGATCGAGGAAGGAACCTTCGAGAAAGGCCAGCTGGTCCAGGGCAGCCAGTATGACGAAAACGGCGTGCTCGTCTACACGGGCAGCTTCGCCAATGGCATGTACGAAGGGGAAGGAACGCTCTATTATCCGAGCGGCGCCGTGCGCTATCAGGGCAGCTTCAAAGCCGGCAAATTCGACGGACAGGGCCGCCTGTACACGGAAGACGGACGGCTCGTTTACGAAGGCGGCTTTTCCAACGACGTTTACGCGGGAGAAGGCACCCAGTATGCGGAGACCGGGGACATCCTCTATCAGGGCCAGTTTTTGGCCGGCAAATACAACGGCCCCGGCAAACTGCTCTATCCCGGCGGCAACATCCGGTTTGAAGGAACTTTTGTCAACGGCCAGCTGGCGGGAATGGCCACCGAATATTTCCCGGCGGGCACCGTCAAATATGCGGGCGAGTTTCTGGCCGGCACCTATCACGGAACGGGAACGCTGTATGACGAAACCGGAAAAATCGTGTACAAGGGCGGATTCCAGAACGGCCGGTATCACGGCAGCGGCGAACTGTACAGCGCCGACGGGCTTCTGGAATACGCCGGCCTGTTCATCAATGGCGGAATGAACGGCCTGGGATCGTGGTTCAGCCCCGACGGCACACTGCTTTACCGCGGCGAGTTTTCGGGCGGCCTGTTGCGCCCGTCCGCGTACCTCGGCCTGTCGCCGGTCGAAATCGAAGCGTTGCTCGGCAAATCATCCGGCAACGAAGTGCTGTACGACCCCCTGTCCCCGGAACCGGCGCTCGGAGAGGACGCGCTATTGGCCGTCGCGGAATGGAATCCGAAGGTGCGCATGCGTTACCAACAGCTCCGGTTGTCCTTCATCGCCGTGCAGGACCCGCTCTCGGAAAGCGGCGCTTACATCGAGGAAGTCCGGTTCTCGAGCGGCCCCGTGCTTGACAAGCTTTACAAGCAGTTGGAAGAGCTCGCGCAATCGGAAAGCTCTGACGCCGAAAAAATTATCGGCGGAGAAGCCCCCGTATACCGTTGGGGCGGATTCTTGTACCAATTCGAACTGAACGCGGACGGCAAACCCGTCGCGGGAAGCGTAAGCGCGGAGTGACGCTCACTCCGCGCTTTTGCATTCCAGCAAACCTGAGCCCGTATGGAAACACCAGCCCTGCCACGTAGCTTCCTCCATCCGTTACATGATGAGAAGGAAAGTCTTCCGCTTTTCGTAATTTCCTACATCAGTTACATGATGGGTCGGGGCAACTTCCTCTTTCCATATCCGTTACAGGACGAGTCGGGTTAATCTCCTTGTCGCGTAACTTTCTAAATCCGCTATAGGACAGATCAGAGCAATTCTCTTGCCGCGTAGCTTCCCATATCCCTTACAAGACGTGTCCGGGCGACCTCCCCTTCGCGTTGCTTCCTACATCCGTTACAGGACGAGTTGGGTTAATCTCCCGATCTCATAACTTTCTACATCCATTACAGGACAGGTTAGAGCGATTTCCCCACCTCGTAGTTTCCCACATCCGTTTCAAAACGGGGCGGTGTGGCTTTCCCATCGAGTAACTTCCCACATTCGTTACAGGATAGGTTAGAGCGGCTTCCTCGTTGCGTTGCTTCCCAGATCCGCTACAGATTAGGTCGGAGCGATTTTCCCTTCGCATAGCTTCCCAGATCTATTACAGGACGGATCGGGGCGACTTCCCCATCGTGTAGCTTCCTACATCCATTGCAAGATGGGGCGGAGCAACATCATCAATACGTAGCTTCTCACGTCCATTTCAGGACAGGAAGGAACAATCCCTCGCCTCGCAGCTTCCCACATCCGTTACAAGACGGTTTGGAGCAACTTCCTCACCGCGTAACTTCCTACATCCATTACAGGACAGGTCGGAGCAGCCTCCCCATCACGCAGCTTCCCACATCCGTTACAAGACGGTTTGGAGCAACTTCCTTACCGCGTAGCTTCCTACATCCATTACAGGACAGGTCGGAGCGGCTTCCCCATCACGCAGCTTCCCTCATCCATTACAGGACGGGTCGAGGTGTCCTCCCCATCACGCAGCTTCCTACATCCGTTACAAGACGGTTTGGAGCAACTTCCTTACCGCGTAGCTTCCTACATC
>ERZ795043.370-NODE-370-length-42719-cov-35.181277_pt1 | contig 42719 bp, 33 predicted proteins | sample MGYA00375127_ERZ795043 | MGnify/ENA primary metagenome ERZ795043 (study PRJEB30172, sample SAMN05518447) | compost metagenome | isolation source: Feedstock adapted compost from Newby Island compost facility, Milpitas, CA | place: USA:Newby Island compost facility... | reverse complement strand
ATCAACGCCACCATCGGGCTGACGAACCTCACGATGGAGGACGTCGAGCGGCTCGCCGCGCTCGTCGCCCAGCTCCAGGAGCTCAGCGAGAGCGGCGGCCTGCAGGGCAAGGGCCTCGAGTTCGCCTGGGACGTCACCCGCCTCGGCATCCGGCGCGAGGGCGAGGAGGAGTTCGCCTTCGTCGACCTGCGCGGCGAGCCGGGCCCCGGCCTCGAGTTCGACTGGGACGACACCAGGCTCGGCGTGCGCGTCGCGGGCACCGACGACGAGTTCCAGTACGTCGACCTGAGAGGGCCCGCGGGCGACCCGGGCCCGGAGGGGCCTCCCGGCAGCGGCGGAGAGGTCACCATGTCGATCGTCTACGAGGAGTTCACGATGCCCGCCGGCGGGCTGAACGAGACCGACGTCTTCACGATCGCCTGCCCGGAAGGCACTATCCAGACGGACGTGATGCTCGACGGGGGATACGACGACTGGGTGTACTTGGGCACGCTCAGCATGAGGCCGACGAGCGAGCGCGAGACGCGCATCGAGATCGCCCGCTCGACCGTCCCGATCGGCTTCACCGCCTGGGCCAAGTGCCTCAGCACCGGTTCCTGAGCTGCTAGGCGAGGACGCGACGTTCGGGGCGGCCGTCCCTGAGGGACGGTCGCCCCGAAGCGTTCTGCTAGAGTGACCCCGTGGCGCTCGCTCGCCCCACGCCCGTGGATGCCTCCCACGAGCTCTACGTCCCCGACATGGACTGCGCCGACTGCGCGCGCAAGGTAGAGGCCGCGCTGAGCCGCGTCGAGGGCGTGAGCGAGGTGAGCGTCAGCTTCGCGACCCGACGCCTGCGCCTCAGGCTCGACGAGTCGCTCGTCTCGCTCGCCGACGTCGAGAGGCGCCTAGCGTACCTCGGCTACCCGCCGCGCGGCCAGGCCGGGCCGACCGCCGGCGCCGCCTCCGCGGCGCAGCCCTCTACCGACGCGGGCCGCGACGAGCAGGCGCCGGACCCCTGGCACCGCACCTCCAAGGGCCGGTACGTCATCGCCACCGGCGCGCTCCTGGCCCTGAGCGCGCTCCTCTCCCTCGCGTTCCCACCCCTGGGTCGCTGGGGCTTCGCCGCCGCGACGCTCCTGGGCGTCGCTCCGCTCGCCCGCAAGGCCTGGACGAGCGCCCGCCTGGGCGAGCCGTTCACCATCTCCACCCTCGTCTCGCTGGCCGCGCTGGGGGCCGTGGGCATCGGCGAGGCGGCCGAGGGCGCGGTCGTCGTGTTCCTCTTCGCCGTCGGCGAGCTCCTCGAGGGCGTCGCCGCCGGCCGCGCCCGCGCCGGCATCAGGGCGCTGGCCGCGCTCGCGCCCAAGACCGCGCTGCTGCTGCTGGACGGCGCCGGGACGCGCGAGGTGCCCGTCGAGGCGCTGCGGCCCGGCGACCTGGTCCGGGTGCTGCCGGGATCGCGCGTGCCCGCCGACGGCACCGTCGTCGCCGGCACGGCGGGCGTGGACGAGTCGCCGGTCACCGGCGAGAGCGTCCCCGCCGCGAAGGGCCCGGGAGACCGCGTGTTCGCGGGCAGCATCGCCACGGACGCGGCGCTATCGGTGCGCGTCGACGCGCCCGCCGGCGAGAGCACGGTCGCACGCATCGCGCACCTGGTCGCGGAGGCCGAGGCCTCGAAGGCGCCCGTGGCCCGGTTCATCGACCGGTTCAGCCGCGTCTACACGCCGGCCGCGATGCTCGTCGCGGCCCTCGTCGCCGTGGCGCCGCCGCTGCTCCTCGGGGCCGCCTGGGAGACCTGGGTCTACCGCGCCCTGGCGCTGCTGCTCATCGCCTGCCCGTGCGCGCTCGTGCTGTCGGTGCCGGCGGCCGTCACCTCCGGCATCAGCGCCGGCGCGCGCCGCGGGCTGCTGGTGAAGGGCGGCGCCGTCCTCGAGGCGATCGGCGGCGTCAGGACGGTCGCGTTCGACAAGACCGGCACGCTCACCGAGGGCCGCCCGCGCGTCACCGACGTCGTGGCGCTCGCGGGCACCGAGGACGAGGTCCTGCGCCTCGCCGCCGCGGTCGAGACGGGCTCCAGCCACCCGCTCGCGAAGGCGATCGTCGCGCGCGCCGCCGGCCTCGACGTGCCGCCGGCGCAGGACGCCCGGTCCGTCGCCGGTCGCGCCGTCACCGCCGAGGTCGAGGGCCGGCGGTGCGCCGTGGCCTCGCCGCGCCACGCCGCGGAGCTGGCGCCGCTGCCGGGGGCCGTGGAGGAGCGGATCGCGGCGCTCGAGCGCGAGGGCAAGACGGTCGTCGTGCTGCTCCAGGACGCTGCCCCGCTGGGCCTCATCGCGCTCAGGGACGAGCCCCGGCCCGACGCCGCCGCGGCGGTCAGCCGGCTCGCCCGCCTGGGCGTGCGCAGCGTGATGCTCACCGGCGACAACGCGCGCACCGGCGAGGCGGTCGCGCTGCAGCTCGGCCTCGAGGCGAGGAGCGAGCTGCTGCCCGAGGGGAAGCTCGCCGCCGTCGAGGAGCTGAGGCGCCGCGGCAGGGTCGCGATGGTCGGCGACGGCATCAACGACGCGCCCGCCATGGCGCGCGCTGACGTCGCCGTCGCGATGGGCGGCGCCACCGACCTGGCCCTGGAGACCGCCGGGGCGGTCGTCCTACGCGGCGAGGCGACGGGCGTTAGCGACCTCGTCGAGCTCTCGCGCGCCACGATGCGCAACGTCCGCCAGAACGTCGCCTTCGCGCTGGGCCTGAAGGCCGTGTTCCTCGTCACGACGCTCCTGGGCGTCACCGGCCTGTGGCCGGCCGTGCTCTCGGACACGGGGGCCACGGTGCTCGTCACCGCCAACGCCCTGCGGCTGCTGCGCTTCGAGCCCGGCCGACGGCCGCGCGGCGCCTGAGAGCGGCACCACACGCCACGCCCGACGCCGAGGGGTTAGGCTGACGCGCGATGCCGCTGGCGAAGGGCCGGTCCGCACCAGGCCGCACGCGCGTCCGCACCGCGATCAGGCTCGCGGTGGCGGCGCTGCTGACGCTCGCGCCCGCGGCGGCGGCGCAGCGCGACGCCTTCGACCAGATGCGCATGCTGCTCGACACCGGCTACTACAACTCGGCCGCGCGGCTGAACGGCCCGGACCTCGTGGCGCGCTACCCCGACGACCCGGAGGCGTACTACCTCTACGCCCGCGCGCTCTACCTGACCGGCGACTACGCCGGGGCGCGGCGGCAGCTGGACCGCGCGATGGAGCTCGCCTCCGGCGACGTGCCCGCCTACTCGCAGCTCAACGCCCTGCTGATGGCCGCCGAGGGCGACCCGCAGGGCGCGCTCAGGCTCCTGCAGAACGCGTTCTTGCGCACCCGCGACTACCGCTACGCGATGGAGTGGGGCCGCGTGGCGTGGCAGGCCGCCCAGTACGACACGGCCCTGCAGGCGTTCCGCATGGCCGCCGAGACGGACGAGGGCAGGCGCCAGCCGTGGCCCTACCTCGACATGGGCCGCGTGCTGATGCTCACCGGCCGCATCGAGGAGGCGATCGAGGCGTTCAACACCGCCATCGAGGTGTACGAGCGCTACGACCCGGGCGTGACCGGACCCGGCTCCCCCGCCTACGTCGAGGCCTTCTACCGCCTGGGCGAGGCGTACGAGATGCTCGGCCAGCCCGACCAGGCCGAGGTCCACTACCGCGCCGCGCGTACCGCCGATCCCAACTACCTGCCGGCGATCTCGGCTCTCGACAGGCTCTCGCGCACGTTCGACTGAGCGCCAGGGTCGGAGCGTGGGAGGTGCGATGGAGGAGCTCGTCAGGCGCGTGATCGAGGGCTACGAGCGCGCGTTCGCCCGCGCGCTGGCGGGCGAGGGCAGCGTGGACGAGGTGGCGGAGCACCTCGCGGCCGGGTACGTGATGGCCAACCCCAAGCGCGTCGCGTCGGGCGACCTCGAGGGGTTCAAGGAGATGATGGCGGGAAGCCTCAAGTACTACCGCTCCCTGGGCCTGAGGTCGAAGCGCCTGGTGGGCCTGAGGGTGACGCCGATCGACGAGCACCACCACGTGGCGCACGCGAGCTGGACGTACACCTACGCCCCTCCCGGGCGCGAGCCCGTGGGCGTGGACATCGACATCCACTACCTGGTGCAGGTCGCGGGCGGCCAGGGCAAGATCTTCGGCTGGACGTCCGCCGGCCAGGAGGCCTCGCTCAAGCGGCACGGCATCATCTGAGGGCACGCCTCGTGCTAGCCTGGGGCGTGGCCAGCCGCGAGATCGAGAGGATCAGGAAGTTCATGGCGGCGTACAATGCGGCCGCCGAGGCCAGGGGCGTGATGCCGGTGAGCGACGTGCCTGGCGAGGGCTTCGGCAGCTTCGCCGAGGACGACCCCGAGGTCCACGAGTCGTTCCGCAACCGCTACCATGGACTGCCCGAGGACGACGGACCGTCCGAGGAGCAGGACGAGGGTTGACCCGCTAGCCACGGGCCCTTCCCTGCCCTACTCGCTGCGGAGAAGAGCGCCGCCGGCCGCCCGAGCGGGCGACCGGCGGCGAGGCTCCTGTCGGGAGCGCGTTTACTCGGCGGACCCCAGCGAGAAGGTGACGGTCACGTTCACCGTGACGGCCAGCTCGCCCGCGGCGATGCCGCCCGAGCCCATGTCCATGGCGGCGCTGCGCACCAGCGGCACGAAGCCCTGCGTGCCCTCGGTGATGGCGATGGGCTCGCCGAGGGTCACGCCCAGCAGCTCGGCGAGGTGCTCGGCGCGCTCCCTGGCGTCGGCGATCGCGTCCTCACGGGCCGTGCGCTCGAGAACGCTCGGGTCGGCGATCGTGAAGTTCACGCCGCCGATGTTGTTCGCTCCCGCGACCACGGCCGCGTTGATGACCGCGCCCACCAGCTCTGGGTCGCGCACGGTGACGTTGTAGTTGTGCCAGATGTTGTAGCGCTCCGTGGTGGGGTTGCCCTGCGGGTCGTACTGCTGCTCCCGCCACACCGAGAGGCCCGTCGTGCGGATGTCGCTGGCCTCTACGCCGGCCGCGATGATCGCCTGGCGGATCGCCTGCATCCGCTCGTCGGCCTGCGCGAGCCCCTGCGACACGTCGGAGTGGTAGAGGCTCACGCCTAGGTCCAGGACCGCCGTGTCAGGCGCGCCATAGGCGGTGCCGACGCCATTAACTGTGATTCCGATCGACTGGGGTGCCTGAGCGTTGCCTAATGCCAGAGCGGACAGCGTTACGATGGAGACGCTCAGGGCCCGGAGGAAGCCCGTTCCAAGCACTCGAGCTGCCTCGACTCTAGCGTGAAAAGTTGTCTGAGAATTGGTCTGCATGCTGCCTCCCTGCCGGCATAGTCAGCCATGCACAAGCCAGGAGGTTATGTCTTCGGGCCTAGAGACTTAACCTAGGCTTCACTGCCCGGCGTGAACCAAGTGTGGACCAAGATTTAGCCGGCTTCGATAAACAATTGGCCTCATCCTGCTGTTCGACATCAGCGTGGGCAGTTGAGGCTCCTACCGCTAATTGTAGTCTTCAACCCCTTTTCAACCGTGCTTCAACCCCCGCCCTTCATCATGCATGCGAGAGCCAAAAGAGGAGGGTGGAGGTGGCGAAGAAGCTTGGCGTTGCTGTAATCGCGGCAAGACCTGCCTACAGGGCCTTAGTCCAGCATGTACCAGAAATCAGCAACATCTACTTCGTCGACGAACTTGGCCCATTCTCCGCCAGGGTACTTCTGGACTTTCCCACAACCTGGGCATTTGGCAAGCTTGACGAATTGAACAGTGTTGAGCGAGCGAGGACTCTAGTAGTCGTACAGAGTGCTAATGGGCCTTATACGGACGTGGTGGCGAGCTATCACGTAAGTGGCGTAGTGTGCGCAGGAGACGACGATGCACTGATCAGTGGAATCTACGCGGCGGCAGCGGCGATGAGAACATACAGTTGGCGATCCGGCCTCACTTACATGGAGTTGCGCGTTACTCGGCTCTTGATTCAGGGTCTAGACACCGCCACGGTAGCGGAAAGGTTGCGAGTTACACCCAAGACGATAAATGCGCATGTGTCAAATGCGATAACCAAGTTGGGATATGAGTCCCGATCCCAGTTTATCGCTGCATTGCTTGCCAGCTATGCCGCTTGACCTTTGCTGTCCCAGTCCCTGCTAGCAAGTCAATTCTTGCTGAAGAGGATCCGAGGCAGCGCATGCGCTGCCTCGGATCCTCTTCAATCTCGCCTTCTAGCTCTTCGACATGCTTCGCGCCTTCGAACTTAGCGCTGCGACGCGTGCTGACCAGCCAACGCGACAAACGGCAGCAAAACCAGCATCAGGGCGAAAAGACGACGGAAGATGCGCCTGCCGGTATTCTTCATAGCTCTTCCCCTCCTTCCGAGACACCGCTTGAAGCGGCCCTAGACGGGGCTTGCCCCCTCTACTCGACTGATGACTAGCGCCACCAGCCGAACGCGGAATCCTCCCAGATTCCGAAGCCAACGGACCTCCCAATCCGTTCGCTTGAATGGAAGCCTAGCAAGGCTACGAAGGAACGTCAATCACAGATGTAAAGGGCATGAGGAACTTGCATAGTCCGGCCACCGCGCGTAAGCGCCGTCGCCACCGCGCTTCCAATGACTAGGCATGATCGAGCGGGTAGCGGGGCTTCTGAGCACTTATTAGACTAAGCCTGTGAGCGGCGTCCGCGACGAGGTCGAAGCCGCATTCCCCGGAATCTTGTTGCAAAGCGAGATTCAGGGATACGCGTTCCTAGAGCGCTTTGAGGAAGGTATTCACCACTACAATTCGCTTGACAATCCTACTCCCGCGGACGACCGTTGGGCAGGCGTCTGCTATTACCAACTCTTCATGGATGAAGAAGCGCTAGCAGCTCTCGAAAGGGCTGCCGCCCGCGGAGAAGACGCGGCCCGCATAAACATGGCTCACCTCCTCCCGTTCCTGGAAAGAGGAGATGAAGCCGTACAAGAACTGCAGAAGGTAGCCTTTGACCGCCTATCTGATTACGACAAGGCCCTATACATGAGGGTCCTCAGCATACGCAAAGAGAATAGCGGCAACATACGCGAAGCGCTCAAGGCCGCTGAGGACGCGTGGAACCGAATACAAGGAATTCCTGAATACAAGGTCCTTGCACCATCCATCCTTGTACAGCTGGCTGTCCTCTACGCCCGCATCGGCAGGGCTCAACGGGCGCTCTGGTTCCTCGAACGCAGTATGCCTGCGAGCCAGGGCCTGGAACGACAGAAGACACGGCTGCGACGCGCAGCCGTGTTGGTTTCGCTTGGGCGCTTGCAGGAGGCACTCCTCGAACTAGAAGCACGAGAGTTTGCCGATGCAATCGGGGCTCACCAAGTAGAGCGGCTTTGGCTGTTCGGGCAGATTGCGCTTGCACAAGGAAACATGCGAGAGGCCATTCACATGTACAGCCAGGCCCTTGACCTTGCCTCTCACATGAACGGCCTCGCCTATGAAGAGTTCCTTTGCCGCCTTGCGCTGGTCTCGGTGTTAGGCTCCCGCGGCGATTTCGCTGCAGCGAACGAGCATATAACGCGAGCTCAAGAGCTCATCGCCGACAAGTCGGACCGTCTTGCCTTCCGCTTCCGCGAGGTGCTGCTCATGCTCTGGCAGGGGCGGTACACCCAGTCGCACGCGGCGGACGAGCTGAACGGGCTCATCCACGCCTTCGGGGAGATGGGGCTCCTGCAGGAGCAGGCGGCGGTGAAGCTGCACCTGGCCGACCTCTACCGGGTCATGGGCCGGGACTTCTCCGGCATCCTCGACGAGCTGCAGACGCTCTCGATCACCCTGCAGAACCCGTCGCTTCTGGCGCGGGAGTTCGCGCTGTTGCCCGAGCTGCGGGCCATCGCCGAGAAGACCCACCCGCGCATCGCCGGCCGGCGCACGCCCACCCTAGAGGTGCACACGCTGGGCGAGGAGAGCGTGGTCCTGGACGGCAAGCCCGTGCACATCCCGCTCAAGCGCGGCGTGGAGCTCCTCGCCTACCTGCTCGAGCGCAAGGCCGTTACCCTGCAGGACGTCATCGAGGACGTCTTCCCCAACGAGAAGCTGTCCTCGGCGAAGTCGTACTTCCACCAGTTCAGGCACCAGCTCCGCGAGCACGTGGACGGCCTGGCGATCGAGTACGAGTCCGAAGCGAAGATGTACCGCCTGGCGTCGGAGATCAACGTGATCTGGGACGTCGAGGAGGTCCGCTCCGGGCGCGAGGTGGCGCGGCTCGGCCGGTTCCTCCCCGGTTCCCAGAACGCGTGGGCGCGCGCGGTCGACGAGGAGCTGGAGGCCTACCGCAAGCAGGTCGCGGGGGAACAGGGCGTGACGCCTGCCTAGACGCCGCCCGTCCGGTTCCGGTTACGATTCGCAGCCAGAAGGGGATGGGGGAAAGAGGTCGTCGCCGGCCGCCGTGGGGAGACGGCGGCCGCGACCCGTTCTGGTCCTCCCTGTCCCGCGGGCGAGACCCCAAGGGCGTGCGGGCAAGCGTTCGACCTCATGAAGGCCCGGCGCCAGGGGGTGCCGGCGATCCACCCCTCCGAGGAGGTCGCGGATGGAGCGGCGACCGGGACGCGGGGACGTCGCGGCGAGTGCAGTGGAGCGCAGGATTTGATAACTCGCGGCTCGGTAGGCGCGCCGGACGAGCCCGCCTCCGTCGTCGGCTCACCTGGCCCATCCCGAGCTCGCGCCGGGAGCCGCACGCCGCGCGACCACGGACCCTATGTAGACCGGTCAATATACTCCTTCGCAGCGGAGCTCCTGCCTCTAACGGCCCTGTCAGGCCCCGCTCACTAGCGCGCTCCATAGTGAGCCTCGAAGGGTCATCGACCCTTCCATCGTGGGCCGAGGTAACTCCCTTACCTCTCCCCATCCTCTTCCGAAGGACCCCGCGGTCCCCCCACGCGGGGTCCGACCCTTTGCGCGAGGCGCCAGCCAGGCACAGCGGGCCAGTCACACAGCGGGGACGCCGCCCTGGAGCGGCCGGACCGCGGCCCGGCCGCGTCGTTCGCCGTGCCGACGGGAACGCCGTGACCCACGCGCGCGGGAGACCGCTTCACGAGCCGCTAATCGGCCACGAATAACCTTGCCTTGGCCCGCTCCCATGTGATGTAATGAGCACTTGCGAGTCAATCCGTCCTCAGGAGGAACCCCTTTTCATGGATGAAAACCTACGCCCCGCCACGGGGAGCCCTGCCCCGGGCACAGACCAGGCCAACGACCAGAGCTCAATCCAGGCTCCAGCCGCGGAGACCGTTCAGGGCGAAGACGGTACGCAGCTGGTAAACGCAGTCTCCAGCGACGAACGGGCTCCTTCTCAGGACGTTGACCACGGTCAGGAGAACGGCCAGCCGGTGAACGGCCAGGCCATGCAGGAGAGCGCTCGCGCCACCGCGGGCGTCGTGACGGACGACGCCTCGGCGCAGGCGGCACTGGACGCGATGGTCCAGGAGGCCACCAGCCCCGAGGCCTCGGTCGCCGCCTCGGCGCAGGCCGCCAGCAGCTCCCCCAGCTACGTCGCCGACGACGCCGGCGACGAAGAGAACGGCGAGATCACGATGGAGGACGTCCTCGCGGCGTCCGACGAGCAGCTCGCCCGCCGCCCCGTCCACCGCGGCATGATCACGACCGGCCAGGTCATCATGCTGCAGCAGGACGGCATCGTCGTCGACGTCGGCGCGAAGATCGAAGGCATCCTCCCCTACAACCAGCTCTTCGAGTTCGAGACGAACCAGGAGGAGGCCGCCAAGTACTTCAAGCCGGGCGACGAGATCCAGGTCTACGTCGTCCGCGCCGACATCGCGAACAACACGATCGTCCTCTCCAAGAAGCGGGCCGACCAGGAGCGCGCCTGGAACCTGCTCCAGGAGATCTACGAGAAGAAGAAGCCCGTCGAGGTCGAGATCGTGGAGAAGGTCCGCGGCGGCCTCGTGGCGAACCTCGGCGTGCGCGCCTTCCTGCCGGCCAGCCAGGTCGACGTCAGGCGCGTGAACGACCTCAGCCCGTACGTGGGCCAGCGCCTGAAGGTGCGCATCATCGAGCTGAACCGCCGCCGCAACCGCGTGATCATCTCGCGGCGCGCGATCCTCGAGGAGGAGATCGCCCACCTCAAGGAGGAGACGCTCAAGCGGCTCGAGCCCGGCGCCCGCCTCGAGGGCGAGGTCGTGGAGATCACCGACTTCGGCGTGTTCGTGAACCTCGGCGGTATCGACGGCCTCGTGCACCGCAGCGAGCTCACGCACGGCCGCTTCAACCACCCGCGCGAGGTCGTGAAGATCGGCGACAAGGTCCGGGTCGAGGTCCTCGACATGGACCTCGAGCGCGAGCGCATCAACCTCTCGATGAAGAAGCTCGCGCCGAACCCGTGGGACAACGTCCTGGCCAACTACTCGATCGGCCAGAAGGTCTCGGGTCGCGTCACGAACCTCACGCCGTTCGGCGCGTTCGTCGAGATCGAGCCCGGCCTCGAGGGCCTCATCCACGTCTCCGAGATGAGCTGGACGAAGCGCGTCCGCCATCCCAAGGAGGTCGTGAACGAGGGCGACACGGTCGAGGCGATGATCCTCAAGATCGACACGCAGCAGCAGCGGATCTCGCTGGGGCTGCGCCAGACCCAGCCCGACCCGTGGAGCAGCCTGCCCGACCGCTACCCGCCGGGCACCGAGGTCACCGGCCCCATCACGGGCATCACCGACTTCGGCGTCTTCATGGAGATCGAGGAGGGCATCGAGGGCCTCGTCCACATCTCGGAGCTGTCGCACGACCACATCGAGAACATCTCGGACCACTTCAAGAAGGGCGACGAGATCACCGCGGTCATCCTCAACATCGACCCGGTCGAGCAGCGCGCCAGCCTCTCGCGCAAGCGCCTGATGCCCTACACGCCCGAGAACGCCGCCGAGTTCGGCGGGAACGCCCCCTCCGGCCGCGGCGCGTACGCGGGCGCCCAGCAGGGCGGCGGCCAGCGCCGGGGTCGCAGGGGCCGTCGCGGCGCCTCGGACATCGACTACGACTACAGCTACGTGGCGGCCGAGGTGGGCACCAAGACCACCACGAAGCTCGGTGACGTCTACGCCGACCTCTTCGCCCAGTTCGGGCTGACCGACACGAAGGGCGAGGCGAAGGCGGAGAAGGAAGAGAAGCCGGCCCAGGCGGCCGCCGACGCCGTCACCGAGGAGCCTGCCGCCGCCGACTCCGGCTCCCAGGAGCCCGCCGTCGACACGCAGGCGATCGCCGAGGCGATCGACGCCGCCGGCGACTCCGGCGGCCCCGCGGCCGCGGCCGAGGTGGCCGGCTCGGTGACCGAGCGCGAGCTCGCCCAGACGGTCGCCGAGGCCACCGCCGAGCAGCCGGCCGAGGCCAGGGCCTCGAAGGACGAGGAAGAGGTCGACCCCTCCGAGGTGATCGACCCCTCCGAGGCCGCCGCGCTCCTCGCCGCCGCCTTCAAGGAGGGCAGGCGCCCCGCCAAGGCGGCCGAGGACCAGCAGTCCGGCGCCGACGAGGACGAGGCCTGAGCGTCTAGGCCCCAAGCCCGAGTGGGAAAGCGCCCTCCCCTAGGGGAGGGCGCTTCGTCATGCCTGCTGGCGTGGCCGTCCCTGCTGCCGTCGCCGCGTGGCGCGGGCCGTCCGCGGCGGGCCCGTCCCTCGAGGCGTCCGCGAGGGACCCTCGCGCGGGCGGTGACTGGCGGCGCGCGGGCGCAAGAGAGGAGCGCCCTCCTAGGCAGAGAGCGCTCCTGGAAGAAGAAGGGCGGCCCCGGTCTGGGGGGTCGGAGTTAGGGCCGCACCTGGAGGAAGCGTTTGAAGCGCGGAGGGCGCTGGTTGCGGAAGCGCTCGAGCCGGCCCGGCCTGCGTGGCGCGGCGCGCGGCGGGCGCGTGCGGCGGGCCTCGGCCTCGGGACGCGGGCTCATCGCCCTTCCCTCGCCTGACGGACCCACGCGGGTCCCCTGTCGAAGACCGGCACGGCGTCGGCGTCCGTGACGGAGAGCGACCAGTCGGGCGCGCTCGGCGCCCCGCGCGCGTGCCTCGCCGACTGGCTCTCGCGCAGCGCCTGCCGCATGAGCCGGTCGAAGAGCCGGGCCGACTGGCGCCGCGCGCTCATGCCGCGGTGGCCTCGACGTCTTCGCCGCGGATGCGCGCCTTCGTGACGCGCGCCCACGTCTCCCAGTCGAAGTCGTCGTGACGGTCCTGGTCCTTCTCCGCCGGAGGCGCCGGGCGAGCGGGATCGGACGCGGCCGCTCCCGCCTGGTGGGCCGCTAGCACCGCCGCGTACGCAGCGCGCACGCGGGCCAGCTCCAGCTTGAGGCTGGCCACCTGCCTGAGGGCCTCGGCGAGTCGTTCTTCCAGACCGCGGTCGAAGGTCGGGCTCGTGTGCTTCGCGGTCGGATCGCGAGACGGGCCAACCTTATCCATCGCGTCTTCCCTCCTCTTCCCGAGATGCGCCGAGAGACCTTCCGGCACGCTGGTACCCTAGCGCCCCCGGGGTCAAGCCGGAAGAAGCAGATGCACTAGTCGAGTAGGGCAACGTACCCAAGTCCCTGCGCAAGATGAGGAATCTCACATCTGCCCGGCGGGAACGGGGCGTTCTCCGTCCTGGACGCGAGAAGCCCGTCGCGTCCGGGCCCTTCCGCGCCAGGCTCGCTTCGGTGCCGTAGGGGACGCGCTTCAGCCCAGCCGGGCGACGAGGCCCCGTTCGCGCGCCCAGACGATCGCCTCGGCGCGGTTGTGGGCGCCGATCTTGGCGTACGCGTTCGTGAGGTGGTTGCGGGCCGTGCGCTGCGAGATGCCCAGGCGGGCGGCGACCTCCTCGTCGCTGAGGCCGGCCGCCACGTACTCGAGCACCTCGCGCTCGCGCGGGGTCAGGTCGTGGTCCTCAGGCGCGGCCGGCTCGCCCTGGCGCATCTCGGCCAGGCGCTGCACGACCGAGCGGCTGAACCACTCCGTGTCCGACATCACCTCGCGGATCGCCGTCAGGAGCTCCTCCTGCGACCTGTGCTGCTCGGTGACGTCGTTGAACATCTGCAGCATGCAGCGCTGGCCGGCGTAGTTGACCTCCTCGCCCGAGAGGAGGATGTCCCTCACCCGGCCGTCCTTCGTGCGCAGGCGGAGGTGCAGCTCGCGGAACCGGCCGCCGGTCCGCAGCGCCTCGTCGAGGCGCTCCCGGTCCTCGGGGCTGGACCACATGCCCAGCTCGCGGGCCGTGCGCCCCACGACCTCGTGGCGCTCGTAGCCCGTGAGCTTCAGGTACCAGTCGTTCACCTCGAGGAACCTGTCCTCGTCCCGCGTCGTGATCACGGCCGCCACCGGCCCCAGCTCGAACGCGCGGCGGAACATCAGCTCGCTCTCGAGGAGCGCGTCGCCGGCGAGGCGGGCGTGCTCCTCCAGGCGCCCCACCAGCTCGCTCGACCTCTCGTCCAGCCGGTGCCTGTCGATGAGCGCCGCCATCTGCATGGCGAGGATCCTCAGCGCGTAGTAGTCGCGCTCGCTCGGCGTCACGCCGGCGTCGACGTGGAGGCTCGCGAAACCGAGCGTCGTGCCCGTGCCTCCCACCAGCGACAGGTTCAGCGAGCGCACGCCCGCGGCGTCGACCCCGTCCTCGGCCAGCGCCTCCACCTGCGCTTCGTCCAGGTCCTCGAGGACGAGGCCCGCCGTGGGCAGCCGCTCGAGCCGGTCGTCGTCCGCGGGGACGACGCCGAACTCCACGAGGTACGCCCCCTTGAAGCCGACCTGGGCGTAGACGGTCAGCGTGCGCTCCGCCTCGTCGAGCACCCAGACGCCGCCCCGCCGCCCGCCCACGAGGTCCACGGCGGCCCGCAGCAGCATCTCGACGCCCTGCCTGACGTCCTCGGCCTCCACCGCCTTGGTGAGGACCTCGTAGAGGCGCCGGTTCACGGTGAGCTCGCGCCGCAGGCGGCGGCCGCCGGCGCGGAGCTGCTCCTCCACCCGGCGCAGGGCGGTGACGTCCCACGTCATCACGACGTAGGCGAGCTCGCCCTTGGCCTCCTCGACGGTGGCGCTCTCGGCGAGCCAGGCCGTGGCGCCGTCGCGGGGGCGGAGCACGCGGTAGTGCGCCTGCCACGGCTCGCGCCGCCTCACCGCCTCGCGCACCTGCGCCTCGTAGGCGCGGCGGTCGGCCGGCAGGACCAGCTCCAGCTTCCGCTCCAGGCTGCCCAGCGCCTCGCCGTCCCTCAGGCCGAACACGTCGGTGGGCGCGCCCACCTCCGCCAGCGTCCCGGAGGCCGGCACGTAGCGCTGCACCGACACCTCGAGAGCCGAGCCGAGCGTCCCCGCCCGCCGCTGGTCGGCGACCATCGCGTCCTCGAACGGGTCGCGCACGAGCGCCGCCGTGCCGCCGCGCAGGGGCACCAGCAGCGTCTCCACGGTCCGGCCCCTGAGTGGCGAGAACGACTCGAACCGCACCGGCCTCTGCTCGGCCCTGGCCTCGACATGCCTGAGCAGCAGCTCGGAGTCGCGCACCTGCGGGAAGACCTCGGCCACGTGCCGGCCGAGGAGGTCCTCCCGGCTCACGCCCCACAGGCGCTCGCAGACCTGGTTGACGTAGACGAAGCGCTGCTCCGCGTCGAGCACGTAGAAGGACTCGGGCAGGGCCCACACCGCCTCGGCGACGAGGTCGCGCTCCTCGTCGGGCGCGGGCGGGCGGGCCCTCACCGGGGGCGGGTCGCCGGCGGCGGCCCGCAGCGACGCGGCGATGCCGGCCGGACGGCCGCCTTCGTCCGTCAGCAGCGTCAGGGTGCCGGCCACCAGCGCGCGCCTGCCGCTCTTGCCGACGCGCCAGCCGGCGATCACGGCCCGGCCCTCGGCCAGCGCCCGCTCCACCGCGTCGTCGGGTGCGTCGCCGCCGTCGACGGCCAGGAGCTCGCCGAAGGGGCGGCCCACGAACTCGTGCGCGGCGTACCCGAAGGCCTCCTCGACCGCGGGGCACCAGGTGGCCGCGCGCCCGTCCGGCGTGAGGGTGAAGGCGATGGTGTCACTCATGGGCGCAGGCTCTACCGCGTGGTCCTCCACGGGCCGTCCTCACGCTCAGGTCGACGGTTGGACCTGGATGAGAATGTAGCACTCACATCCGCCTGAGCCTGTCTATGCGCTCCTGGATCGGCGGGTGCGTGCTGAACAGGGCGCTGCCGTCCCGGCCGCTGACGGGGTTCACGAAGAACATGTGCCTGACGCCTTCGCTGACCTCCAGCACCGGGCCCCGGTAGTCGCGGATCTTCTCCAGGGCCCTGGCCAGTCCCTCGGGGTTGCGCGTGATGTAGGCGGCCGACGCGTCGGCGAGGTACTCGCGGCGCCGGCTCACGGCGAGCCGCAGCAGCGTCGCCAGCACCGGGCCGAGGACCAGCAGCACGACGAGGAGGAGCAGCACGACGCCCTGGGCGGCGCCCCCTCCCCTGTCGGAGCCCGAGCGCCGGCTCCGCGACGACCCCCCGAACCTCATCCACCTGAGCACGAGGTCGCGCAGGACGATCACCGCGCCCACGGTCGCGACCAGCATCGACATGAACCGCACGTCGTAGTTCCTGATGTGCGCCATCTCGTGGGCGACGACGCCCTCCAGCTCCTGGCGGTCCAGCAGCTCGAGCAGCCCGCGCGTGACGGCGATCGAGCTACGGCTCGGGTCCCTGCCGGTGGCGAACGCGTTGGGGGCCGGGGAGTCGATCACGTAGACGGCGGGCGTGGGCACCCCGGCGCCGATGGCCACCGCCTCGGCGACGTTCACGAGGTAGCGGTGCTGCTCGGCCGTGGCCTTCTGAGCGCCCGCCGCCGCCAGGGCGATCTTGTCGGAGAGGAGGAAGCCCACGACGCCCTGCGCGCCGCCGATCGCCAGCGCGGAGCCGACGAAGAAGCCCGTCGAGGCGACGTCGGTGACCTGGGCGAGCAGGTACGCGAGCGCGGCGAGGATCAGCGCGGTGCCCACGGCCAGGAGCCAGGACAGCCGCACGTTCCTCGCCTTGTAGTCGAGCAGGCTTATGCGCCTGCCGCTCACCGGGTCGGTGAGGACGTCTGGCAGTCGCTTGGCCGTGCTCGTCAACCCGTGCCCGCCTCCCGGCTCACCATGCGGATGAGGCCAGTGTAAGGCACATCCGGCACAGCGGCCCGGCGGCGCCCTCGCCTAGACTTGCGGCGCACCAGCCTAGGCGTGTCCAAGGAGGCCGTCAGGCCGCGCACGTCTTGCAGCAACCGGAGGGAGATACATGCGTCGAACCACGCGCAGCCTCGCTGGCCTTGTCCTCCTCGTCCTCGCGGCGTGTTCCACGCCGGAGGCGCCGCCCCTCGTGGTCTCGGTCGAGTTCGTCTCGCACGCCGACGGGCAGGTCGTCACCGGCGACAGGACCATCGAGGTCAGGGCGAACGTCAAGGCCCCCGCCGACGCCCAGGTGACCGGCAGCCACAACGGCGCGGACCTGGCGTTCACGCGCCAGGGCAACGTCCTGAGGGCCACCGTCGAGCTGGCGAACCACGACAACGTCATCGAGGTGACGGTCAGGGCCGAGGACGAGTCGGGCGTCAAGACCGACAAGGACACGCTCACGCTGCACTACCCGTTCGTCGAGCTAGGGAGCGGCCAGCCCGCCGCGGTCGTGATCGGCCAGCTCAGCCCCGAGGAGGCCGACCCGAACGCTCCCGAGGGCATGCGCGTGCGCGAGCCGTACTACCGCCCCGCCTACGTGAACGGGACCCTGTACGTCCCCGACAGCAACGGCCACCGCATCCTCGCGTTCGACGGCATCCCCGAGGAGTCCGGCGTCGAGGCGGCGTTCGTCGTCGGCGGCCCGGCCCCCTGCAAGGTGGCCGACTGCAGCGGCGCCAACGAGAGGCCGGAGAACTTCGCCTTCGACGCGGACAAGTTCAAGGACCCCGGCAGCCTGGCGGCGTACGGGAACGGCTTCATCATGACCGACACGTTCGCCAGCCGGATCCTCGTGTTCGAGCAGGCCCCGACCGACGGCACCGCGAAGGCCGACAGGGTGCTCGGCCAGCCCGACTTCACGAGCGGCGTCAACGGCTGCGCGCCCAACAAGTTCCGCTTCCCCGACATGGCCATCGTCGTGGACGGGAAGCTCATCGTGGCCGACACCGAGAACCACCGCGTGCTGATCTGGAACCAGTTCCCCGCGAACCACAACGTCCCCGCCGACCTCGTGCTGGGCCAGTCGAGCTTCGTCTCGTGCGAGCCCGACCGCGGCGGGCAGCCCGACGCGAACACGCTCGACAACCCCCAGGGCGTCTGGAGCGACGGCCAGCGGCTGATCGTCGCCGACGCCGGCAACCGCCGGGTGCTGATCTGGAACGCCTTCCCCACGCAGAACGGCCAGCCGGCGGACGTGGTCGTGGGCCAGGGCAGCTTCACGACGCAGGTCGACGACGTGGGGCCGAGCTCCCTCGGCTGGGCGGCCGACGCCGTGTCGAACGGCAACCAGCTCTTCGTCGCCGACGAGACGAACAACCGCGTGATGGTCTGGAACTCGCTGCCGACGACGAACGGCGCGCCGGCCGACCTCGTCCTCGGCCAGGACGACATGGAGTCGTCGGTCGTGAACCGCGGCAAGGGCGTCGGCCCGGACACCCTCAACCAGCCCGACGGCGTGGCGATCATCGAGGGCAAGCTGTTCGTCGCCGACTGGGGCAACCACCGCTACGTGATCTACGAGCCCGTCGCGCCCTGAGGCGCGGCCGAGGCGCGAGTTAAGGGCGGCGCCCCAGATGGGGCGCCGCCCTCTCGCTTCGCTCCTCGCGCGACCGGGTCCCTGGGCCCGTGCGAAGGCTCCTTCGCCTGGGGTGACCCCTGCCGGCGCCCCGCCTAGCGGGCGCCGCGACCGGCACTCAGGCGGGCGGCTGCGTCGGGGCGCCGCCGAACGAGACCTGCGGGACGGCCCGGTCCTGCTCGGGGATCTCGAGGAAGACGGCCTCCTTCTTGCCCATCGGGCCGGCGAAGAAGTTCCCGGGCACCGTCTCGATCGCGTTGTTGTACTGCAGGACGGCGTCGTTGTAGAACTGCCGCGCGTAGGCGATCTTGTTCTCGATCGCCGCCAGCTCCTCCTGCAGCATCGCGAAGTTCTGGTTCGCCTTCAGGTCGGGGTAGTTCTCCGCCACCGCCAGCAGGCGCCCGAGGGCCGCGGACATCATGTTCGCCGCCTCGGCCGACTCGTTCACGCCCCGCGCGTTCATCATCGCCTCGCGGGAGCGCGCGATCTCCTCGAAGAGCTGCCGCTCGTGCGAGGCGTAGCCCTTCACGGTCTCGACCAGGTTCGGGACCAGGTCGGCGCGCCGCTTGAGCTGCACGTCGATCTGGCTCCAGGCGTTCTGGTAGCGGTTCTCCAGCTGGATGATCCGGTTGTAGACGCTGACCGCCCACAGCGCCAGGGCGGCCAACACCACCAGTACGACGATCGCTGTCATGCGCGACCTCCTGCGCAGAGCATAAGGCCTGCGTCACGCCCCGGCGGCTTGCGGGCCCGCCCCAGCGCGTGGGCGGGCCCGCAGGTGCGGCCGCGGTCTGGGCCGCGCGCCGCGACCGGCTCAGAACCTGAACTGGAGGCCGGCGGAGAAGCCGGGGAACCGCTGGCCGGAGCCGTCGAGGTAGGTGCGGTAGCGGCCCTCCATGAACACCGCGAAGCGGCGCGAGAGCCGGTACTGGATGCCGACGAGGGCCTCGCCGAACCCGACCGGGTCGGGGTCCTCGAACGCCACCCCGCCGCCCAGGCCGAAGTAGCCGTCGCTCCGGCCGAACGCGGTCGTGTAGGTGAAGGCCGCGGCCGCCGCCGAAGGAGCGGAGCCGAAGGAGTGCTCGTACGAGAGCCTGAAGCCTATGTTCCCGAGCAGGTGGTCGTGGCCCAGGGCGACGCGGGCGAGCACGCCGTCGTTCACCGGGTCGTCGCCGATCACCGCCGACGCGCTCACGTAGAACCCGCCGCGGTCGGGCAGCAACGCGCCCGCGACGTCGTCCACGCGCCCCTCGAGGGCCGCCAGGCGCTCCTCGATGCCGGTCAGGCGCGTCTCGACGTCGCCGACCCTGGCATCGAGCGAGGACTGGGCGTTCGTCAGCCGCTCGAAGCGGGACTCGATGGCGCCGAAGTCGACGCTGGGGGCGTCGACGCCGTCCAGGCCCTGGATCGAGTTCTCGAGGGCGACGAGCCTCTCGTTCGTGACCTCCTGCTGCTCGCGCAGCGACGCGATGGCGTCCCTCAGCTCCGCGAGCTCGGCGGACGGGGCGCCGCCCTCGCCAGCCGGACGGCCCTCGAGGGCGGCCACGCGCGCCTCGAGGTCGGCGACCGCGGCGCGGGCGCCGTCCAGCTCGGCCTCGAGCGCCGCCAGGTCCTCGATCGTCGCGTAGCCGCGCACGACGCCAAGCGCCTCCTCGAGCTCCGCCAGGCGAGCGCCCAGGTCGTCGAAGCCGACCTCCAGGTCGGCGAGCCGCTGCGCGAGCGCGGCGTCGGCCTCCTCGAGCGCCGATACGTCCCCGCCGACGGCCTCGATCTGGCCGCGCAGGCGCGAGACCTCCTCGAGCACGCCGGCCAGCTCGTCGTCGAGCTCCACCACCGCCTGCCGCAGCGCGGCCTGCGCCTCGGGGTCGAAGCTGTCGAGGCCGAACGTGGAGATGAGCCGGGCGATCACCACGGCCATCTCGGCGCGGCTGATGCCGTCGCGCCACCCGAAGGAGCCGTCGGGGTAACCGATGTAGAGGCCGCGGCTGACCACGACCTCGATGGCCTCGTCGGCCCACGGCCCCGGCGACTCGGCCAGGGCGTTCGCGACGAACTCGGGGTCGACGGGTCCGACCTGGACCTGAGCTAGCGCGGCGCCGGGCAGCGCCAAGGCCAAGACGGCGAGCACGACGGTGGCGCGCACCCTGGAGGCGCGCCGTGAAGGCACCTTGGTCGTCATCGAGTTCCTCCCTCCTGACAAGGTCTTGGGTCCGCGGACGGGCGCCGTGCCGACGCGGCAGGCGCCTGGAACGGAATCATCACGCCTACTTTCCTGAGAAGGGGGTCGGCCGCGCTACCTGGCCTTCACGGAGGGGCGTGGGTCGCCGATGCGTGCGAGGCCGCCCGGCGCCGCCCCGGGTCGCGCCGCCGGCACCTCGGCGGCCCCTCGTGCGGGGCCTACGCGGACGCCGGGTCCCGGCGCCGCTCCGCGATCACGCCGCCGCCCAGCAGCCTGTCGCCGTCGTACACCACCGCCGACTGGCCCACCGCGACGGCGAACTGCGGCTCGTCGAAGACGAGCTCGAAGCGGTCGCCGTCGAGGAGCCGCAGGGTCGCCGGCTCCGGCGCCTGGCGGTAGCGCACCTGCGCCATCACGCGCTCGGGCAGCTCCTCCTCGTCGCAGAGGAAGTTGCGCCGCTCCGCCACCAGCCGCGGCCAGTGGCACATCTCCTTCGTGCCGACGACGACCTCGTTGGTCTCCGGCCGCAGCTCGATCACGTACCGCTCGAGGTGCGACTTGAAGAGCCCCAGGCCCTTGCGCTGCCCGATCGTGAAGCGGGCGACGCCGTCGTGCCGGCCCGCGACGCGGTAGCCGTCGGCGGCGTCCAGCACGTCGCCCGGGCGCGGCTCGAGGGCCGCGGCGAGGTAGTCCCTCACCGTCGTGGGGACGAAGCACAGGCCCGAGGAGCTGGGCTTCTCGGCCGTGAGGAGGTCCTTCTCGGCCGCGATGCGCCGCACCTCCTCCTTCGTCAGGTCGCCCAGCGGGAAGAGCAGGTAGGGCAGCACCTCGCGCGGCAGCGCCCACAGGAAGTAGGTCTGGTCCTTGTCGTCGTCGACGCCCCGGTGCAGCTCGGGCCCGTTCGGCCCGTCGACGCGCCTGACGTAGTGGCCCGTGGCCATGAACTCGCAGCCGAGCGCCTGGGCCCGCTTCACGAACTCGCCGAACTTGATCTCGCGGTTGCACCACACGCACGGGTTCGGCGTCGCCCCGGCCTGGTAGGTGGGCACGAACGGGTCGACGACGACCTGCTGGAACCTGTCGCGGAAGTCGAGTAGATAGAACGGTACGTCCAGCTCGTCGGCGACCCGGCGCGCGTCGTAGGCGGCGTCGGGGCTGCAGCAGACGTCGAACGCGCCCTCGGGCCTGTCGTCGGGCCAGAACCGCAGCATCGAGCCGACGACGTCGAAGCCGCGCTCCACGAGCAGCGCCGCCGCCACCGACGAGTCCACGCCGCCCGACATGCCGACGAGGACCTTCGGCGGCACGACCGCGGGCGCGGGGCTCCCTGACGTGGCGGGAACGGTCCGCGTGCTCACGGCCGGCCAGCATAGCCCTCCGGGGGCCTCCCGTACCCGCGCCGGAGAACGAGGCGGGTCCCCCTCAGGAGGCTGGGGTAGAGTCTTCCCGGAGGTCCCGGTGAAAGCCGCTCGCATCGTCCAACTGCTGCTGATCGTCCTGGCGGCCGTCTACCTCTGGCTCTTCCACTCCGCCAACCCCGACTACGTCGAGCTCCCCTACCTCTTCCGCATCCTCCCGCCGCTGCCGGTGGGGCTCGTCGTCGTCGTCGCGCTGCTCATCGGCTGGCTGGTCGGCTGGGCGCCGACGCGCCTGGCGCTGTGGCGCCGCGGCCGCGAGCTCAGGCGCCTCCAGGCCGCGCTCGACGAGGAGCGCCGCCGCGCCGCCGCCGACTCCGTGCCGCTGAACCCCTACCTGACCGAGCCCGAGATCCCGGTCATACCCGACAGGCCGTACGACCCCTCGCTGGAAGACCCAGACGCCGCCCGCTGATGGGCGTCCCCCCGCTGCCGGGCGACGCGCTGGCGTGGACGGTGAGGCCGCCGGCGCCCCCGCGCGAGGTCGCGGCGCTGAGCCGCGCGCTCGGCGTGCCCCCGGCGATCGCGGCGATCCTGTGGGCGCGCGGCCTGCGCGACGACGCCCCCGACCACCTGAACCCGCCCCTCCGGCTTAGCCCGAACCCGACCCTGGTCGAGGCGGCTGCGCGGCTGGCGGAGGCCGTCGAGCGCGGCGAGCGCGTGCTGATCCACGGCGACTACGACGCCGACGGCATCACGGGCACCGCCCTGCTGCTCCTGGGCCTGCGCGAGCTCGGAGGGCGCGTGGAGGCGCACATCCCCAACCGGCTCACCGACGGCTACGGCATCCACCCCGACCGCGTCGAGGAGCTGGCGGCCAGGGCCGACCTGCTGCTCACCGTCGACTGCGGCGTGACGAACCTGGCCGAGGTCGCGGCCCTCAAGGCCCGCGGCGTCGAGGTCATCGTCACCGACCACCACACGCCCGGCCAGGAGCTGCCCGACTGCCTCGTCGTGCACCCGCGCCTGTCGCCGCTGGCCCGCGCGGGGCTGCCCGAGCTGACCGGCTCCGGGGTGGCGTTCCACCTGCTGTGGGCGCTGCGCGAGCGGCTGGGGCTCGAGCCGCCCTTCGACTACGCCGACCTCGCCGCCATAGGCACGATCGCCGACGTCGCGCCGGTGCTGGGCGAGAACCGCGCCCTCGTCAAGGAGGGCTTGAGGCGCATCCCCGAGTCGCGCTGGCCCGGCGTGCGCGCGATGGTCAGGCAGTCGCGGCTGAGCGGCGACGTCTCGCCCCGGGACATCGCGTTCGTGATCGGCCCCCGCCTGAACGCCGCCGGGCGCCTGGGCGAGGCGGACAAGGGCCTCGAGCTGCTCACCACGGCGTCGGAGCGGCGCGCCAGCGAGCTCGCCGCCTACCTCGACGCGAGGAACGCCGACCGCCGGCGCATCCAGGACGAGATGCTCGCCCACGCCGAGTCGAAGGTCGACCCCGGCGCGCCGGCGCTGGTCCTCGAGGACCCCGCCTGGCACCCGGGCGTGATGGGCATCGTGGCCAGCAAGCTGCTCGAGCGCCACTACAAGCCCGTGTTCATCGCCGCCGCCGGGAAGGGCAGCGTGCGCTCGACGCCGTCGGTCTCGGCCGTCGACGCCCTGCGCGCCGCCGCGGCGCACCTCACGCGCTTCGGCGGCCACCGCCAGGCCGCCGGCTTCGCGATCGACATGAGCCGCTTCGACGGCTTCCGCGCCGACGTCCTCGATTACGTCGCCGGGTTCGAGCCGGACGTGCCCACGGTCGTCGCGGACGCCGTCATCGCGGCCGCGGAGGTCGACGACGGGCTGTTCCGCGCGATACGCGACCTCGAGCCGTTCGGCGAGGGCCACGGCTCGCCGCTGTTCGCCGTCGCCGGCCGGCTCGAGCAGGCCCGCGCCGCGGGCGCCACGGGCTCGACCCTCCAGCTCCGCGTCGGCGGCGTGAGAGGCGTCGCCTGGCGCCTGGGCGGGCTCGCCGGGCGCCTGCCCGTCGGCGGCGAGGTCCACGTCGCGGCGACGATCCGCGAGAGCGAGTGGCGCAACGAGCGGCGCCTCGAGCTGATGGCCGAGGCCGTCAGGCCATCGGGCCCGCTTGGGCTGGCGCCGGACGCGCGCGGCGAGCACAGCGCGCGGGCGGCCCGGCTGGTGGCGCGGGCGCCGCGGCCGGGCGTACCGACGGCCGCCGGGACCCCGCCGCGCGGGCGGCTCGTGGCCGGCCCGCTGCCCGACCCCGTGGCCGCGCTCGAGGAGCTGGTCGCGGCCGGCGAGCCCTTCACGCTCGACCTCTCCGACACCGACCTCGCGCGCATCGAGGACGAGGCCCTCTCCTACCCCACGGTGCACGAGCTCCGGCGCGGCCTGGTCGCGTTCCGGCGCGGGCTGCAGCACGGCATCCCCGAGCCCAAGCTCTCCCGCCTGACCGCGGCCCTGCGCGAGCTGGGCCTCATCGACGACGCCGGCCGCGCCGTGGTCACCGAGCCCGGCCACAAGCTGAACCCGATGGCGTCGCCCTCGCTGCTGGCCGGGCTGGTGCGGCGCTACCGCCTGCGCAACCTGGTGCACGCCTACCGGCACTTCGACGACGAGGCGTTCGCCGTGGCCGTGGTGAACCTGTTCGGGCCGGGGGCCGAGGACGCCGTGGCCGACCAGGCGGCGCTGAGGGCGGCGGCCGCGCGCTGAGCAGCGCGGGGCTCACCGCGCGCCGAGCGGCGCCGGGTCGCAGTGCGCGGCCCGCGTAGGCGGCCCGGCGCCCCGCCTCAGCCGTCGCCTCGGCCCGGCGACCACGGCGCCGTGGGCAGGCCCCAGCCCCGGTGGATCCCCATCATCCGCAGGAAGAAGCAGAGGCCGGCGCCCAGCGCGAACGTGACGAGCCACGGCCAGCCGAGCGCGTCGCCGACCACGACCACGAGCCCGGCGGCGAGCGCGGCGATCGCGTAGAGCTCGCCGCGGAAGACCGCCGGCGTGTCGTTCACCAGCACGTCGCGCAGCATCCCGCCGCCGATGCCCGTGAGCATGCCCATCACCGGCGCCATCACGGGGCTCAGGCCGGCGGTGAGCGCCGCCAGCGTGCCGGTGACGGCGAACAGGGAGAGGCCGGCGGCGTCGAAGTAGAGCACTAGCTGCCGGCGGCGGTCGATGCTGGGGTACCAGAAGAACACGACGACCGCCGCCAGCACCGACACCGCCAGGTAGCGCCAGTCGCTGAAGCTGCCGGCCGGGAAGCGGCCGAGGATCATGTCGCGCATGATCCCGCCGGCGTTGCCGGCCGCGAACGACAGCACCGCCAGGCCGAAGAGGTCGACGCGCCCCTTCACCCCGGCGACGCCGCCCGAGAGCGCGAACACGAACGTGCCCACGAGGTTGGGGACCAGCACCGCCTGGCTCAGCAGGAGGGCGGTCAGGCTCTCGACGCCCGGTTCCACGGCTACCAAGGCTATACGGCGCGGGAGCGGGAGCGCGGGCGGTCCCGGTGAGGGCGCGGCTCCGCGGCCCCCGGGGCGACCCCGCGGCGGCGCGGGACGCGCCCGCCCGGCCCTGCACCCCCGCGCCCGGAGGCGATAACCTTGCTCATGCCTCAGGCGCCCCAAGCCGAACCCTCCGCTGCCCCGGCGCCAGCCAGGCGCCTCCGCTCACCCATGCCCGCCCCCAGCACCGTCGCCGACGTCGGCGCGCTCGAGCGCGACCTCAGGGCGGCGGTGAGGGGCGAGGTGCGGTTCGACGCCAAGGCCCGCGCCCTGTACGCCACCGACGCCAGCCCCTACCGCATCCCGCCCGTCGGCGTGGTCGTGCCGCTGGACGAGGACGACGTCCGCGCCGCCGTGCGCGTCGCCGCCGCGCACGAGGTGCCGCTCCTGCCCCGCGGCGGCGGCACCTCCCTCGCCGGCCAGACCGTCGGCGAGGCGCTGGTCATCGACATGTCGAAGCACCTGACGAAGGTGCTCGAGGTCAACGTCGAGGAGCGCTGGGCGCGCGTTCAGCCCGGCGTCGTGCGCGACCAGCTCAACCGCGTCCTCGCCCCGCACGGCCTGCAGTTCACGCCCGACGTCGCCACCACCGACAGGGCGAACGTCGGCGGGATGGTCGCGAACAACTCGTCGGGCACGCACTCGATCAAGTACGGCAAGACCGTAGACCAGGTCATCTCGATGCGGGTGCTGCTGGCGGACGGCACCGAGCTCGAGCTGGGGCCGCTCTCCCGCGAGGAGCTCGAGGCGAAGCTGGCGCAGGAGGACCGCGAGGGCCGGCTCTACCGCGAGGTCGTGCGCGTGGTCAGGGAGAACGAGGACGAGATCCGCGCGCGCTACCCGAAGGTGATGCGGCGCGTCGGCGGCTACAACCTCGACGAGCTGCTCGGCGACGGCCCGTTCAACCTGGCCAAGCTCGTCTGCGGCTCGGAGGGCACGCTGGCGCTGATCCTCGAGGTCAAGGTCGCCCTGCACCGCCTGCCGCCGAAGCGCGTGCTCGACATGCGGCACTTCGACAGCCTCGAGAAGTGCCTCACGGCGGTGCAGTACATCAACCGCCACGGCCCGGCCGCCGTCGAGCTGCTCGACCGCGACCTGTTCCAGCTCGGCAAGGACAACCCCCACATGGCGCCGCTCACGGCCTGGGTCCAGGGCGACCCGGCGGCCGTGCTGCTGGTCGAGTTCGACGGCGAGACCGACGAGGAGCTCGAGCGCCAGCTCGCGTCCCTCGCCGCCGACCCCGAGGTGAACGCGCTCTCGTACGCCTCGTACGTGGCCAGGCACCCGGCCGAGCAGCGCGACATCGTCGAGCTGCGCCGCGCTGGCCTGGGCATCTACGCGACGATGAAGGGCCGGCAGAAGCCGACGCCGTTCATCGAGGACGCGGCGATCCCCGTCGAGAAGCTGCCCTACTACATCCCCGAGGTCATCGAGGTCTGCCGGCGCCACGGGGCGCGCACCGTCATGTACGCGCACGCCTCGGTGGGCGTGATCCACGTGCGGCCGCTGATCGACCTCAAGTCGGAGGTCGGCGTCGAGGCCTTCCGCCGCATCAGCGAGGAGGTCTTCGAGCTCGTCGTGAAGTACGGCGGCTCCTGGAGCGGCGAGCACGGCGACGGCCTGATCCGCTCCTACCAGAACCGCCGCCTCTTCGGCGACAGGCTCTACCAGGCGTTCATCGAGGTCAAGCGCGCGTTCGACCCCGGGTGGCGGATGAACCCGGGCAAGGTCGTCGAGGCGCCGACGCTCACCGAGAACCTCCGCTACGGGCCCGACTACCCGGAGCCCACGGTGGCGACGCACCTCGACTTCTCCGACCAGGAGGGGTTCCTGGGGGCGATCGAGGCCTGCACCGGCGTGGGCGCGTGCCGCAAGGTCGGCGTGGGGACGATGTGCCCTAGCTACATGGCCACGCGCGACGAGGACCACTCCACGCGCGGGCGCGCGAACGTGCTCAGGGAGGCGATCACCGGCGGCCTGCCGGGCGGCCTCACCAGCCGGGCAGTGTACGAGGTCCTCGACCTGTGCCTCGAGTGCAAGGCGTGCAAGGCCGAGTGCCCGAGCCAGGTGGACATGGCGAAGCTCAAGTACGAGTGGCTGCAGCACTGGCACGACGACCACGGCGTCTCCCTGCCCACGCTGGCCTTCGCGAACGTCGGCCGCGTGGCGCCGCTCGGCCAGGCCCTGGCCCCCGTCGCGAACGCCCTGCTGCCGACGCGCCCGGTGCGGTGGCTGCTCGAGAAGGTCGCCGGCGTCGACGCCAGGCGCGTCCTGCCGCGCTACGCCCCCGAGCGCTTCGAGCGCTGGTTCGAGCGGCGCGGCCGGGCCGCAGGGGGCGGGGCGGAGGGCAGCGGCGCCAGCGGCTCGGGGGCAGGGAACGCCGCTCCCGCCGGGACGGAACCGGCGGCGGCCCCGGCCGGCCCCGCACCCACCGGCACGAACGGCCGGCGGGTCGCGCTGTTCGTCGACACCTGGACGCGCCACAACGAGCAGGGCCCGGGCAAGGCCGCGGTGACCGTCCTCGAGGCGCTGGGCTACCGGGTCGAGCTCGTCCCCTACGGCTGCTGCGGCCGGCCGCAGCTCTCGAAGGGCCTGGTGCGTCAGGCGAGGCGCATGGCAGAGGAGAACGTCAGGCGCCTCGAGCGCTACGTCGGCGAGGGCGTGCCCGTGCTCGGCGTCGAGCCGTCGTGCGTGGCGATGTTCCGCGACGACTACCCCGACCTCGTGCCCGGCCGGGCCACCGAGGCCGTGGCCGAGAACCTGCGCATGGTCGAGGAGTTCCTGGCGAAGGAGTGGACGTCGGGCCGGCTCAAGCCGGAGCGGTCGTTCGTGCGCGCCTCGGAGCCGCTGCTGTTCCACGGCCACTGCCAGCAGAAGGCGGTCCTCGGCACCAGCTACGCCGCGGCCGTGCTCGGCTGGGTCGCCGACGACGTGCGGGTCCTCGACGCCGGCTGCTGCGGCATGGCCGGCTCGTTCGGCTACGCCCACCACGACCTGTCGCTGGCGATCGGCGAGCAGCGCCTGTTCCCCGCCGTGCGCGAGCACGAGGGCGTCACGGCCGCGCCGGGCTTCTCTTGCCGCCACCAGATCGCGGACGGCACCGGCAAGCGCGCCGTGCACCCCGTAGAGGTCCTCGCCCGGCACCTGAATCCGGCGGCCGGCCAGGGTGACGCGTACCCGCCCCGCGCCGGGCCGCGGCCGTAGCATCGGGCCGATGGTGGTCACGGTCACGCCCACGGAGGCGCCGGCGAACGCCCGGCCGCCGCTCCGCGTCTGCTTCGTCAACGACACCTCCCGCAACCCGAACTGGGGCTGCCGGGCGACCACCGGGGCGCTGAAGGACGCGCTGGCCGCCCGCGGGGCCCGGGTCGTGTCGACCGTCTACCTGGAGGAGATCCTCTCCTTCGCGCCGCGCGACAGCCGGCGGTGGCGCCGCGCCGCCGAGACGCTCGACAGGCTGCTGCCGCGGCGGCCGATCGTACGCGAGGTCGTGAGGCGGGCCTTCCAGAAGGTCGCGCCGCGGCTCCCCGACGTGGTGCCCCTCGACGCGCGCGGCCTCGAGGACGCGGCGCTGGCGATGGCCCACGGCGAGGTCCTCGAGTTCGCCGCGGAGCGCCTCGCCGCCGCCGACGCCGTGCTCATCAACGGCGAGGGGGCGGTCTACGACCTGCAGCGCAAGGGCCGCGCCCTGATGCTGATGGCCCTGTTCGCGAAGCGGCACCTGGGCAAGTGGGTCGGCATGGTGAACCACACCGCCGACCTGTCCCACCCTGGCATGCGAGCCTTCGCCGAGGCCGTCTACCCCGAGCTCGACGACGTGACGTTCCGCGAGGCCCGCTCGCTCGAGACCTGCGCCCCCTTCGTGACGGGGAGGCTCGTGCCCGACGCGGCGTTCGCGCTGGCCCCGGCCGACAGGGGCGCCTGGGAGCGGCTGGCGGCGAGGCCCGGACACTACGACGTCTGGCCCGACAGGGCGCGTTTCGACCCCACGCGGCCGTACGTGGTCGTGGGCGGCAGCGCGCAGTTCGCCTGGGCGCGCCGCCGCGACCCGCACATGCCCCACGCCCACCCCACGGGCGACCCCGTGCCGGGCTTCCGCCGGCTCGTCGAGGCGCTGCGCGGGCGCGGGCACCAGGTGGTGCTTACCGCCTCCGACAGGCCCGACGAGGCGATGTTCCGGCCGCTGGCCGCGGCCCTCGACCTGCCGCTCGTGGCCACGCCGACGCCCGTGCTGCAGGCCGTCGACCTGATCGGCAACGCCGCCGCCTACGTGGGCGGCCGCTGGCACCCGGCGATCTTCGGCCTGCGGGGCGGCACGCCGTTCGTCCCCCTCTCCAGCAACTCGTTCAAGCTGGCGGCCTTGGCCGAGATGGTCGGCCTGCCGAGCCCCGACCTCGACGCGATGGACCTCTCGGCCTCGGTGGACCGCGCCGTGGAACTGGTGGAGCGCCACATCGCCGAGGGCGAGGCCCTGCGCGAGCGCCTCCGCGGCCTCGCCGCGCGCATGGCGGCGGAGAGCGCGGGCCACGTCGCGAGGCTGCCCGTCCCGGCGCACGCCTGAGCCTTGGCCGAGCCCCGCGGCGAGGTGGTCGAGACGGCGGGCGGCGCAGGGTTCCAGGCCTTCAGGGAGCGCCTGGCCTCCGCGTACCCGCCGGCGTTCGCCCACCTGGCCTGGCAGCTCTACCGCCTCACGCGCGGCGAGCAGGTCGTGGGGCCCATCCGCGCGCGGCACAGGGCGCTGGCGCCCCTCGCGCTCGAGTACCTGTTCGCGCGGCGCCGGCCGCCGCTGCCGCCGGCGCGCCGGGCCGACGTCCTGGTCGCGTTCTTCCCGTTCCGGCCCGACTACGCCGGGCTCCTCGCCCCGGTGGCGGAGGAGCTCGCGCGCCGGGGGGCGAGCGTGGCCACGCTCCTGCCGCCCGAGGCGCCGGACCCCGGCCTGCCGGGGCCGGACTTGTCCCTCGCCGCCTACGCCGGCCCGCGCGCGTACGCCCACGCGCGCCGGCGCTGGGCCGCCCTGGCCGGCCACGTCCGGCGCTTCGCCGCCGAGCACGGCCTGGACGCCGCCCGCAGGACCGCCCTCCGGCTGCTGGCCCAGAGCTACCTCTGGCAGGAGGCGGCGACCCTGACGGCGCTGGCCGACGTGCGCCCGAGAGCCCTCCTCGGTCTGCACCTGATGACTGACCCCGGGGTGATGGGCGGGGTCGCGCTGCACCGCGCATCGGGCGCGCGGCTGCGCGTGGTGCTCCTGCAGCACGGCCTCTTCAGCGGCGACTGGCCGACGCACGACTTCCACGGCGCCGACCTGGTGATGCTCTGGGGCGAGGCCTCGCGGGAGGAGCTGGCGCGCTTCCCCGACGCGCCGCCGGCGGTGGTCGTGGGCAACCCGCGACTGGCGGCGCTGGGCCTCGGCGCGGGCGCCGAGGGGCCGGCGCCGGGCGGGCCCGCCACGGTGCTCGTCGCGGGCACGAACGGCGACCCCGAGGTGGGTAGGCGCGCGCTGCTGACGGCCCTCGAGGCGCTGCGGGGGCTGGGGGGCGTGAGGGTGCGCGTCAGGCCGCACCCGCGCGAGCCGCGCGCCGCCTACGAGGAGGCGGCCCGGACGGGCCTGCTGCCGCCTGGCGCGCTCGACGCCTCGCCCGACCCTTACGCGGCGGTGCGGGCGGCCAGCGTCGTCGTCGGCACGGCGTCGACGCTCCTGCCCGAGGCGGTCGCGCTCGGCGTGCCCGTGGTGCAGGTCCTGGACGGCGGGGAGCGGACGTGGTGGTCGGGCGGCCTGGCCGCGGCGTCCACGCCCGGCGACCTGCGCGCCCTGGTGTCTCGGCTCGTGTCGGACGCGGCCTACCGCGCCGAGGTCCTGGCCGGCGAGGCGGCGACCGCCCGGGCCGCGTTCGGCGACCCCGCCGGCGCGGCGGCGCTAGCCGCCGAGGCGGTGCTGGCCCAGGCCGGGACCGGCTAGCCGTCGGGGGACGAGGCTACTCGGGCAGCCGCTCCGAGCCCCGCCGGCGCCGCGCGCCGTCGAGCGCCACGGCGAGGCTGGCCCCGGCCGCCGCGAGCATCACCAGCGAGATCATGTTGAGCGCGAGCTTCGAGGGGGAGGGCTCGAACGGGACCGCGCAGAGCGCGAACATCACGCCGACGACGCCCAACACGACGGGTACCAGGAAGCGGCCGTCGGACAGCCGCGGCCGGGGCTCGTTGTCCATGCCGGCCATGATACGCCCGGCGGCGCCCTGGCTCTCCCCCCGGTCGCGGGGTCTCAGGGCGGGCCCCGTCCCGAGGCGGCCGCTGGCCCCTCGTCGGCGTGCGCCGCCAGCCCGCCCGCGCGCTTCACATCTCCTCGGGGGCGCGCACGCCCAGCAGGTCGAGCGTGGCGGCCAGCGTGCGCCGCACGGCGTCCACCAAGAGCAGGCGCGCCTCGCGCAGCCCGGGGTCGGCCCGCAGGACCTGAGTGTCGGGGCGGCCCGACTCGTCCTTGTGGTTGTAGTAGGCGTTCCAGGCCGTCGCGAGGTCGAGGGCGTACTGGGCGACCTGGTGGGGCGCCAGCTCCTCGGCCGCGGCCTCGACGACGCGCGGGTAGCGCGCCAGCGCCTGCGCCAGGCGCACCTCGAGCCGCCCCAGGGCGCCGAAGTCGGCGGCCCGCTCGGCGTCGGCCAGGGTCAGGCCCGCGGCCGCGGCGGCGCGGAGGATGCTGCAGGCGCGCGCGTGGGCGTACTGGACGTACGGCGCCGAGTCGCCCTGCAGCGACAGCGCCTGCTCCCAGCGGAAGTCGATGACCTTCTTGGCCTCGGTCTTCAGCATGGCGAAGCGCAGCGCCCCGATGCCGACGGCGCCCGCCACGTCGTCGATCGCCTGCAGGTCGGGGTTCTTCTCCTCCACCACGGCGCGGGCGCGGCGGACGGCCTCCACGGTGACCTCGTCGATCGAGAGCGTTATGCCCTTGCGGCCGCTCATGGGCCGGCCCTCGAGCGTCACGACCTCGTAGGCCAGGTGGTGCGAGTTGCGGTAGGCCTTCTCGGCGCGCGGGTCGTCGGCGAGCGCGAGCGCCGTGCGGACGATCGTCTGCGGGTGGCTCTGGCGCACGTCGATGACGTTGATGATCTCGTCGGCGTGCGCGAACGTGCGGCCGTCGGGGTGGGGCTCGCCGACCGGGCTCGAGGTGTAGAGCGGCTTGCCGGAGGGCTGGACGCCGAAGCGCTCGAAGGTGAGGCCCTCGAACAGGCCCGCCTTCCAGAACTGGTAGCCGATGTCCTTCGCGACGTACATCGCGTTGCCGTCGGAGCGCACCAGGACGACGTTCGGCTCCTCGAGGCCGGGGAGGAACGAGGAGACGTCCATCACCAGCGCGCCGGCGTACTTGCCGTCGGTGGGTCGGTGAGTGTAGCGGCTCTTCTCGAGGACCTCGAGCCCGCGCTGGAGGAAGCCGGCCTGGACGACGTCGGACTCCCAGACGAGCAGGTCGTACTCGGCGCCGAGGGCGTTGAACGTCTCGAGCTGGGCGCGCACGACGCGCTCGACCTCGTGCCTGAGCTCGCCGCGCTCGAGGCGGTGCATCACCTCGGTCACGCCGCGCTCGATCGCCTCGGCGTCGTGCTCCTTGGCCTGCCCCAGGCGCACGTACAGCTCGCCCAGCCAGTGGTCGTACTTGCGCTGCGGCGAGCCGCCAGGCGAGTCGAAACGCGCGTTGAAGTACGTGACGGCGAAGATGCTCTCGGCGGCCTGCCGGCCGGTGTCGTCGATGTAGTTCTGCACCTCGACGTCGTGACCGACGGCCCGCAGGATGCGCGCGGTCGCGTCGCCCAGCACGATGTTCCTGAGGTGGCCGACGTGGGCCTCCTTGTTCGGGTTCACGCTGGTGTGCTCGACGACGACCTTGCGCCGCTCGGGAGCGCGCGGCGCGCGGGGCCGCAGGACCACGCCCGACACGAAGGTGCCGGGGTCGAGGACGAAGTTGATGTAGGCGCCGACGGCCTCGGCGGAGACGATCCCCTCGGGCAGCTCCAGGCGCGCGACGATGTCGGCGGCGATCTCGTGCGGGGGCCGCCTCAGCGCGCGGGCGAGGGTGAAGGCCACCGGCGTGCCGTAGTCGCCTGGCTTGTCGGCCGGGACCTCCTGGAGGGGTACGTCGCCCTCGAAGCCGGGCGCGAGGTCGCTGATCGCGGCGCGGAGCGAGAGGGACAGCGCCCCCAAGGCGTCGTTCATGACGCGCCAAGTTACCACGGGGGGTTATAGTCCTCGGCACCCGGCCAGGGAGGACGCGCGAAGGGCGCGTGTCGGGCACGGGCGACCTGAGTCCCGTTCTTCTAGTAAACTTGAGCCGTGTGCGCTCAACGTTCTCTGGCCGTAGCGCCTAAGGGCGGCGCCAACGGACCGGAGCGACACCGTTCGGACCAGCCCATACGTGTAAGGTGACCAGCATGGCCGAGCCAGGCAGCGACTTCCAGTTCCAGCAGCCCGTACCGGTCTGCCCGGTCCGCGGCTCGGTGCTCTACCCGACGATGGTCATGCCCATCGACGCCGGCAGACCCGTCAGCATCCGGGCCATCAACGCCGCGCTCGACCGCGACAGGACGATCATCATCGTCAGCCAGAAGGACAGGGACGTCGAGGAGCCGACGCCCGACGACCTGTTCCAGGTGGGCACCGCCTGCAACATCATGCGGATGAAGAAGAACCCCGACGGCACGATCCAGATGCTCGTCAGGGCCTTCGCCCGCGTGACCGTCCACGAGTACAAGCACGAGGACGGCCTCATCGAGGCCGTGGTCTCGGTCCGCGAGGTCGAGGACGGCAACGAGGTCGAGCTCGTCGCGACCTTCCGCGAGCTCCGCGACAAGTTCAAGCAGCTCATCGAGACCGGCACCCGCACGGTCCAGAGCGAGGTCGCGCAGTTCGTGATGAACCTCGAGGACCCGGGCCAGTTCGCCGACTACGTCGCCTACCACCTCGACTTCAAGCTGGCGGACAAGCAGGCCGTGCTCGAGGCCACGACGCTGACCGAGCGCCTGCGCAAGGTCCTCATCCTCATCGACACCGAGATCGAGCTGCAGGAGACGCAGCGGCGACTCCAGCGCGAGGTCAAGGACGAGATCGACCGCAACCAGCGCGAGTACTTCCTCCGCGAGCAGATCAAGGCCCTCCAGAAGGAGCTGTCCGGCTCCGACGACGAGGAGGACGAGGTCGAGGCCTTCCGCGAGAAGCTCGAGGCGCTCGACCTGCCCGAGATCGTCATGAAGGAGGCGCAGCGCGAGCTGAACCGCCTGGCGCGGATGCACCCCGACTCGGCCGAGGCGTCGGTGATCCGCACCTACCTCACGACGATCGTCGAGCTGCCGTGGAACAAGCGCACCGAGGACCGGCTCGACCTGGCCGAGGCCGCGCGGATCCTCGACGAGGACCACTACGGGCTCGAGAAGGTCAAGGACCGCGTGCTCGAGTACCTCGCCGTGCGCAAGCTCAAGGCCGAGCGCGCGCAGAAGGGCGAGCTCGACGCCTACGAGGTGAACAAGGGCCCGATCCTGCTCTTCGTCGGCCCGCCAGGGGTCGGCAAGACGAGCATCGCGCAGTCGATCGCCAAGGCGCTGGGCCGCGAGTACGTGCGCATCAGCCTCGGCGGGGCGCGCGACGAGTCCGACATCCGCGGGCACCGGCGCACCTACATCGGGTCGATGCCGGGCCGCATCATCCAGGGCATCAGGCAGGCGGGCGCGAAGAACCCGGTGTTCCTGCTCGACGAGGTCGACAAGCTCGGCGCGTCGTTCCAGGGCGACCCGGCCGCGGCGCTGCTCGAGGTGCTCGACCCGGCGCAGAACGCGAACTTCGTCGACCACTACCTGGGCGTCCCGTTCGACCTCTCCGAGGTGCTGTTCATCGCCACGGCGAACTACGAGCAGCAGATCCCCGACGCGCTCTACGACCGCATGGAGGCGATCGAGTTCTCCAGCTACATCGAGCAGGAGAAGCTCGAGATCGCGAAGCGCTACCTGCTGCCCCGGCAGCTCGTCGAGAACGGCCTCAAGCCCGAGCAGGTCACGATCACCGACGGCGCCATCAGCCGCGTGATCACGTCCTACACGCGTGAGGCGGGCGTGCGTAACCTCGAGCGGCTCATCGGCACGCTGGCGCGCAAGGCCGCGCGGCGCATCGCCCAGGGCGAGGCCAAGCGGGTGCGCATCACCGAGCGCAGCCTCGAGCAGTACCTCGGCCCGCAGCGCTACACGCCCGAGTCCGAGGCCGAGAACGACCTCGTCGGCGTGGCGACGGGCATGTACTACACGCCCGTGGGCGGCGACATCCTCTTCGTCGAGACGTCGATCACCCCCGGCAAGGGCGGCCTGGTGCTCACCGGCCAGCTCGGCGAGGTGATGAAGGAGTCGGCGCGCGCCGCGCTCACCTACGCCAAGTCGAACGCCGAGCGCTTCGGCATCTCCACGAAGGACCTCGAGGAGCGGGAGATCCACATCCACGTGCCCGCGGGCGCGACGCCCAAGGAGGGCCCGAGCGCCGGCCTGGCCCTGGCCACGTCCTTGATCAGCGCGCTCACCGGCACGCCCGTCCGCAAGGACGTCAGCATGACCGGCGAGATCACGCTGCGCGGCCGGGTCCTGCCCATCGGCGGCCTCAAGGAGAAGATCCTCGGCGCCAAGCGCGCGGGGATCAAGCACATCGTCTTCCCCCTGAAGAACGAGGCCGACATGAAGGAGATCGCCCCGCACCTGGTGCGCTCGCTGGAGCTGCACCCGGTCGAGGACATCGACGAGGCGCTCGACGTCGCGCTCGTCGGCGGCCTCTCGGCGCTCGAGCAGCGCGGCCGCCAGCTCACGAGCGGCGGCAGCAAGCCGCGCCCGCGCCAGCGCCGCAAGCAGCAGGAGGCCGGCGTCGTAGCCTGAGGCCTGCGGCTCGCCAGGGCTCAGAGGCGGCGCGACCGTGGTGGTCGCGCCGCCCTTCGCTTGACCCGGGCCGGCCGCTACCGCCGGGGCGGGCCGGCCCGCGACGCGGCGCGGCCGGCGCGGTATGTTCGCCGCATGCAGCGCCGGCCGCTGATCGCTGGCAACTGGAAGATGCACAAGCTGCCGAGCGAGGCGGCCGCTTGGACGCGCGAGCTCCTCGCCGGGCTCGAGGGGCTGCAGCCTCTGGCCTGCGACGTCGCGCTGATGGTGCCCTTCACCCACCTGCCGGTGATGGCGCGTGTCGCGTTCGGCACGCCCCTCGCCCTGGGGTCGCAGGACGTCTCCGCCCACGAGGAGGGCGCCTACACGGGCGAGGTCTCGGCGGCCATGGTCGCCGACACCGGTGCCGTCTACGCCGTCGTGGGGCACTCGGAGAGGCGGCAGTACCACCGCGAGGACGACGCTCTCGTGCGCGAGAAGGTGAGGCGCGCCGCCGCGGCGGGCCTGGTGCCCGTGCTGTGCGTCGGCGAGACGCGCGAGCAGCGGGACGCCGGCCAGGCGCTGGACGTGGTCCTGCGGCAGCTCCGCGGCGCCCTGGAGGGCCTCGAGCTGCCCTCCCCCGACCGGCTCGTCGTCGCCTACGAGCCCGTCTGGGCGATCGGCACCGGCCTCACGGCCACGGCCGCCGACGCCCAGGAGATGTGCGCGGCGGTCCGCGCCGAGCTGCGCCGGCTCGTGCCCGGCGGCGACGCGGTGCGGGTGCTGTACGGGGGCAGCATGAAGCCGTCGAACGCGGGCGAGCTGCTGGCCGAGCCGGACGTGGACGGCGGGCTCGTCGGCGGCGCCAGCCTCCAGGTCGCGGACCTCCTCGCGATCGTCGCCGCCTGCGGACAGGAAGGACGAGGATGATCGACAGGGACAGCGCGAAGGCCCACGTGGAGAAGGCGACCGCGCAGATCAGGGAGGCTCTGGGGGCGAGAGGCGTCGACGCGCTCCTCGTCACCTACCCCGCGAACGTGAGGTACCTGACGGGCTTCTCGTCGCCCAAGGACGCCTCGGTGCTGGTGCTGCCCGACAGGGTGGTGATGCTCACGGACGGGCGCTACACGGCGCAGGCCGCCGAGGAGGCGCTCGTGCCCTACGAGGTCGTGTCCGACGCCGACGCGCGCGTGGCGGAGCTGGCACGCGGCCTGAGGCTCGGCGTCGAGGCCGAGCACATGACGCTGCAGCGCCACGGCAAGCTGGCTGAGAAGCTGGGCGCGCCCCCTCAGCCCCTCGAGGGCATCGTGGCGGAGCTGCGGCTCGTGAAGCAGCCGCACGAGGTGGACCTCATCCGCGAGGCCGTGCGCATCGCCGACGCCGCGTTCGCCGCCGTGCTGGAGCTGATCCGCGAGGGCGTCACGGAGGCCGAGGTCGCGCTCGAGCTCGAGCGCGCCATGCGCCTCGCCGGCGCCGACGGCCCCGCCTTCGAGACGATCGTCGCGTCGGGCGTGCGCGGTGCGATGCCGCACGGCACCGCCTCGCACAAGCGCATCGGGCGCGGCGAGCTCGTCACGCTCGACTTCGGCGCGACGTTCCGCGGCTACAACTCCGACATGACACGCGTGGTGGCGGTCGGCGAGGTCGGCGCCGAGGAGCGCCGCATGTACGACCTGCTGCTCGAGGCCCAGGAGCGGACCGTGGCCGCCATCGCCCCGGGCAAGACGGGCCGCGAGGTCGACGCGGTCGCCCGTGCGTTCCTGGCCGCGCAGGGCTGGGGCGACGACGTGTTCGCCCACAGCACCGGCCACGGTGTGGGGCTCGAGGTGCACGAGGGCCCGCGGCTGTCGAAGCGGTTCGAGCACGTGCTGCGCCCCGGGATGGTCGTGACCGTCGAGCCGGGCATCTACTTCCCGGGCCGCACGGGCATGCGCATCGAGGACCTCGTGCTCGTCACCGAGGACGGCCACGAGGTGCTTACGAAGAGCCCGAAGCACCTGGTCACGGTCTGAGGGGTCCTCGCCCCTAGGCCTCGACGAGCCGCCTGGCGGCCGCGAGCACCTCGGTCACGTCCGCCGGCGTGGGCGCCTCGCAGTAGACGCGGAGGAGCGGTTCCGTGCCGCTGGCGCGGAACAGCACCCAGGCGGCGACCTCGCCGTCCCGCTCCAGGTTCAGCTTCAGGCCGTCGAGGTCCTCGGAGCCGGCCACGCGCCAGCTCCCGAAGGCGCCGGGCGGGTCGGCGAGGCGCTCCTTCACCGCCGCCATCGCCGCGGCGCCGCCGAGGCGCAGGTCGAGCCTGTCGTAGGCGTGGCGCCAGCCCGTCTCCCGCTCGATGCGGGCGAAGGCCTCGGCGAGCGGCTCGCCCGAGGTCACGACGGCCTCGAGCAGCACGAGCGCGTTCGCGATCCCGTCGCGCTCGGGCAGGTGCCCGGCCAGGCCGATGCCGCCGGACTCCTCGCCGCCGATCAGCACGGGCTCGCCGGGCGCGAGCATCGCGTCGACGATGTACTTGAAGCCGACGGGGGTCTCGGTGACGTTCAGGCCCCGCGCCGCCGCCAGGCGCTCGATCACGCGGCTGACGGTGAACGTCTTGACGACGCGGCCGCGTCCCCCGCGCCGGTGGAGGTGGTCGAGCATCACCGCGAAGACCTGGTGCGCGTCGAAGAACCCCCCGCCCGGCAGGACGACGCCCAGCCTGTCGGCGTCGCCGTCGGTGACGGCGGCGAAGAGCGGCGCGCCAGGGCGCTCCGCGGCGTCGTGCATCAGCTCCGCCGTCGAGCCCACGTTCGCGGGGATCGGCTCGGGGTTGACCCCGTGGAAGAGCGGGTCGGGCCGGCCCCTGACCTCGATCACCTCGAGCGCGCCCGTCCTGGCGGCGAAGCCGGCGAGCCAGCCGGCGCCCGCGCCGCCGATCGCGTCGTGGACGATGCGCGGCGCCGCCGCCCGCAGCGCCTCCACGTCGACGAGGGCCTCCAGGGCCTCGTAGTAGTCGTCGCGCACGTCGAAGGTGCCGAACGAGCCCCTGCCCTCCGGCACCGGGCCCGCCGGGACGCGCGACGCGACGTCGGCGTAGATCGCCTCGGTGGCGGTGCCGCCGTAGGGCCCCTTGAGCTTGAAGCCGCCGTACTTCGGCGGGTTGTGCGACGCGGTGATCATCACGCCGCCCGCGGCGCCGTAGCGCCGCACGGCGAACGAGAGCGCCGGCGTCGGCAGGTACTCGACGCTGACCCGCGCCTCGAGGCCGCGCTCGGCCAGGACGGCCGCCGTCTGCTCGGCGAACTCGCGACCGAGGAAGCGCGTGTCGTAGCCCACGAGCACGAGCCCGCCGCCCCGCGCCACGAGGTGGTCCGCGTAGGCGGCGGCCGCCCGCCTCACGTTCGCGAAGGTGAAGCCGGCGGCGATCACGTCGCGCCAGCCGTCGGTCCCGAACCTGATGTCCATCGCAGCGGCGGCCCTAGGAGGCCGCCCCGGTCAAGGTACCACGAGCGTTGTAGTCTCCCTGCCGTGAGCTTCGTGATCAAGTACGGCGGCAACGCGATGACCGACCCCGCGACGCGCGCCGCCGTGGCCGCGGGCATCAGGCGGCTGGCCGCGCGGGGCGTCCCGCCCGTCGTCGTCCACGGCGGCGGCCCCTACATCGCCGCAGCGCTGGACGCGCGCGGCATCGAGCACCGCTTCGTCCGCGGCCTGCGCGTGACGACCGAGGAGGCCATGGAGGTCGTCGAGGACGTCCTCACCGTGCTCGGGAAGCGCCTGGCCGAGGAGATCGGGCCCGCCGTCGGGCTCACCGGCCGCGACGCCGGGCTGCTCGGAGCCGCCCCGGCGGAGCCGGAGCTGGGCCGCGTCGGCCACGTCGTCTCCGTCGACACGCGCGCCATCGCCGCGCTGCGGGCCGCCGGCCTGGTGCCCGTGGTGGCCAGCGTGGCCCGCGAGGCCGGAGCGGCGGGCCCGGCGTCCGCGGGCGCCGAGCCCCGCGCCGCCGGCCCGGGCCTGAACGTGAACGCCGACGAGGTCGCCGGGGCGGTCGCCGGCGCCCTGCGCGAGGGGGTCTGCTTCCTGACGAACGTGCCCGGCGTGCTCGACGACCCCTCTGACCCCGGCAGCCTACTGCCCGAGCTCACGCGCGGCGAGGCGCTGGCGCGGATGGCCGACGGGCGCATCTCGGGCGGGATGGTCCCGAAGGTCGAGGCGGCGCTGGCGGCGCTCGAGAGGGGCGCCGCGTTCGCGGTGGTGGCCGACGGCCGGCACGCGGACGGCGTCGAGCGCGCGCTGGCGGGCGGCGGCACGCGGGTCGTGCCCGGCTGAAGGGCCGTCGCCGGCGCCGCTACCGCGGTGACGTCGGGCGCACCGGCGGTTAAGGGTCCCGTAAGACGCCTGTCGCTAGCTTCTGGCCATGGTCAGCTTCGCCCATGTGCCCACTGCCGAACTCGAGCGGGAGGCCGCGCGGCTGCAGTTCCGCATCATCCACGGCATCGCGGACGACCTCGACATCGAGAACTACTGCCTGATCATGATGGAGCTCGGCTCGCGCGAGATGTTCAACACCGTCCTCGACCCGCGCGACGCGGGCCTCTGAGGCCCCGCGTCGCGACGGCGGTGGTGACGGTACTACACGATGAGCGCGCACTGAGAAGGTGAGCGCTTCGTTAGAGAAGGACCAACGCGCTCCAGTACGGCTGTCACCGCAGACATGAAGAACCTCTTGTAACCTGGAGTACACCTTCTGGTATCTTGGCTGGCAATGCCAGCCGGGCGCCTGCTCCCCCTCTTCTGCTTCTGTGCCTTGGCGACCTCGGTTGCCTCCGCCCAAACGTTCACCGTCAGACCAGGCGATACCTTGTGGAGCATCGCCAAGAGCGTCGGCACCGACGTGGCGACGCTGAGGGAGCTGAACGGGCTGACGAGCGACCAGATCCATCCGGGTCTGGTCCTCAAGCTGCCGGGGGGCGATGAGCCCGCGCAGGCCGCCCCCGCGGCGCCGCGCACCGTGACCGTCCAGGCGGGCGACACCCTCTACGACATCGCGCTCGCGCAAGGCGTCACGGTCTCCGACCTGATCGCGTTCAACGACCTCGACGGCACCTTGATCCACCCCGGCCAGGTGCTGAGGCTCGAGCCCGGCGACAAGCAGCTCCAGCCGCTGACGGTCGAGGTCAAGCCCGGCGACAGCCTGTGGTCGATCGCCCGCGCCTACGGCACGACGCCGCAGGCGATCGCCGACGCCAACGGCATCACGCTGGCGACGGTGCTCAACCCCGGCCACAAGCTGGTAGTGCCCGGCCAGTACGCCGACGGCAGCCTCGACGTCGGCGGTGCCGTGCCCCAGACCGTCACGGTCCAGAGGGGCGAGACGCTGTGGTCGCTGGCGCGCGCCCACAACACGACCGTGGCGGCGATCATGAGCGCCAACGGCCTCAAGAGCGAGCAGATCTACGCGGGCATGCAGCTCCGCATCGTCCCCGGCAACGAGATCGCCGCCAGCCGCGCGATCACCGAGCACGTGAACCCGGCCCCGACGGTGTCGGGCCTGATCTGGCCCCTCTCGGGACCGATCACCTCGCGCTACGGTTACCGCTCCCTCCGCATCAGCGGCTCGAACTGGCACTCCGGCCTCGACATCGACGGCGACACCGGCGACCCCATCGTGGCCGCCGCCGGCGGGGTCGTGACGGAGGCCGGCTGGCACGGCGGCTACGGTTACCTCGTGGTCATCCAGGACGGTGACACCGAGTACTACTACGCGCACGCCTCGGAGGTCCTTGTGAACGTCGGGGACGTCGTCGCCGCCGGCGAGACCATCGCGCTCGTGGGGAGCACGGGCAACTCCACCGGCTCGCACCTCCACTTCGAGGTCCGCGTGGCCGGCGAGCCGGTAGACCCGCTGCCGCTCCTCGAGGCCTCGGCGCAGCGCTGACACCGGGCTGCCAGGCGGGGAGCGAGGGACCGAGGACCGGACGTGCGCCTCGTCGTCGTAGGCGACATACACGTACAGGCTGAGAAGCTGTGGACGATGCTCCGCGACGCGGGGCTCGCCGACGACCGCAACCGGCCGACCGACGAGCTGCGCGAGGGCGACGTCAAGCTGGTGCTGCTCGGGGACCTCGTCCACGCCAAGAGCCGCGAGCGCTACGCCGACCTGATCAACGTCAGGCGCTACGACGAGTACAACCCCCGCCACCTGGCCCGGGCCGAGGAGGCGCAGGAGCGGTTCCTGCGCGAGGTCAAGGGGTTCCAGGACCGCGTGCCAGAGGGCCGCATGGTGATCCTCATGGGCAACCACGACTTCAACGCGGTCACCGAGGACCAGGGCCCGCTGCGCACGGACGACGTGGCGCACCTCGAGTGGAAGCCCGGCCACGGCAACCCCATGGACCCTGAGCTCAGGGAGTGGATCCTCTCCTGGCCCTACGAGCTCGTCGTCGAGGGGCTGCACCTGGCGCACGTCGGGCCGCTGCCCGAGCACAACAGGTTCGACCAGGGCTTCTACCTGGAGAACCGGAGGCGCTGGATCCAGGAGGACCGCGACTTCCTCGAGGGCACCGGCTACCGGCTGGGCATCTACGGACACACGCCCGTGCGCGGCGGGGTGAACGTGGCCTCGCAGGGCCGCGCCCTGCTGCTCGACACCAACGGCCACCGGGACGAGTACGTCTACCTGGACGTCGACATCAGGCCGGAGGGCTACCGGCTGCGCCTCAAGGGCCTGTTCTTCGACGAGACGATCCCGCGGGAGCCGTAGCGGTCCCGCAGCCCCCGCGGCCCGCGCGTGGCGGAAACGGCGCGCCCGCACCGCCGCGCAGCCGCGGCGCCCTCTTGGCGGCCTCCGGACCGTCAGGCGCGCGTGTCGGGGTCCGTGTGCAGCGCCGTCTTCGCCACGCCGAGCGAGGAGGCGTAAGCGCTCCTCGAGACCGTGCCTCCCGCCGTTCACCGCCTCGGTGACGGCCACGGGGTCGTCGCGGTCGCAGAGGGCGTTGATCCCGCGCGCCTGCCAGTACCAGCCCGCCGCCAGCGCGGCGTAGCGCGGCGTCGCCAGCAGGTCGGGCTCGGCCTCGAGGTCGACGCCGAGGAGGTCCCCGACGTCCCTGTAGGCGGCGCGGCCAGGTGGCGAGCAGGCCGCGGGCGCCGTAGTTGAGGTTCTCGACG
>ERZ795043.365-NODE-365-length-43463-cov-7.563928_pt1 | contig 43463 bp, 27 predicted proteins | sample MGYA00375127_ERZ795043 | MGnify/ENA primary metagenome ERZ795043 (study PRJEB30172, sample SAMN05518447) | compost metagenome | isolation source: Feedstock adapted compost from Newby Island compost facility, Milpitas, CA | place: USA:Newby Island compost facility... | reverse complement strand
ATGCTCCTCTTCAACGGCAAGCCGATCTCGGTAACACCGCCCAACCACGTGGTTCTTCGCGTCGAATACTGCGAGCCTGGTGTCCGCGGGAACACGGCCACCAACGTGACCAAACCCTGCCAACTGGAGACCGGCGCGGAGATCATCGTTCCGGCATTTGTCGAAATCGGCGACCTCATCAAGATTGACACACGCACCGGTGAGTACATTGAACGCGTCAAGGAATAACACCGGCCGGATGACGCCCCCTCCGGAATGATGGATGCCCGATCGCCCGACGATGATTTTCGGCCCACAGCTCCGTGGGAAATTTTGCGCTTACGCGCAGCGCTGTTAGAGGAATTTCGGCAATTCTTTAAGGAGCGGGGATTTCTGGAAGTGGAAACCCCGCTTCTTTCGCATGATACGGTGGTCGACCGCCATCTCGACCCGTTCTCCGTCTTTGACGTGGAGCGCCCGGAAGAGATCCAACCCAACACGCCGCGATATTTTCTGCAAACCTCACCAGAATTCGGGATGAAAAGACTTCTCGCCATCGGTGGCCCGGGGGCCATTTATCAGATCACCCGGGCGTTTCGACGCGGCGAGATAGGCCATCTGCACAATCCCGAATTCACCATCGTCGAGTGGTATCGCGTGGGTGACGATTATCAGTCGGGGATGGAACTGCTTGCCGATCTGGCGGAAAGAATCCTCAAGAGCGGACGGCCGACCATTTGCACCTACAGCGAGGTTTTCCAGGACGCCGTGGGAATCCACCCTCTGGAAGCCAGCGGCTCGCAACTTCAGGGCGTTGCCCGCTTTCTCGGGATCGTCTGGCCCGAGTCTTTGGCCGTGGAGGACCGTGATGGCTGGCTCGATCTGCTGTGGTCGGAGTGCGTCCAACCCCGGCTGGGACACGATCGACCTGTGATCGTTTGCGACTATCCAGCCAGTCAGGCCGCGCTCGCTGTCGTGCGGACCGACACGCCACCCGTGGCCGAGCGCTTTGAATTGTTTTTCCGCGGCGTGGAGCTGGCCAACGGGTACCACGAATTGCGCGACCCGGAGGAGCTGCGAAGGCGGATTCGCGCGAGCAACGCTCAGCGGATCAGCGATGGCAAGAGCCCGCTGCCCGAGGAAAGCCGCCTCCTGCGGGCCATGGAACACGGCCTACCCCCGTGCGTCGGCGTGGCCTTGGGATTTGACCGCGTCCTCATGCTGCGTGCCGGCGCGCACTCGCTGCGAGAAGTCCTCGCCTTTCCGTTCGACATCGCCTGAGCAGGCCCACTCTAGGCGTCTTCGGTGTGAAGCAAAAGACGAACTCCGGCCCGACGCTGATTGTCCAACGCTTGAAACCCGCATCAGCGCTGAGTTGTCCCCGCTTTGGCTCCCTCCTGCAAAGGCGCGTGACGGCCGGCAAGGTCTTGAGAAGGGTAAGCCGGAGGGACCTTTTTGGAGGGACCCGCTTGTCAGGTCCGCATATCGGAGGGACCCGCCTGTCGGGTCCGATGAACACCGATTGATTGCCCATCGCTCCTCATCGGGCACGACAAGCGTGCCCCTCCGACCTGTCGGAGGAACCTGCTTGTCAGGTCCGCCGTGCAACGTTCGATCGTCCATCCCCCTTCATCCGGGACTAAAGTCCCGCGCTGAAAGCGGGGCTAAAGCCCCGCACTCCATGGAGTGCGGCGATTTATCGCCGCTTTTCGGTGAAGGCTTTAGCCTTCACCACCTTGCCGTTTCCGGTGTTTTGCCGCAACCACGAACGCGGGCCCCGGGTAGGGGCAATTCATGAATTGCCCCTACAACGTCGGAGGGACGTGCTTGTCGGGTCCGCCGATTAACCTTGGATCATCCATTCCGCTTCACCGGGCACGACAAGCGTGCCCCTCCGACCTTTTCGGAGGGACCTGCTTGTCAGGTCCGCATATCGGAGGGACCCGCCTGTCGGGTCCGATGAACACCGATTGATTGCCCATCGCTCCCCATCGGGCACGACAAGCGTGCCCCTCCGAGGTTCGTCGCACGCCGGGGAAGGTGTCCCTCCCATAGACTTCTGCGTCGATTGACAAATTCTTCCAGTAGGCCGACAGGTTCCCGGCGGGACCCTGGTCAAGGCCGCGATAATGCTCCATACGCGGGAAAGCCGAGAGTTTTACTATCCTTTTGAACATCATACCATGGTTTGGGGATGTGTGCCACGATCGATGGGGATTCCCTGCGGCTTTGTCAAAAAATTTTTAAGAAACGAGTTGCAAGCGCGGGTCGCGGGGTTAAAATAGGGGCGGCCTGGAAAACTTATCACGCTGTGCGAACGGTCGCTCGTTCGACGCGGTTCGTTATGTTTCCCAGCACGGGAGAGGTGCCATGGTAGCGCGAGTGCTTCGCCGGTTTCTGGGAGCGGTGCTGTTGCTCGGGTTGGCCATGCCCGGAATTGCCACGGCGGGTGATGTGCAAATCGATCTCGATCCTGCGCTGGATCTCTTTGGGGATCAGATTGAGGTTATCCAGGGCTACAATTGGGGCGGAGATTGGGCCCTCGCCTTTGGAATTTACGATACCGGCGCGAGTGTCGTCACCCTCTCGGCAACTGATCGCGCTTTCTTCGATTTGATGGGAGCACCGGTGCCGATCAAGGTGCCGGACGGGGCCGTGGCGGACGCCATCGACGGCGTGATCGTGGGCGACGTCTCCATGCCGATGACATTCTGGACGGATGGACTGCACGCGGTGTCGTTCTCCTGGGATGCGTTCCTGGGCTTTGATTTCAGCTACGACCTGATCGGCGGCGTCACGGTCCCTGGGGTGCAGGTATTTGTGGGAACGGAGACTGGCAGCGCACAGCTCCCCAACATCGCTGGGACACCGGTCCATTTCGGCACGATACCAACGGGCAGTTTGCCCGCCGCGAAGGTCGATATGCTGGGATACGAGTTCGACCTCGGTGCGTTTTTTGCTGATGATCCGACCTGGGCACCCCTTTTTGCAGGAATCGTCCTCTACATGCCGGACCTGAGTTTCGTGGCAGCGGGCACACGCCTTGCCGGCATCCCCGGGACGACCACCGATCCAGTGCGGATTCCCTTGACTCCCTTCGGTCCGGAAAACTACAGCAACCCGGGAGATGAAGTGACCGTGGCCCCCAACCCTGTTCAGGAGCAGGTCTCTCTCGGTGAAGCACTGGCCACCGTAACCAATGCCGTTTTTCTCTTTGACACCGGGGCCGCCATCAGTGTGATTAGCACGGCAATTGCTCAGGCGCTCGGTTTTGATTTGAATTCGCCAGAGACCACAATCGACATCGTGGGTGCGGCGGGGAGCCCGATCACGGTCCCCGGCTTTACCGTGGATTGGCTGGCATTGCCCATCGACACGGATTTTGACGGGGTAGTGGATGGCCAACTCCGCTTCACCAACGCGCCTGTGTTTGTCGCCGATCTGGTGGAGGGACTTGACGGCATCCTGGGGATGAACCTGTGGAACAGCGCGCGAGAACTTCTGTACGACCCGTACGACCCACTCGGTCCTTCCCTTCAGGCCACTTTCCTTCTCCAGCGCGAGACGCTCTCACCAGAAGAACAGGAGGCACTGGGGAGCCTGGCCGAGGCGAATCCGCTCTTCGGCCAATTGTTTGGGATTTCAAGTGGGCCCCTTTCATTCCCGCGGTTTGAAATTCGGGGTGGGCCCACGGGTGCGGAGGTCATCCCTGAACCGAGCACGGCCTGTCTGCTAGCGCTGGCTGCCGGAGCCCTGGGGCTGTGCTACGGGCGCCGCCGAAAAACTTCCCCGCGCGGCACGCCCATCATCGCCGTATGACGCATCTCCCCAGGGCACGCGGATTGGCTCTGGATCCATCGCTGCTTGCGCTGATCTTCTAGCGCCAACTCCCTCGGCACACCGCCCGGGCTATACAACACCGCACGGAGGTGAAACTCTCGTCTCCGTTTCCAGATTTGACTCGTGTACCTGTCCTGGGCAAGCCCAAGGCACGCTGGGCACGGTTCTGTGGGCGCCAAGATTTGTGCCTTCCTGGTATTCAATTTGCACACCCATATTGCGGCGTTCTTAAAGCCTTGGCCCAGGATCTTTCATGGCAGCCAACTGTCAGTTTGACAGGAAACACGTCAGAGAGAAACGGAAAAATGTAGCGCTCGTGACTACACGCAACACTGTTGTGCTACATTCGTCGCTCCATTGGCAACGAAGTTCGTAGATGATTGCGCTAGGCCGGGATGGTAGCGAGGGCGAAAAACGCCATTCGGTTATGATAAGGAGGTCGAGACAATCACGATGAGTCGTTGCTCTCTTGCAAGAGGGGCTTCCTTGAAAAAGATTCGCTTCGTGCGATGGGGGTGGGCTGCAGCCCAGGAGTGAACTAACCTTACTTACCCATTTTCAGAAAGGAGGACACGACCATGTCGCGCTGGATCGACGCAGTGCGGAGACACTACCTTTTGACCCTTATTGGAATTGTGACGCTCCTCACGGGGAGTGGTCTTCTGGTGGGAAGTTTGGAAAGCCAGGAGCACGGGACCAAGCTCAATCTTGCCGCCCCCAAACCCAAGGCGGCTTCTCCTCAGCATGAGTTTGCCAATCAGTTGTCAGCGGCATTCCGCCAGGCCGCCCAGGAGGTTTTGCCCAGTGTGGTGATGATTCGAACGTTTGCCCAGGCCGGTGGCGGGCGGGACCAAACGCTCTCCCCCTTTGAGGAAGATCCTTTCCAGGGAACTCCGTTCGACGACATGCTGCCGCCGGAATTCCGATACTTCTTCCGCCGTGGTCCCATGCCGCCCCGCGTCATTCAGGGGCTTGGTTCCGGCGTGATCATCGACCCTTCCGGCGTGATCCTCACCAACTCCCACGTCGTGGATGAACAGGGCAAAGTTATTGTGCGACTTCACGACGGACGTGAGTTCCAGGCCGTGGATGTAAAAACCGATCCCAAGACGGACCTTGCCCTGGTGTGGATCAAAGGCGCCACTGGACTGAAGGCTGCCGTCCTCGGTGACAGTGATCAGGTGCAGGTGGGTGACTGGGTTCTGGCTCTCGGTCAGCCCTTCGGACTGGAAGGAACCGTCACCGCCGGAATTGTCAGCGCCAAGGGCCGCGGCCTCGGCCTTGCCGTGCGGGAGAACTTCATTCAGACCGATGCCGCGATCAACCCGGGAAATAGCGGCGGTCCGCTCGTCAATCTGGACGGTGAAGTCATCGGCATCAATACGGCTATCAGCACCCGGTCGGGCGGATATGAAGGAGTCGGCTTCGCCATCCCGTCCAACCTGGCCAAGTTTGTCGCCATTCAGCTTGCAGAAAAGGGCGTCGTGCGGCGCGGATACCTGGGCGTGGCGATTCAGCCGATCGAGGGAGATTTGGCGTCCCAGCTTGGCGTGAAACCGCATGAAGGCGTGCTCGTGGCTGAGGTGTATCCCAACACACCGGCGGCCGTGGCCGGGATTAAGTCGGGCGACGTGATCCTCAGCTTCGACGGGAAACCGGTGACCGCGCCTAATGAGCTGCAAAGCCTCGTAGAGGAAGCGACGATCGACGCACCCCACAAGGTGGAGATCCTCCGCGATGGCAAGAAAACCACGCTCGAGGTCGTCGTCCGCGAGCAACCCGCGGAATACGGGATGGAGCGTGTGCCGGGGCGTCTCCGTCGAGGCGGTCGCCCGATGCCGCGGGAGAACGAGAGTTTTGCCAAACTGGGCATCCAGGTGGAAACGCTGACCGCTGATGTGGCCCAGCAACTTGGCCTTGACATTAAAGAAGGGGTGGTCATCACGAACGTGAGCCCGGGCAGCCCCGCGCAGTTGGCCGGTTTGGAAGAAGGGATGGTGATTGTGGAGGCCAACCGCCAGAAGGTGACCAGCGTCAGCGATTTGACCAAGGCCCTGCAGGCGAAGCCGCTGAGTGAAGGCGTCCTTCTTCGGGTGGTCACGCCTGAGGGCGTCTCACGGTATGTGGCGATTCGCGTGAGCGAATAAGCCAAGTTTTCTGGCCCCCGATTTTCTGCCCAACCCGTCCGACGGCGTCACGGTATTCTTCGGGACTGTGGCGCCGTTTTTCTGTTTGATTGACACTTTAACGTGATTCGCGGCAACTCTGATGATCACTTCTGGTAAAAGCCGTATTCATACGCGGCATCGTAAAGAGCCACGATGTTTTCCGGAGGCACACCGGCCTGAATGTTGTGGACGTTGTTAAAGACGTACCCGCCGCCGGGCTTCCAGATCTCGAGATTGCGACGGACGTGTTCGCGAATCTCCTGCGGTGTGGCATACGGAAGCACGTGCTGCGCGTCGATGGCACCGCCCCAGAAGACCAGCCGATCACCCCATTGGGCCTTGAGCGTCTGGGGATCCATACCCCGGGCACTGATCTGCACCGGATTGAGAATGTCGATCCCGTTATCGATCAAATCCGGAATATAGACGGAGCACGCACCACAGGTGTGATACCAGATTTTTGCCCGGGTGTGCGTGCGAATGTACTGGACCAGCTTCTTCTGCCGGGGTTTGACAACCCGGCGGTAAAACTCGGGGTTGAAAAGCGGTCCGTTTTGACCGGTCAGATCATCGCCGATCATGATGGCATCGACGAGGTCACCCACCTCCTGGAGGAACACGCGGAACCAGTCGAGCCAGAATTGCAGCGTGCGGTCGAGGAGGGCCTCGCAGAATTCCGGTTGCTCGATCATATCCATAAACCATCGCTCCAGGCCCCGCATATACCAGCAGATTTCGTACACCACTCCGGAAATGCCGCTCACCACAGCGTAGGGTGTCTCTACCCGGAGCCGCCGGGCCTCTTCCCGCAAGCCCACAAAACGTGACGGATCATCACCGCGGGGAAACGGATAGTCCTCGAGGTCCCGCAAGGTCGCCTCTGCCAGCGGATGATAGGTGATGTCCATATAGAGGCCGTCCTCTGCGGGCATGGACCACCGCACACCGAATTCGTCCACGAGATCATACCATCGCTTGCCATTGCGAACGGCCTCGGTGATTCCGCCTTTCCAGTTTTCCGACGGTTTGGCAAAAATGTATCGCGTGTCGATGCGAAAGCGCTGCAGCACCCGTTCAGAGGGCCGGGCAAGTTGCTGGACCGCATCCATAATGTCGATCTTTTCCTCCCAGCCGAGATGCTTGACCAGAGCCTCGTAGGCCAGGCGGTGGATGCCGGTTTGGTTCCCACCCAAATCGAGCGGCACGCGATCCGGTTCCTGATGATTGAGGGCCGCCAACACCCGTTCCCGCGGAAGCATCGTTTCCTTTGCCATGGCCTGAGCCTTTCTCCTGGAAATTCAAAAAAACGTTTCTCCCAATCGCCTGATGATCTGCCACGATTCATCCTGTTGTTGGTGGAAGATTATCTTGTTCTGCCACGTGCGGAACTCTCTAAACAGCATCGCTGTCCGAGGCTTGGCTTGAAAAATACCCCACTGTGAACGTCTGAACAAGTCATGCGGGGACTTCCGTTCGGTTCGGGCCGGCCGCTGGGGTGATATAATTGCGAAAACGGGAAAAACAAAAACGCCTGACGACAGAAACGCCATGCGCCGGTGGCCGAGATTATTTTCACGCCGGCGGCTGAACAATTGGGGAAATGCCTCCACACCACATCCAAGGCATGCAGGGCGGAGGAGCAGCGGTGAATTTCAGAGATGCTGCTGGACTCGCCAGGGAAAAGGGCAACGGATACGCGAGCAAAACTCTGGTGATGCCCTGTCTGCGATCAGCCTGACAAGGCGGCCGAATCCAGCTTGATCGAGACGAACGCGCATCACCGTGGGACGCTGTGAGGTGGCATGATGCATCAGATCGTCCACGACAGTCATGAAAAAACGCATGTCGCGCTGGTGTCGCTGCTGGCTGCGGCCGGGCTGACCGCTGCGAAACTCGTCATTGGAATTCTTACCAACAGTTTGGGCATCATCTCCGAGGCACTTCATTCCGGTCTCGATCTGGTGGCCACCGGCATGACCCTATGGGCGGTCCGCATCGCCGAACGTCCGCCAGATGCCGAGCATCGTTACGGCCACGGCAAGTACGAGAATCTCTCCGCACTGGGCGAAACGCTGCTGCTTCTGGTGGTCTGTGTGTGGGTCATATACGAAGCCATCCACCGTCTATTTTTTCGGGGCGAAGTGGAAATCACGCCCAGCGTCTGGGCCTATGTGGTCATTCTCGGCTCGATTGCCGTGGATCTCTGGCGGTCGCATCGTCTGAAGGAAGCAGCCGAGAAGCACAACAGTCAAGCGCTCGAGGCGGACGCCCTTCATTTCGCTTCCGACGTCTGGTCGTCGCTCGTCGTCCTTGGGGGCTTGATTGGCGTTTCACTGTCCGAGTGGCTGGGATGGCCCTGGCTGATGCAGGCCGACTCAGTAGCTGCGATCATTGTGTCGGTCCTCGTGGCAGTCGTGTGTTTGCGTCTCGGAAAACGCGCGGTGGATGCGCTCACCGACCGCACATCCCGGCAACTCACGGGGGTGGTGGAACGCTCGGCGATTGGGGTCGAGGGAGTGGAGGGAGTACGGAATGTCCGCGTCCGACAGAGTGGTCCGAGCGTCTTCGCCGACATGACCATCCTGGTTCCGCGCGATCTGGGGCTGGAAAAGGCTCACGCCGTGGCGCAGCAGGTCAGTTCAGCCGTGCAATCCCAAATCCCCGGCGCCGATGTGGTGGTCCACGTGGAACCGGTGGCCCGACCCGATGAAGACCTCGTCACTTCTGTCCGCATGCTGGCAAACAGTTTGGGGCTGGCCGTCCATGATGTTCGAACTTTTCGCACTCCCGAGGGGAATTCGCTGGAACTGCACGTCGAAGTGGATGCCCGGTGGAGTCTCGAACAGGCCCACGACCGAGTCTCTGAACTGGAAAGCCAGATCAAGAACGATATTCCAGAGGTTACCTCGGTCCTCACCCACATTGAACCGGAGCACCAGGACGCAGGCACGCCGACCGTCGCCCATCCCGAGGACCCGACTCTCGCTCCTTACCAGGAGGCTATCGGCGAGTTCAGCCGGGCGTACGGATCAGAACTCTCCAGCCATCAGTTGAGCATGCAAGAAACACCCCAGGGAAAGTCGCTCACGTTTCACCTGTCGATGGACGGCCAGCTTTCGATCGGCGAGGCCCACGAGATTTCCCGGCGGCTGGAAAGATTTCTCCATCAGCGGTTTCCCCAACTTGCGCGGATTACGGTCCACCTCGAGCCACACGACCACCGCGACGAGTGCGCCTGCAACAATGCGACACCGGCGCTACAGAAAACCACAATACGCGCGGACAACCGCGTTCCCGCTCAGGGCGACTCAGCGGGAGAGTCAGTTTGAGTGGAGTCACCACCCGGACCGGCGGATGACGCGATAATCTTCTCCTTTTCCGGCTGTTCCGCCGTTGGATGGTCACCATTGGAGGTCACCTTTTCGGGCTGCACGGTGCCAGCGTCATGAGCTTCCAGAGCTGGGGCAACCATTTCTTCCGCGGGGGGCGGTGAAGTCTCTTCCGCGGACACTCCTGATTTCTGCTGATCGTCTTCCGCCCTCGGCACGCCGGTCCCTTCGGTCCTTGATGCCGATTCTCCGTTCCGGGTAGATGGCTTTTTCTTGCCGCCTCCCCGTTTCTCCCGAGAAGGCTTGGCGGATGTCGTGCTAGGCCGAACAACCCCCTTGGCCGCAAAATACTGGAAAAGATCGGCGAAGCTCCGCATCGGCTGTTTGCCGGAGAGCACTTCTTCGCTCAATGGTTCGGCCGGTGGCGGAGTCTCAGGTTTGCCCCGCCGCCGTGGCACTTCGACCGGCCGGGAGATACTGACTGGTGCCGGTCCCTGCTGAGGAGCCGGGGCTTCTCTCCGCCCGGGGCGTTCGGGGCGATCCTCCCGCCGTCGTCCAGCCGTCCGCTCGCTGGTACCGGCCTCGGTTTCTTGTTCTTTCTGCTGTGCGGCGGCCACAGGTTTCGCCGCTTTCCGACGCTCCGCGGCTTTCTTTCTCCGCGACGCTCGGCCGTCGCCGGTCTGTCTCTCCGCCATCTGTTCGAGAGGCACGAGACTCAGGGAGATCCGCCGCCGTTCCCGTTCCACGTCCACCACCCAAACGCGGACCACATCTCCCACCGCGACGACGGAATGCGGATCCACCGACCGTGCATGGGGCTTCATCCGACTGCGGTGGATCAGCCCCGTGTTGGGCAATCCCACATCGACGAACGCCCCGAAATCCACCACATTGACAACCGTGCCCATCAATTCCATGCCGGGGGAGAGATCTTCCAGCCTGACAATTCCCTGTTTGAACACTGGGGGCGGTAAATCCTCGCGGGGATCGCGCCCCGGTCGAACGAATTGGGCCAGGATATCTTTCAGCAGGAGGACACCGCAGCCCAACTCGGCGGCAAGCTGCTCGGCGTTGACCTCCGCGATTTTGACAGCCAATTCCGCCTTCCGAACAGGTTTTGTCAAATCGTCCGGCGTGAACCCCAACTTTTCCAGGACCCGCGTGGCCAGTTCGTAACTTTCGGGATGGATCCACGTCGCATCGAGTGGATTCTCTCCCCCGGTGATCTTGAGAAATCCCGCCGCCTGAACGAAAGTCGTCTCGCCGATCCCCGGCACTTTCTTCAATTCCTCGCGGGTTCTGAATGGCCCGTGCTGTTGACGGAATTCCACGATCCGCCGGGCGGTGAGTTTGTTGAGGCCCGACACGTATCCCAAAAGTGCCGGGCTGGCCGTGTTCACGTCCACCCCCACGTAGTTGACGCAGGACTCGACGACCTCATCGAGGGATTCGCGGAGGTGTTTTTCCTTCAGATCGTGCTGATACAGGCCGACACCCAAGTTGGCGGGCTCGATCTTGACCAGTTCGCTCAGGGGATCCAGCAAACGCCGCCCAATGGAAACCGCACCGCGAAAGATCGCGTCCAGATGCGGCAATTCTTCCCGACCGATCTGGCTTGTGGAATAGACGCTGGCTCCCGCCTCATTGACGATGGTGTAGCCAATCCCCCGGCCTTTCAGTTCGTTTTCCAGAAGATCGGCGATGAACATTTCGGTCATCCGACTGCCAGAGCCATTCCCGATGGCAATGGCCGTCAATTGATGTTTTTCGATCATCTCGATGACCGTTTTTTTCGCCGTCTCCCGGCTGTGGCCTTTTTTCTCGATGAGGTAGATGATGCCGTGATCGAGCACATTGCCGCACTCATCAAGAGCCGCCAGTTTGCACCCCTGACGGTAGCCGGGATCAATGGCGAGGATCCGGCGATCGCGGACCGGACGCTGGAGGAGCAATCGCCGGAGATTCTGGGCGAAAACCTTGACGGCGTGGTTCTCCGCCCGCTCTGTTAACTCCCGGCGAATTTCCCTCTCCAGACTGGGGAGGATCAGGCGGACCAGGGCATCCTTCGCGCAGCCGCGTAAGAAATCGGCGTGGGGATGGCCCGGCGGGATGCAGATCTCCTCTACCGCCTTCTCCATCGCCTCCATGTCCGCCTCGATCCGCACGCGAAGGACTTTCAGGGCTTCACCCCGATTGATGGCCAGGACGCGGTGCGGCGGAATCTTGCGGATGGGCTCGGAAAAGTCAAAGTAATCCTCGAACTCCTTGGCCAGCTTCTCCAATTTGCGGCGTTTTTCCGCTTCCTTAGCCGCCTTCTTCGGATCAACCGGCGTCGCAGCGGTGGCCGGTAGTAACGCTGCCGGAGCCTCTGTCCTTCCTCCAGACGGCGCCACGGGTTGAGGCGTCGCTTCGGACGGTGCCTCCCCCGATGACGCGGCAGCGGCCGGTGGCCTCTCTTTCTGCTCTACAATTGACGCGGCTTCGCCCACAGGTGACGTTTCCCCGCCCTGGGAGCTTTCTCCACCCGCCACGATCTCGGGAGCTGGCTCCGATGGAGGCGGAGTTTCCGTGCCGGAAACGCTCGCAGTCTCACCAAGTGCGGAAGTATTGGCTTCTACTTCCCCGGTGTTGGGCGACCCACTCGCTATTTCCGCCGGGCCTATCTCCGAGGCCCCCCCGGCCGTTTCACCGCTTGCTGAAACCGCTTCTTGACCGGCCATCTGTTCAGCGGGAGCGGCTGGCTCGACCGTCTCGGGAGTGGCGCTGGCTTCTTGCGGCGGGGATGTCCCGGTACTTTCTCCCTGCGATCCGGCCGCCGACGCTTCTCCGCCCTCTCCCGCTTTTTGATCGGGTGGAGCGCTGGCCGCCTGAGCAGGTGCAGCCGCCGACGTCTGAACGGGTGTCTGTTCTGTCTCAGGGACCACCCGAACCGTGCGGATCACACCGGTCCTCATGAGGATATCGCGGAGACGGCCACGAAGCTCCGTCTTCTCGCTGAACATTTCCGCGAGGATATGCCCCGCTCCCAGCAGAGCGTCCGCGATGTTAAGGACTTTCTTCTCCGGATCGACGTAATCGGCGGCCCTTTTATCCAGGTCTGCACAGATGGGATCGGCGGTGAGAATTTCTTCAGCCAGATGTCCCAGGCCGCGTTCCCGGGCAACAGTGGCCAGCGTGCGCTTCTTCGGCCGGAAAGGTAAATAAAGATCTTCCAGCCGCCGGAGACTGTTGGCCGCGAGAATCTTTTTCGCCAGTTCCGGCGTCAGCTTATTTTGCGACTCGATCGCCCGCAGGATTGTCTGTTTCCGTTCCGCCAGCTGGCGCAACTTTTTCACCCGGGTGGCGATGGTGCGGATCTGTTCCTCGTCCAACCCACCCGTCTGATCCTTCCGGTACCGCGTGATGAACGGCACCGTATTTCCGGCATCGAGAAGTTCGACGACTGCCTGAATTCGGGATTCCGGAATGTTCAGATCCCGTGCCAGTGAACGGAACGAAACCGTGACTTCAACTGTGGCCATGGTAATTTCGGGCGACGTATTTGAAGATGCGCTCGCGTATCGCTGGCCGACCTCCCCAATCCAGCCGAAACACTCCGGGGCGTTCGACTGATGGGGGACGAAAGAGCCACCCCGATCGGGTGTCTCGTGAACCTTTTCGGTCCTCTTCCGCTCGGCTGAATGCAATCAGATGGAACGCGCCGCGCGAACCTCCTTAAACTACCTCACAATGACGGAAACCAATTCATCCACTTCCTGGCGGGTACAACCCAGAGATGGTCTCAATGGTTTACACCTAACGGATGAGTATACCCGATTTTCAAAAAAGGTGGATATGGGATAATGTCTCCCGACGTGTGTCTTTATTCGGCGATGTACTTTTCGTAGATGCGGTAACGTTTGTAAAGTTTACCGCCGACCGCCTGAATCGTGTTGTTGATGGCGTGATTATCCTCCAGCGTCCAGCTCAATTCCGCGGAGTCGAAGCCTGCGTCGCGAACTCCGCGCTCAATGGTTTGGAGGATCATCAGTTCGGCAATCCCGCGGTGACGATATCCGGGAACGACCCCGAGGACCATCACCCGGGCGGTTTTCACCTGCTTGAGCCTCTGAAAGAGCCGCACCGCTCCGATCGGCATTCCCCAGGAGGTCAAACGTCCATTGAGGGGGCGAATGGCTTCGTTAAGGTCGGGCACCGTGATCGAAAACCCCACCGCCTTGCCATTGTCTTCCGCCACAAGCACGAGGTCCGGCCGAGCAAACTGCGCCAACCGTTTGGCAAAATAGCGAAGTTCGGCGGGGGTTAGATCGATGAAGCCCCACTGGTCGTAACGCGTGACGGTGTACACTTCCACACACCGGGCCATTTCGACCTCGAAGTTGTTCAGGTTGAACGGCCGAATTTTGATTCGCGAACGCTCCTGAAACCGTCGAACCCGCTGCATCCAGCAGCGAAGATTTTCGTTATCTTTGACGAACCACCAGGCGTAGAGGTCCTTGGCTTTCTGCATTCCCCACGATTCACACAATTCCGCGTAATACGGGGGATTGTGATTCATCATGATCCGCGGCGGATACTGAAAACCTTCGATAAGCAGGCCACAGGGGTAATTGATGGAATAGTCAATCGGCCCCATCATGTGCGTCAAACCCCGTTGCCGCATCCACTGGGCCGCCGCTTCGAATAGGGCATGGGCAACGCGGGGATCTTCGATCGATTCGAACATCCCGAAGCAGCCCACCTTGGTCCCGTGTTTGGCGTTGTAGCGTGGGTCCTCACTGACAAGAATCCTGCCCACAGGGCAACCATCCTGACAGGCCAGGAACTGGGCCGCCACTCCATGCTGATAAAAGGGATGCTTGCGGGGATTGAGAAACTCTTTCACCTCGATGAGAAGCGGCGGCACCCAATAGGGATCATTCTCGTAAATAAGCCAGGGCAAACGGGTGAAATAGTACTGGTCCCGCCAGCTCTGCACGCGTCTTACGCGGACAGGCGCGTCGCGGTCCTGTGGCAACCGGAGCCTCAGCATCGGGCGAGGTTCCAGGCCAAAGCTCAACAAATTGGACAGATGAAAGGACGACATATCTCAAATCCGGGCGGATTTTGGTTTCTCGGTTTCGTGCGGTGATGGGCAGAAACCGCCCGCCCTCACCGCCCGCTTAGGGTCCAAAATCATAGAGCCGATAGGTCTTTGTCAGCTTGGCCCCACCTTTTTCCAGGCTTCCCCGGGAAAGCGCGTTCGATTCCAGCACCCAGGAGAATTCCGCTTCCTCAATTCCCCATTCCAGCGCTTTCGGGACCAGTCCATCCAATAGCACCAGCCCAAAGCCCAAGAGCTGATACTCCGGCAGCACGTTCGTGCTGATCACGCGAACCCGTTTGATCGCTCGCTTGTTCCGCAAAAGGTGGATGAATCCGAACGGAAAGAGTCGGCCGTCGATTTCCTTGATGCGCTGATTATAATCCGGCAGACAGAAAACCGCGCCCACCACTCGACCGTCCACCTCCGCTCCCAGGGCCAGCTCGGGCACCATCAGCCACCGCAGTCCTTTCGCCATGTGCCGGACTTCCGCCGGCGTCATCGGCACAAATCCCCAGGTATTGATCAACGAGCGATTGTAAATTGAAAGGAAAAGCTCAACGTCCTCCAGAAAACGCCTCTTGTTGAGCATTCGGATTTTCACATTATACCGTTCCACGATTTTATCGCAGACCGGCTTCAGTTTCTCGCGAATCTTGGGGAGCATGCTCACATGTCCCCAATACGCGTAGAGGTCCTGCGTCTTCCGAAAGCCATACGACTCGATAAGCCGCTCATAGTACGGAGGGTTGTATGTCATCATGAAGGTCGGGGGCGAATCGAACCCATCGATGAGCAGGCCGAGTTCATAATTGAGGCTTGGATTGGTCGGCCCGCGGAGGTTTTCAATTCCCCGCTCGGCGAACCAACCCCGGACGGCGTCAAACAGGGCGTGGGCCACCCGCTCGTCATCCACCGACTCAAAAAAGCCAAAAAATCCCCGCTGTTCGTTAAACCGCTCGTTGTGCCCGCGGTTCAGAATGGCGAGAATCCGACCGGCCACCTCGTTACCGCGAAAAGCCAGAAACGCCTGGGCCTCGTTCCGTTCGTAAAACGGATGGGGCGCAAAACCCACCAGTCCCCGCTGGTTGTTTCGCAACGGCGGAACCCAGTTGGGATCATCGCGATACAATCGCCAGGGGAATTCGAGGAATTGCTTCTGTTCCCACCGCGTTCGGACGGGACGAACGGTAACTTCCGACATACTGGCTCCATTCCTGGCAACCCGCGTTTCCATATTGGCGGATTGTAAGGCCGACACTCCAGGCCGGTCAACGTGAAACGAACCTGCAGAAGGAAATCGGGTCATATGCGCTTGCAAAGGACGTGCCCGTAACGATTCGGCACAGTTACTGGGTCAAAACCACACAACAAACCGATCCGTTGTCCAGGTTTGGTCAGGCCGCCGAGCTATTCAACCCTTGCCCTTTCCCAAAAAACCTCTTTCCGCTGATCGCGCGACGGCCCACGCCCCATTGAAGCACAGTTTGCCAACTGCCAAAAGCCCCGGCGAACTCAGGGATTTTGCCGGGCACCGAAATCGCGGGCGGCGGGGTTTTCCACCACCCACCGATCCTCAGCCACCTGCCGAAGCCGAGGATCCTGACCGTAAATCCCTCCACTTTCGGGAACCGGCAGCCGCGGTCGAGAGGCTGCCGGGCGGTCTTCACAAAACCACCAGTTTTCGGCAAAGCGGAACGTTTCGGGAGCGGTGTAGGGTCCTACATTGACAAAATCCCGCAGATCGGAGCGGAACACAATCAGATTCCGTTCGAACACCCCATTGCGCGAAGGTACAAAACCGGGTTCCCGGGTTTCCTGCAAGATTCTCGCCACCCATATCTGTGGCCGAATAATGGTGTTATGGCGGAAAACCGCTCCGTCCACCCCCACAAACGAAACCGCGGCCTCGCCGCCCACGAAGAGGCAATCTTCCACCGATAAGTCCTTCGCCTCGTAGAGCACACCCCGGGGCCGGAAAAACGCCAATCCTGTGGATCCCCCCAGTTGCACGCACCGCTTGGCCGCGTCCACAAACCGGCATTGCCGGATGACGATCTGCGTGGAACCGCCTTTGGCCTGGGGACCCGTATCCTGAGAAAACCCCTTCTTGCCTTTGAACAGACACCGCTCAATCACGCCGCGGTGGCAACCGACCATGTCCACGGCCTGGCCGCCCCAACCTTCTATCCGACAGTCAGCCACCACGAAATCCGTGACCCCGGAAAGCTTAATCCCGTCACAGTTTCCTACCGGCCCCACATCCTCCACGACGATGTGCTCCAAGCGAATGTGATGAGTCGGAGTGTCAAAACTACCCCCGTCATCAATATTCAGACCGTTCACCTTGTGCCCCCGAAACCGCAGATGCCGAAGGATGAAGTAACTTCCCTCGGAAATCTGCCAGCCCGTACTGCCACCCGTGAACACCGGTGGGTTCTGCGGATCAGCACCCTCGATCACGATCGGGGCATTCTGCCGACCGTGGAGGTTTTCGATCCAAACGTCGCCTGCGTACTGGCCCGTTTGAATGCGAATCACCGTGCCCGGCTGCGCCCGGCGGACCGCCTCGCGGAACTCAGCATCATTCTTTACGGTTATGGTCTTGGCAGAGACAGGCGCGACGATTTTCTCCCCTTCTTCCGCCCCTGCTAAATTACCTACCGCGGCTGCCACAATTCCCGCTATAAGCAGCCAGGCAATTCTCAAAAATGGGTAGCTCCTTCTCATAGGGCACCTCCGTCGGTGCAAATGTTGTTCGAGCAGCCGGTCAGAGCGGATCGGTTTGCCTGGGCCATTGTAGCGACACGCGGGGATCGCTCAACCGATCCGGCCGGATCAGCCGAAGTTGCCCACCCGCCGCCGGCATTGTGATCCCATCACTCCCTGTGGCAGAAAGACCGAATCCGCCTTATACTGTAATTGAATGGGCCGAAATTTATTCGCCTATTATTCGCATATTATCCGCAACGACTGCCCACCTTGCCTCCCCCCTTCCGCATTATTCTGCGAGGGGTCGCTGCCTCTGCAAGGAAAATGCGAAACTTTCTAGACCGCTCAATGTTAAATCTTTAAGAGGAGCGTACGTGAGGAACTGGCGAGGCAATTACAGCGTAGGGAAAGAGAACTGTCCACGCTTTCTAAAAAATCCTGCAAATTAAGTGGCATTCCCTCGGAACAGAGTTGTCGGAACAGAGTAAGATGTGTCTTTTTTTAACAGGACGGGCAGCTCCCCGAAAGGTGGAACAGGTCGGCACGGGCTGGCCGTGCACGCTTTCGTGGGGTGCGCCGTGCCTGACCAATCGGAGGTCTTCCCATGTTGAACCTTCCCCCGCTCGACGAGCTTCAGTTGGCCATGCGGTTCGACGAACTCCGCAAACAGTTGGCGGACCCTCGCTACGAGCCTTTGTACAGCAAGACGCTGGCATTCTGGGCTCTTCCCAGCGATCGTCGTTTGCCGCTGGCCCTCATGAATCGCACACTCAGACAGATCATTTCGAGCTCTTTCACTGAACTGGCGGGAACTCCGGGCATCGGCAAGAAGAAACTCCAGGGGCTGCTGATGCTTCTGGAAAGGGCGGTTAATACCGACCCAACTACGATCCCCGTCCATGCTGCCGTGTCGGAGTTCATTGCGGGGGAAATATTGGACACCGAAAAAGAAAGCACTTTCCGCTGGGATGAAGTGTCAGAAATCACCTGGGCGGAATGGCGCGCTACGGTGGTGCGGCATCGACTCCAGAAAGTGCCGCTGGGTCGGCTAGCCCCCTCACTAAAACGGATCACTCGCGTCATCTGGGAGGCGCCGCTCGGTGAATTCGTGGACATGACGATCAACGATCTGCGTGAAAAGCGCTCGTTTGGCGAGCGGCGTCTGGCCGCTGTTTTGGAGGTGTTTTCCGCCATCCACGAAGCGCTTAAAAACGTGACTCCCCAATCCCATCTCGCCATCGAGCTGGCGCCGCGGCGGATTCTTCAGATGCAACAGTGGATCCTGGAAACGTGGCAAAATGGGAAGGTTCCCACCGAACAGGAGATCCGCGAGAATTTCATCACGCCCCTTCTCGACCAGGCCCGCGTGGACGCCGTGGAGCAGACCGTCGATCTCGTGGAGCGCCGCCTGGGCATCAAAGAACCACCTCTGAGCGTCCGGCAGCTTGGCAGAATGTTCAACCTGACCCGGGCGAGAATTTATCAGCTCTTCGATGAACTGGCGGAAATCATGCGGATCCGCTGGCCGCTCGGCCGGGCTTTCACCCAGTTGCTCCAGAGCTTTATCGTCCTGGAGTTCAACCGGCGCGGCACGGGTCCCAATATCACGCAGTTGACCATGGCCATCGAAATCTTCTTCCCCAAGCCGGGTGAACGCCGCCAGATCGTGGCCGGAAAAGGCGGCCTGCCCGATCTCAGCCCAGGGTTCGCCATGGCCATGTCGGACGAGAGCCTCGTCGTCAAAGTTCCCGAGGAAGAGGAACAGCCGAATTGGTAGCCATTTGCGGCCGAGGCTGCTGTTTAGCTATCGGGAGGCTCAACTATCGTCCGGCATCCAATCCGCGATGGACGATGATTTTGAGCTCACGAAATTTGCCAAACTTCTGTAGGGGCGATTCATGAATCGCCGCTACAATACGGGGCTTAATCCGCGTTCCGGTAGGGGCAATTCATGAATTGCCCCTACCGTCAGCTCCGTGCGATCGAATCCTGATCGCACGCCAGCCCGTGGGGAAGTCTTGTTCCCAATCGGCCGAGAAAAACGTGAGGATGTGTCAGGGTTGGCGGCCATTGACGGGGTTCGCGTCGCCCGTTAAAAGAAAAAGATGAAATCCATCCGGGAGGAAGGCGGGTATTTCTCCGCGTCATCTCCCAGTTTTATCGGCAAAAGCGGATCCCGTTGAACGGGAATGGAGCGAGATTAAAAATCAGAAATTTGGTCAGGAAACATCAGATCGGAGGACGGGTCTGTGTCGATCTGCGAACGAAAACGCGAATTGAGAAGAAAGCGCCACCGCAGAGAGAAATACCGCATTTTTAAGAGAAAACTCCTAACAGCCACGGCTTCAGAGCGGGCTGCCATTATCGAAAAGATCCGTAAACTGGCCCCGGATCCCGAGGTCGTGCTCAAAAACCTCGGCCTTCTTGAAGCCCAGCGATAAAAAATCGGCCTTTCGCAACAACCGGCGCATGGCCACGGCGGGAAGCTCTGCGGCTGGCCAGGTTATCCTGCCCTGACCGTTGACTCTACTTGCTGGACAGGATAATGACGCCGTCCCAACCGGGTGGCGGCTGACGATGGTGCTGTGTGATGTAGCTCGTCAAAAAGTCGGCCCCGCGATCGGACGCAGGCAAGCGGTGCAGCAGGTCAAACGCCTCGTTCCAGCGGCCTTCCAAAAAGTATCGCACGGCGGCCTCGCAGAGTGCGAGGTGCTCGTCAGTCAGCAGCGGGTATTCCTCGCCCGGCGGCAGGAGTTCATGAACCAGTACCGCCTGGTCGAAACCGTAGGGCCGCAGCCTGGCCAGGGGTCGGACCCGAAAGGTTCCCTTTTGCCCCGAGGCGCGAACGGCCTGCGCGGTGGCTTCGTCCAATAGGACCGGCACGTGCAGCAACTTGGTTAACCCTTCCAGGCGGGAGGCCAAATTAACGGGAGGGCCAAACACGGTGACCTTGGCATGTTCCGCCGTACCGATTTTCCCTGCCACCGCCCGGCCACTGGCGATTCCGATGCCGATCTGGAAGCCCGCCAAAAGGCCGTCCGGCGATTGCGAGGCCTGCTCGAATTCCCGGCGAATGGCCAGCGCAGCCTGACACGCCCGAAGGGCCCGATCCTCCTGCGGGATTGGCCAGCCCCAGAATCCCATCGCTGCGTCGCCCTGAAAATCTCCAATCACTCCCCCCTGCTCCAGGATGTGTCGCGTCATCACCGACAGCGCGGCGCTGATCCGATTGAGGAGCGGAAGCAGCCGCTCCGCGTGCCGTTCGGTTTCCTGCGAAAACCCACGCAAGTCACAGAACAGAACCGTGACATCCACTTCCTGCGGGCTGAGGAGCGTCTCAGGGTCTTCCTCGGTCAATCGATCGAGCACCGGACGAGGCAAAAACTGCCCCAGCACGGCCTGCCGTCGTTCGAGCGATTTCAATTGCAAGATGGCCCCCGTCATTTCGCCCACCAATTCCAGAAACTTCACATCTTCGCGCAGATCCTCGGGGGTGGTGTCGCTTGCTCCCAGTTCGCGATGGAAAGTTCCCGCCGCGTAGATCACCCAATTGCAAACGTCCGTATGGATCGGTGTGCAAATCGCCCAGTCGATGTTCTCCTCCATTGTGTAAAGCGGATGATAGGTTTTGGGTTGGATCGCCGTGGTGTCGGCCACGGATGACGGTCGAGTACCGGGGGCCTTGCCCGGTAGATTCAGCCGGCGCTGCTTTTCCCGCCAGATGTGGAGGACGCTCTGGCGATTGTTCCAGGCTTCAAGAATGAGGCGGCGACTCGGCCGAAACTCCCCGTCCGCCAGCAAACGCCGATCCCAGTGGATGACGCGAAGGGCGAGCGTCGCCTCGCTACTCGGTTCCTTCGACGCTAAAGCCATTGGACGGTCCGACGGGTGTTCCATCGCGTCCCCGGCATCTCCGGGTCGTCGCAGCGATGCTGGGGATTCGATCGCGACCACCGCAACCGCCTCCGCGTTGGGCATCCCGGCAAGGATGAGACTGACCAGCCGGGCCGCGGTTGCTGGCTCCGCCGAAGCTGTGGAAATAGCCCGCGGCAATCGCGAGAGTACTTCCATGCGGGTATTGGGGTTGCGAAAGACGATTTGCCGCAACAAGTGGGGAGCGAAGGCCTCCTGCTGGGTGGGCGTGGGATGATCGCTGCTGACGGCAACACGTTGTCGGCTCAGCGCAAACCGTGTGCGTCCAATGACGAAGTGCTCGCCTGGTTTCACCTCGAAAGAATCCCGCTCCTCGCCGTGGAAAAAGAGCGGGTTTCGGCCGCTGGGAAGCCGCCGGACATGAAGCTGGTTTCCGTCCCAGATGACTTCCGCGTGTCGGCGGGAAATATGGGGATCCCACGGGATGCTCCAGGCCCCCGTCGTTCTGCCCAAACACACAGGCGTATGGAGCGGGAGTGGCTTCCGCCAGCGGTCACTGGGGTCTTCACCCTGGGCAATCAGATAGATTTCCTCACCACCCAACATCGTTCTGCTCACAGTCTGTTTCGATCAGCACTGGTATTTATTCTCCCTAGCCCGCCTGCTTGCGTGCTCCTTACTCGTTTTGACGAGGTTCTGAAGCCCGCGTTAAAGAGCGGGTATCCTCGGTGGATTGCGGCTCTCGACCGTGCCAGGATTGCGTCTGGGCCAGCGTGTCATCCGGCGGTGACCATGTAAGAGGCGCAGGTCTTTCCGGACGTGGTGGCATCACAATCCCAGCAGAGAGCAAATGCCGTCGGATTTCCCGCAGCAGACGGGCTGTCAAGGTCCACAACCCCAATAGGATGACTCCCACCAATCCCGCTGAAATAACCCCATAGCGGAGAAGGGCGTGCTGAAATCCTTCCAGCGGCCGCTGGATGGCTGTGGCGTAATCTTCCTGAACCAGCACAATCCATCCCACATCCTGGACACTGCCGTCCCCACGGCCGAGCTGGACAGGGGCCACCTGTGCCAGGTACCTGCGGCGGTATTCCGTCCCCAATTCGTCCCGCGAAAGAGGATCCACAAAGTTCACAGCCGGTCCCTTTTCCAGGTCTTCAAGCTTCTCTACCGGCAGGGGCAGATCTTCGCGGCGCAACCGATATTCCTGTTTCCGAAAGCGTTCGGGCAAACGGAGTTCCCTGCGGAGAACCTCATCGAACAGCGGATGCTGGAGGATCATGCCGGTATAATCACCCGGCCGCATTTCCACCAGCACTGGAAACTGCGCGCGGGTACCTTCCAGTTCCACAAATCGGGTCACTCGCACGGTGAGCGCGACCACTCCAAGGAATTGCTGGGTGCGGTTATCAATCACGGGAGCCGCCACCGCCACAATCCACTGCTGGGTGGCGTCGCTGGGGAAGACCGCCGACAGTTGAGGCTGCGTCAGGTGCTCATCCGCTGCGGGACGCCATGTCCGCGGCATGTCTCGTTCACGACCGGTGAAGAAACTCCGCCACGCATAATTTCGGCCGATGGTGAGGGATTCAGGCACGCGGGCGGTGGAAATCCCTCTCGGATCGCAAAAGAACCAACTCGCCACCTCATCCACGCCCTCGGAAGCTTCACCCGTTCCCGGCCGCATCCAGCCCGGAATCATCTGGGCGAACTCTCGCTGCAACGCCGCGCGGAGCGGATGGTTTCGGAATCGCCTTCGCAGCGGCTCTGCCTCTGTCTCGGTGAGGTTCGGTTGACTGAGTTGCTCGGCCAGGTCGCGGAAGTCGGGATCCTGAAGTGTCTGGCGAACGAGGTCCTGAAAGCGTGTGTTGCCCGCGAGTTGCTCCACAGCCTCAAACCGCCGGCGGAGCTCTTTGCCTGCCAGGTCGGCGACGTACTGGGCCATCAGTTGATTGTTCTCCAGGGCTCGCCGCGTCAGCGCTTCGCGGGATTGCCTGACCGTTGTGGAAAATCCTCGCCAGGCGAACAGCGCGAATACCAACAAAAGCAAAGCGGGCCCGACAAACCCAAGCAGCATGAGCGGCCGCCGCGTTCGCTCCATGGTCCATGCATCGAGGGCCGCCAGCACGGATTGAACGTTGGGAAATCGCTCGTTGGGATCGGGTGCCAGGCACCGTTCAAGAATCTGCGCCAGTTCCCGATCCACACCGGGAATCTGTCGGTGATCCGTGGGGACTCCCGAGCGCTGAATCCACTCCCGGTAAGCCCGCAATCGTTCTTCCAGATTGGTAATCCGTTCGATGGCACGAGCGGCCTCTTCATCGCGGTGCGGCGGTTTGCCCGTCAGCATGCAATAGAGCAGCGCCCCCAGGGCATAGACGTCCCAGCGAGCATCGGGGATGGCGTTGAGGTCGGCCTGCTCCGGTGCCATGTAGAAGAGGGTTCCCAAGGCAGGTAACTGTTCATGGGAGAGCCGAGATTGTCCGAAATCGGCCAGCCGGGGTTTATCGTCCTGATCCAGCAGGACGTTCGCGGGCTTCAGATCGCAGTGCAGCACACCTTTGCCGTGGGCGTGGAGCAACCCGATGGCCACCTCCCGGAAGATGCGGACCGCCTCGGCCACCGGCAGGGGACCGTGAGCCAGCCGATCGGCCAGGGAGCCCCGCTCCATGTACTCCATGACGTAATAGGGCGGATCGGAATCCCACCCAACCCCGATAAGCTGCACGATGTACCGATCCGCGCACAGAAAGGCGAGCTTTTCCACCTCCCGAGACAGGAGCGACCAGTCCAGTCCCCCCTGGTGAGCGTAGAACTTGATGGCGACTCGCCGTCCCGTGTTGCGCTCAATCGCTACCCAGACCTCCCCATAGGCACCCGAACCGAGCAACCGTTCAAAGTCGTAACCGGGCACCTCGATTGGGGGACGTCGCCCTTCCAAACTGAGGGCCTGGGAACGTTGCCGTTCGAAATCGCCCTGGGGAATGGTCAGATCATCTGGCATTGCAAAGATTGTGCGAGGGTGTGGAGAAGGGGGCCTCATCGGTCTCCGTGCCCCGTTCTGTCCGGTTCCACACTGTCAGTATATCGTGTTTGTGGGAGGCGAAATATGGTAACATGAAATTCCGAGGTCGCTGAGTCGACTTCCCGCGCACGGAATCGGAGCGGGTGCGTGGTTTCCTGGAACGGGTGCATGCAAACGCGTTTTTCTCGGATTCGTGCCGTTGCCTCTCCCTCATGGCCGGTTGCGGGGGAATCGCGGTAATTCGCTCCCAACGTGGGGTTCATGTAAGGACTTTCGGGAGGAGACGACCATGAAGGTGATCGCGTTCAATGGCAGTGCACGCAAAGATGGCAATACAAGCATTCTGGTCAACACCGTTTTGAATGTCCTCCAGAATGAAGGGATCGAAACCGAGCATGTTTCCCTGGCTGGTCGGCAGATCAGCGGATGCATTGCCTGCTACCGCTGTTTTCGGGAGCCCGGCCGATGCCACCAGAAAGACGATGGTTTTATCAACGAGGCAATCCAAAAGATTTCCCGGTCTCAGGGAGTGATTCTTGCCTCACCGGTCTACTTCGCGGACGTGACGGCCAACATGAAAGCGCTCATGGAACGAACCGGGATGGTCGCCCGGGCGGCCGGAGACATGTTCCGCCGCAAGGTGGGGGCGGCCGTGGTGGCCGTCCGACGCGGAGGCGCGGTTCACACTTTTGATTCGCTCAACCACTACTTCCTCATCGCCCAAATGATCGTCGTGGGATCCATCTACTGGAATCTGGGCCGGGGTCTTGAGCCGGGAGATGTGAACAACGATGAGGAAGGCCTGCGAACAATGCGAATCCTGGGCGAAAATATGGCGTGGGTGATCAAAAAACTCCATGGTTGAAGACAACACGATTCCCCATCTCGAAAAAGACGATTCCAAAGCAGCGCAGCCCTCGGTGACGGGCGGCGAGCCACGTGAGGTGCAGCCTACCGAATCAGCCGCCGAACCTGGTACTTCGGCCCCGCAAACACTCGAAGAAGCCCTCGCAGAATACGGCATTTCGCTTTTCCCCGAGCAGATTCGCCAGCTTGATCGGTATTTCCATCTTCGCAACGAATGGAATGCCCAGATGAATCTCACCCGGCACACGGATTACCGGAAATTTGTCGGCCGGGATATCATCGACACGCTTTCCTTCGCGAGAGTGCTCCAACCCGATGAAGTTGTTTTGGATGTGGGCACGGGGAGCGGGGTACCAGGAATTATTTTGGCGATTCTTCGTCCCGATCTGCAGATCGCCCTGTGCGAATCGGTGGGCAAGCGGGCCCGGGCCGTTGCCGATATGTGCGAAAAGCTCGAGCTGCCGCTGCCTGTTCTGCTGGGCAAGGCGGAGAATTTTCTGGCAGCAGGAGGCTGGGAGTTTCATTCGCTGGTGATAAGGGCCGTGGCCACCCTCCTCGAGCTCATGAGATGGTTCAAGCCGTACTGGCCCTGTTTCGATCGCATGCTCCTTCTCAAGGGACCGACGTGGGTGGAAGAGCGCGGTCAAGCCCGCCATTATGGGGTGATGCACGGTTACGCACTGCGCATTGTGGATCGCTACACCATCCCTGACACCGGAGCCGAGAGCGTTCTCCTGCAGGTGTGCCCCGAAGACCGGCTGGTCCCCCCGCGGGGATGCCAACTGCGGAAACTCCGCTACGAGATATTCCCGACGGGCCTGATCACGCCCGATCGGCCGGGGCCTCTGGCCCGATTCCAGAGCCCTCAAAAACAATCTGGAAAAAAAGAAAGTCCTGCACAAACTCCACAGCACGGTCAAGTGAAAACGGGGATCCGGCGTCAGGAAAAGTCATCCCAGTCCAAGAAGTCGGGGAAAGCTTCCCGGAGCACGACGGGACAAGCAGGGCAAGCTCCGGCAACCGACCCTTCTCAGAAAGCGAAAATGAAGTCCCGCAAGAGGAAAGGCGATCAGAAAGAAAAAGAGCGCGGCGAGAAATCTCCCTGACCGGCCGGGGGCGGTGTGACCCGCACCGCCCCGGCCGTCAGGCAATCAAACCCCATCGAGAAGCGCTTGTCGGAGCGGCCGACCCAGAAACCGCATCTTCCGACAAGCTCGATGCTTCACCCCAGGAGGGAGGGCTGCATCGGGCTCCCGCACACCCAACGCAATCGATGGGGTTACCGCTGGCTGTGTGATTTCTCACTCCTTCCCGTTTTCCATAAATGATTGTCGCATTCTTTCTGGTCCTCTGGACCATGCACCGCGGGTGACGTCATCCCTCCTCATGCAGGGTACTCCTGCTGCAACCACTGCCGTACAAAGCGGTAGTCATCGACGATCAACTCACCATCCCGTGTGGCTTTCCACAACCGATGGCCATTTCCGAGGAGCAGGACGCAATCCTCGGGCTGGGCCTGCGTGAGAGCCCAACCGATGGCTTCCGTTCGATCGGGAAGCAGCATCGCCCGATGGCGGTCCCGAAGATATCTAGCACCCGCTGCCAAAAGATTCGTGTGCCCTTCTCCCACGCCAGGTAGCGTGAGAACAATCAGATCGGCAAACTCTTCCAATGTCTGGCCCCAACCGGCCATATCGCCTTGACCTCGACGGGGCGGATGGGCCACGCAGATCAATCGCCCCGAAACCAGCGGACGAATGGTCGTCAGCGTCGCGCGAACCGCGTCCGCAGTCTCGGCGGCGTCGACAAACACGGAAAATGGCTGGCCTGCCAGGACCGGCTGTAATCGCCCCGGGATCTGGTCCACGCTTTCCAGCGCTTTGACGATCACCTCGAGCGGAATTTGATAAACGAGCCCCACTGCCGCAGCCGCCAAACAACTCAAAATGTGATGGCGGCCGAACATCCGCGTGCGAACAGGGAAGGTCTCACCACCCGCCATCAGGTAAAAAATCTCTTCCCCTAACTGGCGGCTGATTTCGTAGCCTTTGATCTCGGCCGGCATCTGCAAACCGACCGTCAGAGCGGGATGGGCCAAACCAGAAAGCCAACCACGACAACCGGGATCATCCGCGTTGACGACGGCCACCCCTTCCGGCTTTAACCATTCCAGCACGCGGAAATATGAATTGGGGTGACGTGCCTTTGCTTCGACGTCGGTATTGACCAGCACGGCGACATCGAGTTCCATCCCCGCCAGGTACTGTTCTCGAATCGCTTTGCCAGTTACCTCGACCACCGCATGCGTGCAGTGATTGTTCACCATCCGCGCCAGAGATAGCGCCAGTTCGTCCGCTGGTGGAGTCGTTTCCCGGGGGAATGCGGATTCCTCGCCCTCGAAGTAACCCAGCGTGGTAAGCATGCCAGTATTGAAACCGGCCTCAACGAGCACCCGGGTCAGCAGACATGCGGTGGTCGTCTTACCATAGGCGCCGGTCACGCCGATAACGTGGAGCTTTCGGGCGGGATAATCCGCCATCGCATGCGAAATGCGACCGAAAGCCTCACGAGCATTCCTCACATAGATGACCGGCACAGGGAGGCCTTCCAACGGATGATCAGCCAGCACTGCGGCACATCCCCGCGTCAGCGCCTGCTGTAATGCGGCATCGCGACGTGCTCCCGGTGGATGAAGCACCACAAACAGATCGCCCGGCCGAACGTCCCGCGGATGGCAGCGACATCGAGTGAGCGACACTTCCGTCGCGCCCACCACCTGCGCATCCGGCAGAACCTGCCGCAAGGCGATCGTTTTCCCCGTCGAGGCACACAACCGCATTCTCCGAGGCCTCCTTACCTCGGTGGCTTACCAAAGATGCTTCAGCTTTCGACATCCAGGCCAGGTGGCATATCGGCCGCCCAGCCTGACTCACGCGGCATACCGGACTCCTTTCCGTATGCCCGCGTCGTTTGCTGATGTTGCGGGATTTTCCTGATTTCGCCGATTGTGTCAAGGGCAAACTTGGCAGGGGGCACCTATTCACCTACCGTTGGAAAAAACGCCAACAAGGGCAATCGCCGGGGATGCTTCGTGGATAGGGCCATGCGGCACGAATCAACCCTCACAGCAATCTGATTTATTTCACCAGTTTTGCGCGAGTTGGGGGCGATTCGTGAGTCGCCCCTACCGCGATTTCGCGACTTTCGTCATCCCAACCTCTCATCGCACGGCGAGTTGGACAGCGGTTGAACGCGGCAAACCTGATCTCAGCGCCGGGATACCCGCAACAAACTACGTCAGCACGGATGCACTGAATCCAAGAGTTACCCGGCACTGACGACAACGCGCAAGCGCTGGGCTTATCACTGCTGAAAACGAGTGATGGCCCCTGTGGAAAAGAGCCCCCATAATCGGCCTCCCGCCAGGCTGTCGGCAGGCGCTGCTGAATTTTGCGGAAGGTTGGACATGGGTTGTCCAGGGACTCGGTTACTGTATAGGTGAAAGGCCGAAGGAGACCTGGATCGGGCAACCGGAAACACGTCCTGAAGCATTCTCGAAGGGGCATGCCAACTCCGTGAAAGGGGCAGGTTACTGCAACGGGGCAAGGCAAAACAGAAAGGGGACCTGGGTGGGGCAGCCAGGGTGAAATCACCTATCAAAGGGGTGCTGGGGCATTGGGCAATTAGCCCTCACGGCTACGACTCCCGGGATCGATTCTCGCAAAGGGGCATCGGGGCACAGAGAAGGGGCGCGGGGCACAAGGGGCAGAGGTCGGGGCACAGTTTTTCCCAGCGAAGGGCTGCGTGCGAATCGGGGCTGATCCTCAACGGGGCAGATGGGGGCTAAAAGTGGGCTGCGGCAAAACGGTTCACCGCAGGACTTGGATCCAGGTCTCGCCGGGCTTCCCTGTCGTCCCTGTACACCTCCTTTCGAACGGCGGCGGCCCCCCTCAGAAATGAGAGGGTCCGCCGCTCATTTCTTTTGTCATTTCCCCTCCCCCTAAACCACAGCCGGGCCCAACGACTATTGGTAGGGGCAATTCACGAATCGCCCCCTGCGACACACCGAGGATGACCAGATTGACCGGATTCAGGTAAAGGTAATTCATAAATCGCATCGTTATTTGATGGAAGTAGCTCACCCACTGCCCTACTGGCCGCTTGGCGAGGCGTTGTGCCCAAGCATTGGCAACATCCTCGGTAGGGGCGGATCATGAATCGCCCTGCCAGTCGTCCCTTGCGACAAGCGAAATCACCATGTCGTTTGCCACACCTTTCCTGAGTATCCCGGCGGCTCCCCAGAGAGGTCTCGCACCTATTTGATTGACTGGCCACGCAGGTCAGGCGATTCTTGTGCCATAGCCCCATTTCCACCCACCCGCCATTTCGATAATGGGTGAACTTTAATTTTGTGACGCTAGCGGATTTCGCACTCCCAAACGTAGAATAAAAAGAAAGACCCAGACTGCCGCGGCCGGTTTGCTCCCGTATCCTTGGCCCAATTCGCCGAGTTCCTGTGTTTGAGCGTTACATCGACCAGCATTGACCGCTAACTCGCGGCGTGGACATTCAACCCACCCGAGGTCTGTGAGGCCGCCGGTTCACGAATATCAGGATCACATCCATGACGGAGTCCCAGGATACATTCAACACCATTGACGAGGCAATCGACGCCATCGCACAGGGCGAAGTCGTCATCGTTCTGGACGATGAGAATCGGGAAAACGAGGGCGACTTCATCTGCGCGGCGGAGAAAGTGACGCCGGAAATTGTCAATTTTATGATCACTTACGGCCGGGGGCTCCTCTGTGCGGCCATTCTGCCCGACGTGGCCGAGCGGCTGGAACTCTCTCTCATCGTGAAAGAGAACACTTCGCCGCTCGGAACGGCGTTCACGGTCCCCGTGGATCATCGATCCTGCCGCACGGGAATCACGGCAGCCGAACGGGCCAGGACCATTCGCGCTTTGATCGACCCCAGCAGTAAGCCGGGAGACTTTGCCCGACCGGGGCACGTCTATCCTCTCATTGCCAAAGAAGGCGGCGTCCTCCGTCGCGCTGGCCACACCGAAGCTGCCGTTGATCTGGCCCGGCTGGCCGGGCTGGCGCCCGCCGGTGTTCTCTGTGAAGTCCTCAACGACCGCGGGGATCGCGCCAGTCGCCCGGAACTTCATGAACTCGCCCGCCGCTTCCATCTCAAGATCATCACCGTGGAAGACCTCATCCGCTATCGCCGCCGCCGGGAAAAACTCGTTTACCGCATCGCCGAAGCGCAGCTCCCCACCAAGTACGGGTTGGGTAAGATCATTGCCTACGGGGTGAAATACGAAAACCAGGAACCCATCGCGATTGTGTTCGGTGATCCCACCCGGGTCGCCGCGCCTCTGGTGCGGCTTCATTCCTCGTGTTTTACCGGAGATCTCATCGCCTCCCTCCGCTGTGATTGCGGCGATCAACTCCATCTGGCTCTCCAGATGATCGGCCAGGAAGGGACCGGTGTGCTGGTGTATCTCCCCCAGGAAGGTCGCGGCATTGGCCTGGTGGAAAAAATCAAGGCCTACCACCTCCAGGACGAAGGCATGGACACCGTCGAGGCCAATCTTGCCCTGGGTCATCAGGTGGACTGCCGCGATTACGGCATCGGGATTCAGATCCTCAAGGACCTGGGACTGAGCAAGGTCCGACTGCTCACCAACAATCCCAAGAAGACAGACGCCTTCATCTACGGTGGCTTTGACCTTCAGGTGGTCGATCAAATTCCGATTGTGGGCCCCGTCAACGAATTCAACGCGAAGTACCTGGCGACCAAACGGGACAAGATGGGGCACCTTTTGCCCGACTCTTTTTGATCGGGCCCGGCTGTGAGGCTCATTCGGCACAAGATTCCTGGTGGAACCGTCTAGTGGAAAGCCACCATCGGCCGGTCAGGGCGATTCATGGGTCGCCTCTCCACAACTACTGCTTTCCCGTATGCTATACTTACTTGGACGCCGCACATTGAGTGTCAGGCGGCGGGAGGTTCTCTTTTCACCGACGAACGTCTTTTCCAACACAAACGCCGTCAAACTGATTCGGCAACGAGCTTTCCAACTCTCGTGTCTGCGGGAGCTCACACAGCATGGTGACATCGTCCCTGTTGGCAACCCTGGCGATGGTAGCCGGAATCTGCATCGCAGGAGTTGTGTGGCGCGGCTTTTTCTCATCATTCCACCACAAGAAGCAACGTTCCGAGGCCGCCAACAATTCCCATTGTCCCCCCACATTGCAGCGGCTGCTCAAGCGGCTTTCCGGCATCGTGGGAACGTTGAAAACCCACCTCCAGGAACATCGTGGCGATCTCCAGCAAGCAATGGGAAAACTCGGCAACCTGGACACTGCCGGAGTAACCACAGAAACCGTTGTGGCAGCCCTGGTAACCCTGGCTGAGACCAATCGTCGGCTGCAAGATCGGCTGGCCCAGGCCGAATCGCAGATCGCGCAGCAGTACCAGGAAATCCAGGCCCAGTGGCAGGAAGTGCGTTCTGATCCACTCACGGGTTTACCAAATCGCCACGTTTTCGACCAGGAGTTATTCCGATTTATACGCGGCTTTCGCAATGAGCATCGTCCCTTTGCCCTGGCCATTTTCGATGTCGATCATTTCAAGCACATCAACGACACCTACGGACACAAGACAGGCGACCAAGTGCTCGTCAAGGTTGCCGCGGCCCTGCGTGCCGCAGCTCCGGCCCATTCGGTTCTGGCAAGGATCGGCGGAGAGGAATTCGCCCTCATCTGGCCTCACGTCCAGCTTTCACAAACCCTGGAGGAAGTTGAGCGGGTGCGTCAGGCAGGCCGTCACGCTGGGGAGGACGGGGCCGACGCTCCGCCGGTTTCATTAAGCTGTGGTGTGGCGGTATTCCTGGAAACCGACAACGAGAACCGGATCTTTGAACGGGCTGACGAGGCCCTTTACGCCGCCAAGCACGCAGGCCGCAACTGCACGTTTTACCACGACGGCCTGCACCCCGTCGCCTGGAAATTCCTTGTCCGTCCCTCCGCAGCCAGCACGATCGCGGAAGATGCCAGCGATTCTGCGGCCTGGGACCACGATCCCGAAGCCCAGTCGCTTGTGCAGGTTCTGCGCTCGAAGCTGGCGCAACTTGGCGTGACGGTTTAACAGCCTATTCGAAAACCAAAAAGCGACCGGAAATCCGAGCCAATTTTGCCGTTTTCGGATAGTTCTTAGCCTTCACCACCCTGCCGTCGGCCCGGATCGAACTCCGGGACCGGTCGGGCTGGAACCCGACCCTCCAGTCCATGCAATGGTGGGTATCTCGGAGGGACCTGCTTCTCAGGTGTGCATTCCGCTGATTACACGGTAGGGGCAATTCATGAATTGCCCCTACAACGCCGGAGGGACCTGCTTGTCAGGTCCGATGAACACCGATTGATCATCCATGCCTTCTTACCGGGCACGACAAGCGTGCCCCTCCGGCGTTTCGGAGGGACCTGCTTGTCAGGTCCGATGAACACCGATTGATCATCCATGCCTTCTTACCGGGCACGACAAGCGTGCCCCTCCGAAAAAATCCGGAGGGACCCGTCTGTCACGCAAATAAATAAAACGGGCTGGCATCCTGTGATGCCAACCCCCCGGAGAGTGTGTTCGTTATACGCTGGACTTGGACAGATGTCCCATCACGGGACCTGCACAGATTCTTTTCCGTACGCACTTCCCAGGGCGCCCCAGACGCCGTACAGGGACGGTCCTGTGTAGTCCTGGGGCCGGCTGGGATTCACGAGGGGCGGGAAACCCGGCGGCGGGGCCGTGGCCGTCCGGGTCGGATCGCCCGCGTCGATCGTCTCACTGATAAACCGCACCGCACCATCCAGGAACAGCACGTTGACCCCGCCCGGGTGACGGCTGCTCGCCGTCACAATGCAATAGTTCTCACCGTCGTTCCCACAGCTCGGTCCGTTCGGCGGCAGCATGGGATAGAAGAACGTGTACGGGTTTCTTCCATCCGCCCACCGCCAGCCGATGAGCGAATCGGGTCCCTGGATGTTTCCGGTAAACTGCCGGTTTGGGCCCACTTGCTGCAGGCACAGCGAGGGTGGGGCGCTGTTGTAGGCGCCCACATCGCGGGCAATCGCCTCGCCCACCAACCGACTGTTCTGAACTCCAACGATGGCTTCCGAAACGGCCATCGTGTTGCTGGTGCCATCCGAAACGGTAGCGAAGCTGATGAGAAGTTTATCTCCCCGGCCGAAGGCTCCCCGGCTTTCATACCAGTCCCAGTTGAGCCACTGGTCACCGCGATTGCATTTGTAACTCGTGGGCGTCTTACCGTTATTCTGGCTCATAATCTGGCGAGCTCGAGCATCCGAGGGGCAAACGTAGGTGTTGATCCACGTCCGGGTGTGCACGAAGCCATACCCCGGGCTGTAGGCCGTTCCGTTGGCATCGACCTTGCCAATGTAGTTCTGGTAGAGATCGTCATACATCTGTTTTTGTTCAATGTAGGGAAGAATCAACACCGTCCAGCCCCACCGATGGGCGTTGTTCGGATAGTTACCGGAGTTGGCAGGCTGGGCAAAGAGCGGATCGAAATTGGCCGCAGGCAACCGACCATACGTGTCGTGAAAATTGTGCAAAGCCAGACCAATCTGCTTCAGGTTGTTGCTGCACTGGGAACGCCGCGCAGCCTCCCGTGCGGCCTGGACCGCGGGAAGCAATAGCGCAATCAGAATACCAATAATGGCGATCACAACGAGCAGTTCCACCAACGTAAAACCGGCGGAGACCGAGCTCCGTAGCGACCTCGACCTGACCATGGCGACTCTCCTTTCTTTCCGATACCCCCCAGTAATCAAAAAAACCAAATACCAATAACGAGATTGCGACAGCCCAAGAGAGCCGGAAATTTATTTCCCTGGAGTCTCTCCTGACGGCACAAAAGTCAGTATACTGAATCAAGTCGGAAATGCAAGCTCTTTGCGCTGTCCCGATGAGATCCTTTCTACGGAGGTACCATACGATGAAGATGCACTTTCTTTGCATTGCGATGGTGGCGCTTGTGCTGGCATCTGGTTGTTCAAAGGAGAGGAAAGTTTCTTTTAAGACCTATCCCGTCAAGATCACCATTACACAAAAAGGCCAACCCCTGGCGGATGCCGATGTGCGTCTCCATCCTCTCGACGCCAGTGGTAGGGGAGCCCAGGGGAAGACGGACAGCTCGGGCGTGGCAACCATGAAAACCTTCGGAGAAGGGGGTGCGATCGCGGAAGGAGCGATGGCCGGGAAGTACAAGGTGCTTGTCTCCAAAGTGCTGGTGCCAACAACTCCCGAAGGGGCCGACTACGATAAGCTCCAGGCCCAGCAGGCAGCCGCCGATCCTTATGCCAGCGCTCCCAAACCGCTCCTGCCTCCGAAATACAACAACTGGCAGGAAACTCCCTTCGAGTGCGAAGTCAGAGAAGGGGGACCCAACGAATTCAGCTTTGACATTCCGGAGTGACGACGGGGCACCGCCCACGGCTGGGCGCACCCGGAGGAAAAGCGTCACAACTTCCCGGAGTTACCAGTGGCCGTGAGCACTTTGACGTAAATAACTTTTGCGTCGCCCGGCGCATAAAAATCCTCGAGGACGGCTGCCACCCGGTAGCCGTTTTTTTCATAAAACTGTCTGGTCGGTTGATACTGCTCCCGGCCGGAGGTATCCACATACACCCGAGTCCCACCGTCAGCTCGAATGGCCTTTTCTGCTTCCTGAAGGAGCCGCCGCCCCAGGCCCTGTCGCTGACAAGCTGGATCCACCACGATCCAGTAAAGATCCCAACTGGAAACGGTGCAGGGGATGGGCCCGAAACACACATATCCCCGGAGCTGGCCTTCCTGTTCTGCGAAGATAAATTCGTAGCCGCTGGCCGGCCCTTTCGTCATTCGCTCCGCGACCAATTCCTCGGCAACATCGACCTCGTCCGGACGGAAAAACCCGGTGGACTCCACAAGCCGGCGAACGGCAAGTCCATCCTCCGGTCGGACCACCCTGCGAAAAGCCACACTCGCTTTCTGTTGTGACTGCGTCGTGCCACTCATGTGGGACCTGATTCCTTCCTCTAGATCAGATTGCTGTGATGATTCACTCTCCGTTTTCCGCCCGTGGGACCGGGGTTGGCGGAACCCCGCGATTGCACCAACAAACGATCGCCATCAGGCGTTCTTTTTGCAAGGGTATACCTGAGACGCAAGCCCTCGCACGCCTACGTCTATTTTCCAGCCGGGGCGTTTCCCACGCACTACTCGTCGTACAGCTCGTCGAGCTCGGTCTGGTCCACGTTGTACCGCAGCAGGACGTAGGCGACGGCTGTGGACGTCCAGAATTGTGCGTAGAGATAAGCCGAGGTCAGGTGGCGAAATACGTCGTGCCACCGAGCCAGACTGGCGTTGCTGAGAAGTTCTCCAAAGGAAACCCTCGGCAGAACGAGTTCCGCTGACCAGAGCGTCAGTCCAATACACCATTCCACAAGGAGCGCCACCACCACGGCCACCGCCGCACCAATGACGGCAGCCACCCCGGCATAGAAGAGAAAGTGGAACGGCCGCCGGAATAAATAGGAACCCGCAGCCCCCACTGCTCCGTAACCGTCCTGGTTGTCGATCATGATGGCCGCCAGCATCAACGGCCAACCCAGAACGACGAGCACAACCACCAGCGTGAGAAGCGCTCCCGGAATCACGGTGATGACCCATGCCCAGCCCAGGGGCAGAACACGCGTCCCCAACCAGCTCGCCACAAGACACACCCCAGCCGAGATCCAGCCGAAAGCGTAAATGGCCACCCAACCGCCGAGGACACACGCCATCGCCGCCGGCCAGTGAGAAAGAGCAAATCGCAGCAATCCGCCACGACTGTGCCCCTCTCCTCGTGCCATAGCCAGCGCTGAAAACCGCAAAATCGCCCCTCCGCACAATGTCCACACTGCAAAGACCCAGATCAGGTGGAGAAGCCGTTTGAACCAATCGGTCCAGGCCCTTTCCTCTCGAATGGCACGAGGCATACCGGGCGGATCGGGAACGTAGGTGATCTGAAGAAAGTATGTGTAACAACTGGCAAGATCGTGCCAAACACCGAAAATCGGCACCAGCCGTGGTTGGCGAGCAACCTCTGCGAGCAGCGACGCGCTTTCCCGAGTCCGCGATGAAGACGCCCGAGACGTCCCAACCCGGTTCTCGACGGGCTGGGCCAGGCTGAGATCGCCTGCTCTCAAGCTCAGGGGCACCCCGCGAGGAACGGCAGGCAAAGGCTCGCGGTAGGGAAAAGCGTATTCCAGGACCTGGCGTCCGGCTTCCACCAGCAGCAGGCCCGCAATGGCGATTGCCAACACCCGCAAACTCAGCGCAACTATGGCCGCGCGGACCAGGCGCAACCACGGAAAAATTTCCCACCACAGCACACGTCGGATGGCAACCTCACGCGGCTCCTCCATGATTTCGACCTCCTCAATTAGCCAGCGCGTCACGGCGTCCCCGGGATCTCCACGCTCACATCGAGAGAACCCGGCGTTCTTTCAGGATTCTCAATCCTTCCAGATATCGGCGATACGGGCATCAACGTCCGGCAGTGGCGGTAACGGGGCACTCGGCGTGGGTTCATACCAGAACGTTGCGCAGCACCAGTCATCTTCCGTTTCCACCAATCCGTTCTTCCAGCCGATCTGCTGGATGGTGATGCGGCATTCCTTCTGCCATGCAATCGGGTCGGGCAGATGCCACCGATACATGGAAACGAAATTGTTTTGATCAAGCGAACACCCCTGATAGAAAAACGGCACCTGCTGCATGCCCCAGGAAAGCCCCACATAGTCCTCGCTGCCCGTCCCGCAAATTGTGGGAAACTCCGTGTCACCATCCATATACACCTTGATTTCGCCTTCCCCCCACCACTGGCCGGGATGCAGATTACGCACCCCTATGACCACACCGATATATCGGCCCTTGTTTTTTCGCAAGGGCAAAATCTCGAAATCCTGTTTTTGCCTGGTGGGGTTTTCACGCCGGAAAAGGACGTGGAGTCGGCCGACATCCTCGGGGTGTTTATCTCCCAGGGTGTAGTCGATCTGATAAAAGATCGGGGGCGTCCGATGGCCCTTTGTTTCGTTCGTCAGGGTGATCCGCGCACGTTTGGTGAAGGGCATCGGCAGCCAGATGTTCATCCCCGCCCGCGGCCCTACCGAATGCACGGCCGAAAAGTACGGCATCACCTTTCCGTGGGCAAAGCCGAAAAAGTCGCCCAGCGGACATTCGATACTGGGGTGTTCCTGCCCTTCCCAATATGCGCGGATAACCAGGCTCCGCAGGTTCTCCGGATTCGATTCGGTGGTCAGCCAGATATGGCGAATGGTGCCGGGTCCTTCGATGTCGCACAGTTGGAGCGTTTCCCCGGGCTTGATGGGGCGCATCGGCGAGCCCTTCCGACCCACGCCGAGGTTACTCGCAGCCTTGCCGCCTTCTCCCGGGGCCCCTGTGGGGTTCTCGAAAGAAATCGACCGCGAAACCAGGCCGGTATCCAGCAGATAGGGCTGGTGAATCACATCCGGCTGCTGGCCCCACACGGCCGCATTCCCCACCCAAAGCCCTATCGCAAGCCCGACCGCTGTGCTGAGCCAGAAAACACGTTTCATTGTGTCATCCTTTCTTCACATGAACGCTGTGATGGGACACTTTCTCCTCTCGCCTGTATGCCGCCCCATTCTGCCGAAAAACGTTGTCCCAGGCAACCGGTACGATAGAGAGCGGGGCCGAAGAAATTTGGCTCGGCACAGCCGGGTGTCGCACCACTATGTGACGTTCACCCCCTACAACAGATCCAACCGCAGTCAGGCAGGGGCGATTCATGAATGGTCGCTACAACGTCGGAGGGACCTGCTTGTCAGGTCCGATCAACAGCAGTCGATGACCCATTCCCCTTCATCGGGCACGACAAGGGTGCCCCTCCGAAACACCCCTCGGTACCCGCCTAAACGCAATGCATGGTCTAACGTTGAAATGCGGACGTGATGAGTACGTCTCTCCGGCGCAGGCCCTTTCCAAGCGCGGACCTCCTTGCACATACTAGGTCACAAGGATTGGTAGGGGCAATTCATGAATCGCCCCTCCGGGATGATCTTTGGATGTGATCAATGTGTTGGAGAGGCGATTCGCAAATTTCCCCCACCAATAACCGGCGCCGCGGCGTCCGAACAAGCCGCATTTCCTCCCCCGAAACGCCAATCCTTGCCGAATGGTCAGCTTGAAAATGGGCAAACCCCAGACGACTGCGGCTTATCGGCCAATCCGTCCCTGAGCTACAATAAACTTTTTGCAGCACAGGGCGCTGCCACCTCGTGGACCACGGTCCCAGGCGGTTGCCGCTTCCATGATCAACTCGCAAAAGTGCGATCACACCTCTTCCACGGCTGAAAAATCGGGAGAAAGGTGAGTTTTCATGGCGGAAAAACAACCCTTTGCGGAGTACCTCGCCCAGGGCGTCGTGGTGTTCGACGGAGCCATGGGCACGGAGATTTATCGCCATCATGTGTTCACCAATCGGTGTTTCGATGAACTCAATCTGTCCGATCCGAAGCTCATCCGCAAAATCCATCAGTCGTACTGCGAGGCGGGCGCCGAAGTCCTGACCACCAACACCTTCGGCGCGAACCGGGAGACCCTCGCCAAGTACGGCCTGGCCGAGCAGGTGCGGGCGATCAATCAGGCAGGGGCCCAAATCGCCCGGCAAGTGGCCGATGCCGCCGACCGACCGGTCTACGTCGCCGGTTCCATCGGGCCGCTCCCCACGCTTCCCCAAAACGAAGAAGCTCTGTGGCAGATGATCTGGGAGCAGGTCGATGCCCTCCTGGAAGGCGGCGTGGACTTCATCATCTTTGAAACCCAGCCCAGTCGTCAGGCGCTGGAACTCTGTGCGGCGGCGATGCGGGAACGGCCGGGCGTGCCGTTCATCCTTTCAGCGGCGGTTTACGAAGACGGCGAAACCGCTTCCGGGGAGACGGTCCAGCGGTTATTCGCCCCGCTCCCCGAAGGATATCCGGAACCGCTTGCCTGGGGACTCAATTGCGGCAGTGGTCCCCATGGTTTGCTCGGTGCTGTGGAGCAGGCGGTCCGCATCCTTCGCAAACCGCTCGTCGTGCAGCCGAATGCCGGCATCCCCAAGGAAGTTGAGCATCGCCGCATTTATCTCTGTTCGCCCGAGTATCTGGCCGAATACGCCAAGCGATTCGTCAATCTTGGGGCGGCCGGAGTCGGCGGGTGCTGCGGCACAACACCAGACCACATTCGCGCCATCTGCGACGCCGTGAAACCTCTCGTCCGCGCCCGCGTCAAGCCGATCTTCGTCGGCCCGGCAGAGACCGTGGAACTCAAAACGCCGGTGCCTTTGGCGGAGCGGTCGCGATTCGCCTGGCGGCTGGTGCACAAACAATGGGTGACCTCTGTGGAACTGGTTCCTCCCCGCGGATACGACCTCCGTGACATCATCGAGAAAAGCAAAATGCTTCACCGGCACGGAGTGGATGCCGTCAACATTCCTGATGGCCCCCGCGCCAGCTCGCGGATTTCGCCCCTGATCACAGCGGATCGCATCCAGCGGGAGGCGATGATCGAAGTCATCCTCCATTTCTGCTGCCGGGACCGGAACCTCATCGGCATGCAGGCGGACCTCCTTGCCTGTGCCGCCTGTGACATCCGCAACATCCTGTTTGTCACCGGCGATCCACCCAAGCTCGGTAATTACCCCCATGCTACGGGCGTGTTCGATACCGACTCGATCGGCATGGTGGGGGTTCAGAAGCGTCTCAATCAGGGCGTGGATCTCGGCGGCCAGCCCATCGATCCACCGACCGCCGCGGTCATCGGCGTCGGTCTGGATCCCACGGCGATCGATCAAAACCGCGAACTCGACCGCTTTCGCCGCAAAGTGGAGGCCGGGGCCGAGTTCGCCATCACTCAGCCGGTCTTCGACCCCGACGCCCTGTTGCGATTTCTGGACAAGGTACAGCACTACGGCATTCCGATCATCGCGGGAATTTGGCCCTTGGCCAGCCTCCGCAACGCCACGTTCCTGAAAAATGAAGTGCCTGGCGTGGTCATTCCGGATTGGGTGATGGAAAAAATGGCCTCCGTCACCAGCCGGGAGGATCAACTCAAAATGGGAATTGAAATCGCCCGACAGGCCATCGAGCGAATCCGCGATCGCGTGGCTGGAGTTCAGGTGAGTGCCCCGTTCGGCAAGATTCAGGTGGCCCTGGAAGTGATCGGGGCGTGAAGCATTGTCGCCATGCCGCCTTCCGTTACGCGTCCCACCATTCTGGAAGTCCGCACCGTCACCGGAACCGGCGGAGGTCCGGAAAAGACGATTCTTCTGGGCGCACGATGGTTGAAGGCACGCGGCTGGCCCGTGCAGATCGTCTACCTTCATCCACCTGCTGATCCCGCCTTCGAGGTCATCCGCAACCGTGGACGGGAACTCGATGTGTCCCTGATTGACCTCGAGGATCGCGGCCCGCTCGATTTTCGCACCGTCACTCGGCTATTTCGACGCGTTCGCGAGCTGGGCAATGTAATCTGGCATGGGCATGACTACAAGGCCGATGCACTGGGCTGGCTCCTTCACCATGGTCACCGGATGAAGCTCGTGAGCACCGTGCACGGGTGGGGTGTTTACGCTCCCCGGGTCCATTTTTACCATTTCATCCACAAATTGTGTCTCCGGGGGTTCGACAGGGTGGTGTGCGTCTCGCCCTCGCTGCGTGAAGAATGCATACGTGCCGGGATACCACCGTCAATCTGCGAGGTATTACCCAACGGCGTGGATTGCGAAGAGTTTGCACCGCCTTCCTCACGCGAAGACGCCAAACGGCGACTCGGTCTGCCCGTTGCGTGCCCGGTTGTGGGCTATGTGGGTCGGCTCTCCGCCGAGAAGGATTTGGGCACATTGCTCCGCGGATTGGCCCAGCTCATTGAGAACGGTCTGTCAGTGCGTGCGCTCATTGTGGGCGATGGTCCGGCCAGGGACGAGCTTCACAACACGATCCGCGACCTCTCTCTAGAACAGCACGTGACTCTGGTCGGACACACCCCGGATCCCCGGCCGTACTATGCGGCTATGGACGTGTTCATTCTGCCCAGTCTCCGCGAAGGACTGCCCAACGTCCTCCTCGAAGCGATGGCCATGGCCGTGCCCGTCGTGACCACCCCCGTGGGGGGAATTCCCCAGCTCATCCGCGATGGCGAGACGGGAACTCTCATTCCGCCAGGGGATGACCGTGCCCTGGCCGAAGCAGTGAAGCAATTGGTGACCGATCGTTCCCGGGCAGTGGCACTTGGGGAAAACGCCCGCCAGCATGTGAAAACGCACTACGGTTTTGATCGCCGGATGGAACGCCTGGAGCAGATTCTGGAGGGTCTTTTCAACCGCCCGGCTTTTCCTGTTCGCCCTGGCGTGTGATGTTTTCCCAGATCGAACGCAGTTCGTGAATTTCCAGAGATTCAATCACCGCGTCGCCACCCCGTGCCGTGATCGTGAACTGCCCCGGCTTCGGACCAAATGGCCAGCAGAACGACATCACGTAACTGCCGTCCAAAGCAAAAATTTCCAGCGACGTGCGATCCACGAGCAATCGCAGGTGGAGAGGACGATCCCTCGGCAAATCGGTGATCCGTCGGTCCAGGCATTCCAGCTCTCCCCGAACCGGGGACCATGACAGCCTGACACCTTTCACCTCCAAAATGATTTGCTCTGCCGACCGATTCTGCACAGCAAGGCGGATATCCAGAAGATCGCCCACCGGCCAGGATTGCGATGGGCTGTCATTTCCCAGAGCAACTCCCTGGAATCGTGCCGATTTCGCGCGGAGTGATTCAAGTTCCTGGATGGGACGGGCGAAAAGTCTTAATCCTTCCGGCGTGCGGCGGAGCGTCAACTCCCGGGGCACCGTCATCTGCTGGTTGAAAGGCATTCCCGGATACGCGGAACCATCGGAATTCATCCATCCGATGAAAACCCGCCGGCCACCCGGTGCGTTGTTCCATGTCTGTCCCGCATAACAATTTTTTCCCCATTCGCTCCGCAGCACGTCACTTTCCGCGGTGAAGCGACGCCCATCAAATCGGCCGATCAAATGGTTGCCGGAGGCCGTCCACAGGATCCAGTGGACTTCGTTTGGCTCTCCCTCCACCGCGAGCGGGAATAGTTCGGGACACTCATGGGCCGTGGGAAACGCCGCTTCGCTCTCCAGGGTCCACTCTTTCAGGTTAGGGGAAGAAAAGATCGAGAACGCGTCCCGCCGAACGTAGAGCACCATGATCCAGCACCGACTTGCCTCATGCCAGAAGACCTTTGGATCACGATTCTCATCGGCAATGAAATCCACCACGGGATTACCAGGGTATTTGCTCCAGGTGCGACCGTGATCCAGCGAGTAGGCAATGCACTGAGTGAACGGGCAGGGTTGGTAGGAGTGGCCACCGGCGGCGGTGTAAAACGCACACAAGGGCGGCTGGTCAGGCCGACCGAGTCCCGAGGTATTGGAAGGGTCGACCACCGCTGAACCGGAAAAGATGGTGCCCCGCTCGTCAGGAAAGATGGCGTCACCCAGCTCTTCCCAATGAATCAGATCCCGGCTCACCGCGTGGCCCCAGGTCATGTTTCCCCACTGAATCCCGAAGGGATTGTGCTGGAAAAACAGGTGATATTCCCCATCGTAGTACACCAGGCCATTGGGATCGTTGGTCCAACCCACCCGCGGTGAGAAATGGAACTGCGGCCGATACGCTTCCCGATAGAGGTTCTCCGGCCAAATGGGTGCGTCGCTCTGCCGAAGGCGTTTTTCCACCAGAACGCGGGCAGAGCGGGGACGGATTTCCCAGCGGACCGTCTGGCCGCGATAATCACGCAGATCAATTGCCGCCCAAAATCTCACATCCGAATCGTCTGCGGCAATTTGAATGTCGAAATAGCGGAGGACCCGATCGCCCAAGAGAATGCGACAATGCGTCCGCGGTCCTTCCCCGGCCACCGGAAGTAGCAGGTACCGTGATTGAACTGTTGTTTCCAGGGGCTTGAGCTGCTCCAGCGGATTGCGATCGGTTTGAAAAATGTAATCCACATTGATGTGCCCCCAACCGCCGGTGCGGCGATCGACGATCCGCAGGACAGCGGTGCGGCCTTCAAACTCATGGACGTCCCAGACGGCCCAATCCAGCTCCTCCGAGCCGCCGGGTGCGGTGTTCGGACCGGTTGCCCGACGAACACTTTTCCCATCCACGAGAAGCTCCATATAGGTTTCTTCCGGATAGCCCCCTCCACCTATGAGAAAGGCGAGATAGCGCCGTTCGATTGTGAAGGGAGGGCTCGTCAGCATCCCCACCGTACTGTCCCCACCGTAATACGAATTGACCAGCCGACGGCCGTGATAGCCGGTCACTTCCATTTGCCGCGGGAGCGTGCCGGGGGCGGGGCCAGGACCAAACGCTTCCCCCTCAGCCACCCAGGGCGCGTAAGAATCACGCTCAAAATCGTCCACGAGAATATCCGGACGAACGGGGCG
>ERZ795043.364-NODE-364-length-43762-cov-36.452307_pt1 | contig 43762 bp, 42 predicted proteins | sample MGYA00375127_ERZ795043 | MGnify/ENA primary metagenome ERZ795043 (study PRJEB30172, sample SAMN05518447) | compost metagenome | isolation source: Feedstock adapted compost from Newby Island compost facility, Milpitas, CA | place: USA:Newby Island compost facility... | reverse complement strand
ACGTCCGCGCCCGGATACCCCATGTTGGGATAGGCATACGCCGGCGCCACGTTCGTGCCCGCCATAGAAGCGCCGCCGCACGTGGTGCAGCCCGTATCCTTTTGGCCCGCCGCTTGCGGCGAAACCGTGCCCGGCACATTGGCGGACATATAGGTGCCACTATACCAGTCAAACATGGAGCCTGTCACGCCCCCCGCACCCGTATCTGCCGAATATGGCGAGAAATCCTTGTCAAACATGCCGTAAACGCCGGACGGCGCCTGCATATCCTTGCCCGCTGCCGCGCCAAACGACGGCATCGGCACATTCACGGGCAAATTCGGGAACTCCATCAGCGGCATGTCAACTTTTTCGGCGGGAATCTCAAATTGCATAAACAAGTTCTCTTCCTTTTTGGGGGCCACATGGGCCGGCTCTTTCGTTTCCGCCGCCTTTTCCGCCGTTTTTTGCACGGGTTCGGCCGCCTTGGGTTTCTCCACAGGTTTTTCGGCCGGTTTTTCGATCGGTTTTTCGGTAGGCTTCTCGAGCGCTTCCACCGGCTTGGGCTTTTCCATCTCCGGCTTGACCGGTTTTACCGGCAAAGGCTCCGGCAACGGCATCACCGGAAGCTCGGGCATAACCGGCAGCGGTTCCGGCAGCGGCGCGGCCACTTGCGGCTCGATGACGCCGGTTTCGGGTTTGGCTTCCGTCGGCTTCTTGCCGGTCGGCTTTTTCCCGGTGTGCCCGGCTGCAGCGCCGGCCTGGCCTGCCGCCGCATCCGTACCCGCCCCATGCGCGGCCGGCACCTTCGGGATGTTGACGATTTCCCCAGTCAGGAGCACGTTGGGGTTTTTCAGGTGCGGATTTGCCTTGATCATGTCCTCGAGCGGAATTCCCCAAGCCTTGGCGAGCTTCCACAGCGTGTCGCCCTGCTGCACCTTGTGCTGGTGGATCAGTTCATACGCAGGCTGGGGCGGGGCGGGAATTTTGATTTTCATCCCCACATCGATGACATCCGGATTGGCGATTTCCGGATTGGCCTTGATCAGGTCTTCGAGCGAAACGTTGTACTTCTTGGCAATTTGGTACATCGTGTCGCCCTTTTTCACGATATGAATCTTCACGCCATTCCCTCCTGGTCGCATAGCATATACGTCTTTGGGCGGGCCATCGCCTTCTTAATCCCTACATCCTATGCAGAAAATGGGCGTTTGACATCCTGCCTGCGCGAAAAAATCGGACCGCCCGGAATTACCGCACTGTGGCGCTTTGCGACCCGAGTCGAAACTTCAGGATACGATCTGACCGATCTTGTAAGCGCCAATCGGCCCCTCCACCCTCCATAAGACGGTCTGACCGCCTTGTAGCGCCTCTCCCATCCTTTTTAACCCCCCACAAGACGGTCTCACCGCTCTGTAGCGCCTCTCCGATTCTTTTCAAAACAGCTCATGAAAACAAGAAGGGCCGCCGGGATGATCCCGGCAGCCCATATTTTGCCTTAATCTCAATATTCGACTTTGACGCCTTCCACCGTCACGATCTTGCGGAATTCTTCCAGCAGGCGCAGCGTGACGGGTCCGGCCTTGCCCGAACCGATGGTCCGGCCGTCCACTTCGCAGGCGGCGATGACTTCCGCAGCGGTGCCCGTAAAAAACACCTCGTCGGCCGTGTACACGTCATGGAGCGTGAAAGGTTCCTCCTTCAGCGGAATGCCGAGGCGGCCGCACAAATCGATGATGGCGCCGCGGGTGATGCCTTCCAGCGCGCCGACCCAGGTCGGAGGCGTGTAAACGACGCCGCGTTTCACAATGAAAATGTTGTCGCTGGATCCTTCCGCCACATAGCCTTGGGAGTTGACCATGATGGCTTCGCCGACGCCGGCCAGGTTGGACTGGATTTTCACGAGGATGTTGTTCAGATAGTTGAGCGACTTGATTTTCGGGTTCAGCGCGTCGGGGATGTTGCGGCGCTGGCTGACCGAAACGGTGCGTAGGCCGTTTTTGTAAGCTTCCTCCGGATAGATGGCCAGCTCTTCCACGATGATGATGACCCAGGGTTTTTCGCAGCGTTGCGGGTCAAGCCCCAAATTGCCGGGCCCCCGGGACACCACAAGACGGATGTACCCGTTGCGCAGACCGTTTCTGCGGACCGTCTCCACCACCGCCTGCTGCATTTCCTCATAGGTCAGCGGGATGTCCAGCATGATGGATTTGGCCGAATCGTAAAGCCGGTCCAGATGCTCCTTGCAACGGAAAATGTTGCCGTCATAAATGCGGATCCCCTCAAAGATGCCGTCACCGTACAGAAAACCGTGGTCAAAAACGGAAATCTTGGCGTTTTCCTTGGTGACATATTCGCCATTCAGATAAATCCACTGCTCAGCCATGCCTCCAAAGCACCTCCGAATTATGTTTCCACCGTATATGAAAAGCTTGGATAGGACCCGAGAATGCGAACCTGACACCCGATGGCTTCGATCTCTTGGATGGCGGCTGGCAGCAGCACCGTATTCATGGAAAGCTCAATGTCGATGTAAAAATAATAGCTGCCCAGCTTTTTCTTGGTCGGCCGCGATTCGATACGGGACAGGTTGATCCGACGCCACGCAAAGGCGCTCAGCACCTGGTGCAGCGCGCCCGGATAATCCTCGGGAAGGGTCACCAGTATCGTGGTCTTGTCCCTGGAAGGTCTGTCGCTTTCGTAAGGCGTCCTTCCGGCCAGCACAAACCGGGTGTAGTTGTTGTCGTGATCCATCACCCCGGCTTCCAGAACCTCAAGGCCAAACTCTTCCGCCGCCACCTTCGTCCCGATGGCGGTCCAGCCGTTGCCCGGATTTTTGGCCACCCACTGCACGGCTTCGGAAGTGCTTGAAAGCGTCTCCTTCTCCGCGTGGGGAAGCTTGGACCGGAGAAACTTGTGGCACTGCGCCATGGCGACCGGATGGCTGAACACTTTCCTGACTTTGGCCGGGTCCCATGAGCCTTGGCCGTCCGAAAATTCCTCCCGGCGTCCAATGAGGTTCTGTAAGGAAGGATACACCCATTCGGCACGAATCGGCAAGTCCACTTCGTGTACCAGCCAATCCATGTGAAAGCTGACCGATCCTTCGATCGTATTTTCGATCGGGATCACCGCCCAATCCGTTTCACCGGCGTCCGCCGCCTGAAACACCTGGTCGATGGTTTTGCAATACACAAGCTGAACATCCTGTCCGCGAAACAGATAGCGGGCGGCTTCATCCGACACGGTCCCGACCGGCAGGCAAGCGGCTTTTCTCTTTGCGTTCACACATTCACCCCCCGCTGCGCTTTCCTGACCGCATCAAGCGGCGGCTGCGGCGGCCCGGCGGTTTCCAGCACCGCAATCTGCGCCCCATGCAGGCAAGGTTTGACCCAGCGGGTTTCCACTTCTACACCGGCCGCCTCCAGGGTTTGCCGCACATAGCTTTCCAGTTCCGCGCGCTGCGGATCATCCGCCTGCGCCAGCATCAAAAGCGTGGGGCCGGCGCCCGACAGCGCCGCGCCCAGCGCTCCGTGCTCCGTCGCATGGGCGAGCACCTCTTCCATGCCCGGAATCATCGCCGCCCGATACGGCTGGTGCAACCGATCCCGCATCGCCTGGCGCAACACGTCGAGCCGTCCCGCGGCCAGCGCGGCCGTCAGGAGGGAACTGTGGCTGACGTTGAACACCGCGTCTTCCATTGACACCTGCCTGGGCAACACGCTTCGGGCTTTCTTCGTCGCCAGTTCATATTTGGGGATGGCCGCGAGCACCTCCAGGTTCGCCGGCGGATCAAGCCGCACGGCTTCCGCCCGCCGGCCGTCCCACGCCGCCGCCACAAAGCCGCCAAACAAGGCCGCCCCGACATTGTCCGGGTGATTTTCCATGGCGACGGCCATCTGGAACAACTCGTCCCGCGAAAGCAACCCGCCGGCCAGCTCGTTGGCCGCCACGAGGGAGCCGACGATGGCCGCCGCGCTGCTCCCCAGTCCCCGCGCGAGCGGAATGTCGCTTTCCAGCGCAATTTCGAGCTCAGGCATGGTTAGTCCCAGCCGGTCAAACACTTTCCGGGCCACCCCGTACACCAGGTTGCTTTTGTCCCGCGGCAGGTCCCGCAAATTTTCCCCGTACACGTAAACTTTTGTCTCTTCCGCTTCCTTCATGGAAACGCCCGCAAAAATCGACAGCGCCATTCCCAAGGAATCAAATCCCGGTCCGAGATTCGCCGTGCTGGCGGGCACAATGACCCGCACTTCCCGCGACAGTCGGCTCATCCCGGTTCGACTTTCCGCATCCAGCATGAAAAAGCTCCTTTGGTTGTATACTTGCGCTTAACCATAAGTCCCAAGTGGAATCCAACGAAGCAATAGCATCCAACGGATATTATCAGTCCGATTAACCTTCCACGCGATAGACGCTCTTGACCGCATACACGACAGGCACGCCGGCAAAATCTTGCAGCACACGGTTCATGGCCGCCTTGCTGGCTTCGTGCGTAATGATGATCAATTCCGCACCCGTGCGGTTCGGCGTCGGCAGCTGCATCACCGATTCGATGCTGACTTCATGATCCGCAAGCACGGACGCGATCTGCTTCAGCACGCCGGCCCGGTCTTCCACATGGAGCAGCATAAAATATTTGGAAGCGATCTGCTCGTCGGTTTTGAGCTTTTTCTCCTTGTAGATCAGGTTGGCCTGCCGGCCGCTGACGCCCAGCTTCATGTTTTTGATCACGGCGACCAGGTCGGACACGATGGACGTGGCCGTCGGCAGTTCCCCCGCGCCCGGGCCGTAAAACATCGTTTCCCCCACAGCCTCGCCGTGCACGTACACCGCGTTGAACACGCCTTTAACGGAAGCCAGCGGATGGCTGTTTTTCACCATCGTCGGCTGCACGCTGACGCTGATGAGATCATCCTGGCGCTCGGCAATGCCAAGCAGCTTGATTTCGTATCCGAGGCGCTTGGCGTACTGGATATCTTCCTGGGTGACGCCGCTGATGCCGCGCACGTCCACATCCTCCAGCGCCACATGCGCACGGAAGCCCAGCGTGGCAAGAATGACCATTTTGCGCGCCGCGTCCAGCCCTTCCACGTCCGACGTCGGATCCGCTTCGGCGTAGCCCAGCGCCTGGGCTTCCTTGAGCACTTCGGCGTAAGCGGCGCCTTCCTCGCTCATTTTCGTCAGGATGTAGTTCGTCGTCCCGTTGACGATGCCCATGATTTTCGTGATGCGGTCGGACGCGAACCCTTCGATCAGGGTGCGAATGATCGGAATGCCGCCGGCGACGCTGGCTTCATAATAAATGTCGCAGCCCTTTTCCCTGGCTTTGGCCAGAAGCTCGGGGCCGTGCAGCGCGAGCAGGTCCTTGTTGGCGGTCACCACATGCTTGCCGCGCTCCAAAGCCTCCAGAATCCAGTCTTTCGTCGGCGAGACGCCGCCCACCACTTCGATGACGACATCCACTTCCGGATCCCGCACGACCTCCAGCGGATCTTCCGTCAGAATGGACGGGTCGATGCGGATGCTTCTTGCCTTGCTGCGGTCCTTGACCGCGATTTTATGGATGACGATCGGCGAACCGACCTGGCTTGTCAAATCCTCATGATGGCCTTCCACAATGCGGACGACACCCGTTCCCACCGTGCCAAGCCCCAATAGTCCCACTTTGATCGGCTTCATTTCCATCTGTCCTCCCCACAGGTTTCCATCACCAACACAAGTTAGTGGACATTATAGCCGAAACCGACACCATGCGGCAATAGGCCAGCCGCCGCGACAGAAACTTGCCCGGCAACGCGCCGCAAAGCCGGTGGCGTGACCGGGCCGCGTCAGGTGTCGTCGAAAAGATATTCCTCAGGAGGCCCTTCGAAAAATTCAAACTCGAAGTCGCCGATGCGAATCGTGTCGCCCGCTTTGGCTCCGCGTTTGCGAAGCTCTTCGTCCACGCCCATTTTGCGCAGGATGGAAGCGAAGCGCATCACCGCTTCATAAGAGCTGAATTGCGTGCGCTTGACCAGCTTCTCGATGGATTCGCTCTCCACGATGAACGTGTCGTCTTCCCGGCGGATCGTAAACTCCTTGCCGTCCGACGGTTTATGGCGATAAACCACCACATCTTCAGGCCCGGTCTCCGCCGCCTGCTCCGTCTCCTGCTCCAGGGGCAGCGCATCCAGCATGTCCGCAATGCGGTAAAGCAGTTCGGGCACGCCCTCGCGCGTCAGCGCGGAGATCGGCATCACCTGCACATCCGGCGCAACTTCCTTAAGCTTTGCGCGAAACGCCTCGAGATTGGCCGCCGCTTCCGGCATGTCCATCTTGTTGGCGGCCACAATCTGCGGGCGCTGCGCCAGTTTCGGATTGTACAGGCGAAGCTCCTCGTTGATTTTCACCCAGTCGTCGAACGGGTCGCGCCCTTCCATCCCGGAAATGTCCACGACATGGACAATGACGCGGGTGCGCTCCACATGGCGGAGGAACTCATGGCCCAGCCCGGCGCCGGCATGGGCGCCTTCGATCAGGCCCGGCAAATCCGCCATCACGAAGCTGCGGTCATCTCCCAGTGACACGACGCCGAGGTTGGGCGTCAGCGTCGTGAAATGGTAGGCGCCGATTTTCGGCTTCGCTTTCGACACGACGGAAAGCAGCGTCGATTTTCCCACGCTCGGAAAACCGACGAGCCCGACGTCGGCCATCACCTTGAGTTCCAGCCGGATCCAGCGCGCCTGGCCTTCCTCCCCGTTCTCCGCAATGTGCGGAGCCGGATTGCTCGGCGAACTGAACCGGATGTTGCCCCGGCCGCCGCGGCCGCCCTTGGCCACGACCACTTCCTGGCCGTGCCGCGTCAAGTCGGCGATCATTTCGCCGGTTTCGTCGTCGTACACCACGGTCCCGGGCGGCACCCGCACGATCAGATCTTCCGCGTTGGCGCCGTGCTGGCCTTTGTTTTTGCCCCGCTCGCCTTTGGGAGCCTTGAAATGCTTCTGATAGCGAAAATCCATCAGCGTGCGCAAGCCCTCATCGACGCGAAAAATCACGTCGCCGCCCTTGCCGCCGTCTCCCCCGGCAGGACCGCCAAACGGCACGTAAAGCTCCCGCCGGAAAGCCACGATTCCGTCGCCGCCGTCGCCGCCTTTGACAAACACTCTCGCTGTGTCCACAAACATGGCTGTCTCAACTCCATTAAGCGTTCAACGGAAAGGTCATGCGGATGCGCCAGCTTCCGCCGGCCCCATCGTCTCCTTCTGTTTCCGTCAATTGCCCGGCGCCGCCAAACAGCCGCGCTGCCGCCTCAGCCGCGCTCTCCCCGGCAATCCAGCTTCCTTCAAAATCGCATTCCAGGAGCAATTCGCCGTCCCGGCGGCTGATCCCAATGCGCAGCACGTTTTCCCGTTCACCGGACGGCGCGGCTCCAAGCCGCACATTTTGAATCAGGCGGATCAAACCCGACGCAAACGGCCCGCAGCCGCCCCGCAGCGCCTCCAGCGTAACGCCTTCCGCGATTTTGACCTCCAGGCGCAAATGGTCGCATAGCGCCGGAAAGGAAAGCAGAAAAAGGGAAAGCTCGGGATGACCCAATTGGGAAATCCGGCTGTCCGTTTCCATGCGCTCTCTTATTCTGTCCACAATCTTTGCCGCTTTATCGGGCTTGTTCAGCTGCAGGTAACCGTACATAATCTGCAAATCGTTCAGCCAGTCATGGCGGAGGCGGCTCAGCGTCCGGAGAAAAGCGCGGCGGGCTTCCTCTTCCCTCCGGTCCCGCTGCAGCCGAAACTTGCGTGTTAACGCGGCAGCGCACAGCGCGATGGCCGCGGCCGACCACAGGACCAGGACGACCGGCGGCCACCAGGACTCTCTCCAGACGAAAACGGCGGCCGCCGGTATGACAAGCGAAACGATCGCCCAGATCCCCGTCCGGGCGCCTTTAAGCCAATCCGCCCCACGCAAGCCCCTTCAATCCTCCTTGACGCAAAAAGCCCGGCCGCAGGCTGCAGGCCGGGATTCTGGGTGCGTATTAACCTTCAAGAGCAGCCGCAACGGGCGCTTGTTCAACAGGATACACGCTGACTCTCTTGCGGTCGCGTCCCCAGCGCTCGAACCGGACGACGCCTGCGACCTTGGCATACAGCGTGTCGTCTTTGCCGATGCCGACATTGCGGCCCGGATGAATCTTCGTGCCGCGCTGGCGCACAAGGATAGAGCCCGCGGTCACGACCTGGCCGTCGGCGCGCTTTACGCCCAGCCGCTTCGCGTGGCTGTCGCGGCCATTTTTCGTCGAGCCGACGCCTTTCTTCGAAGCGAAAAGCTGCAGATCCAGCTTCAGCATCCTTGTCAACCTCCTTCTGCGATGCGTTCTTGTATTTTCACGTACTTCCCGTAATCTTCCGCGATGGTTTCCAATTGGGCCACCATGCCCTCCAGGAGCAGCTGAACTTTCTGTTCCCGCTCCGGGTCAAGGCCGTCCGGCAGCTCTGCCGCAAGCCAGCCGTCGCGCATTTCGGCTTTCAGCATGATGCCCGTCAGCTTCTCCACGGCGTTGACCGAACCGACGGCGACAGCCGATACGCCTGCGCAAACGATATCGCTTCCGGCCGATGCGTAACCGGCGTGCCCGGAAACCTGAAATCGCAAGATGCGGCCGCTGCCGCTGCGTTCGATCGTCACCGTGATCATAAGAATCCCTTAGGCTTCAGGCCTTGATGGCTTCGATGATGATTTTCGTGTACGGCTGGCGATGGCCTTGCTTGCGATGGTAGTTCTTTTTGGGCTTGTATTTGTAAACGATGATCTTTTTGCCCTTGACGTGCTTTTCCACCTTGGCCGTTACCGCAGCGCCGGAAACATACGGGCTGCCCACGTTCAGACCGTTTGCCCCGGATACGGCCAGCACGCGGTCGAAGGTGACGCTTTCGCCTTCGTTCACAGGCAGTTTTTCCACGAAGAGCACGTCGCCTTCTTTCACCTTGTACTGCTTGCCGCCGGTTTCGATAATCGCGTACATCGAGTGCACCTCCCTCAAAAATGAGACTCGCCTTTCCAGGTGCCGGAGCGCTGCGCCTTAAGCCTCGCGGGGCCGGGGCAGATCCGGTCTTGAGTACCTTGCAAGAGCGGTGGTTTACGCATGCATACCTATGCACGCACTCCAATATATTAACACAATCAGGGATTGTTATCAATTGAGATTATACGGAAAATCCGCGGACAAAAAGCTGCCCGCGCCCCTTGCAGGTGGGACATGCTTTCAGGAAGTAGCTCGAAACGCTTTCCCGCGCTTTTTTGCGCGTCATTTCCAGAAGACCGAGCCGTGTCCAGCCGACCACTTGGCATTTGGTGCGGTCGCGCTTGAGCGTCGCCTCCAGCCGCTCCACCACCTGCTGACGGTGTTCTTCCTTTTCCATGTCAATGAAATCCACGATGATAATGCCGCCAACATCCCGGAGCCGAAGCAGCCGCGCGATTTCTTCCGCCGCCTTCAGGTTGGTCTGAAACACCGTCTCTTCCAGATCCACCGTTCCCGTGTACTTGCCGGTGTTGACATCGATGACGGTCAAGGCCTCCGTCTGATCCCAGACCAGATAACCGCCGTTTTCGAGCCGGATGTATCCCTGGAACGCCCGCTCCATCTGCTCCTGTATGCCGTAGGCCTGAAACATGTCCCTGGCATCCCGGTGCAAACGCACCCGCTCCTCCATGCCGGGCACCACGCGGCGCAAGGCAGCCTTGACTTCCTCCAGCCGCTTCTCGTCGTCGATAATCAGTTCCTCGGTGTCGGGTGTGACCACGTCCCGCACCATCCGCTCCACAAGGCCCGAGTCGCGGTGCAGCTCCGCGGGCGCCGCCGCTTTTTCCGCGCGGACGCATACCTCCCGCCATTTGAGCCGCAAGCTTTCCAGATCCTCATGCAGCGCCTCGCGGCTCATGCCGGCCGCATTGGTGCGCATGATGAGACCTTCGCCCGGATGCCTTAGCTCGTCCGCCAGCTGGCGCAGGCGGCTGCGTTCATCTTCCGCCTCGATTTTTTTGGAGATGCCGACATAATCGGCATGGGGCATGTAGACCAGCCAGCGTCCCGGCAGCGAGTAATGGGTGGTGACGCGCGCGCCTTTGCCGCCGAGCGGGTCCTTCATGATCTGGACGATCAGTTCGTCGCCGGGGGAAAGCAGCTCGGCGATGGAAGGTTTGACCTTAGGCTGTTTTTCCAGATGGGGATGCAAACAATCGTCCACGTACAAAAACGCGTTTTTGGAGAGGCCGATGTCCACAAAAGCCGCTTGCATGCCCGGCAGCACATTGACGACGCGGCCCTTGTAAATGTTGCCGACCAGGGAATCGCTGCCCGTTTTTTCGATGCTGATTTCCGCCAGCCGGCCGTCTTCCACCAGCGCCAGCTGCGTATACTCGCGCGTGCAATGGACAAAAAGCTGCTTCATCGCGGCCCCCCGTTGGTATCGGTTTTCTCTTATTTTACATGAAAATGCGCTTATCCGCATTCTCTGGCGAAATCTGGCGAAAAAACGCGTCGATGACGGCGTTTTCCGGCACCACCTTGGCGATGCGCCCATTTTTCATGACGTAGATGAGGTGATAGCCCTCTTTCATGAACAGGCGCAGCGCCGCCGTCAGGGGCCGGTGTTCCGCCAGCACGATGGGCCGCACAAGCGTCCCCGCATCGATCCGGCGCTCGGCGCGCTTTTTGCGGTGGACGAGAAAACGCAGAAACAAAAACGGCACGTTCCGGCTATTGGCCCAATTGGACGCCAGCAGGAAAAGGCCGATGACAAACAGGTTCAGGTGCAGCTGTCCCCCGAAGGCAAGCGGCGCCACGGAAGCCGCAAGCACGATGGCGCTGAAAACCAGGCTGATCCGGGCGCACAAGACGAGGGTGCGGTGATACGGCAGACGCAGGCTGACCCACGCCTGAAGCAGCTTTCCGCCGTCCAACGGGAGAATGGGGAGCAAATTAAAAAAAATAAGCAGCAGATTTGCGCGGATAAAATCTTCCGCCCACAGGCCGTCCACAAGACCGGCTTGTCCGAGAAGCCAGCCCGCGCCGGCCAGCCATACGTTCTGCAACGGGCCGGCGACGGCGACCCACACCTCTTCGCGCACCGGCAGCGCGCCCGCTTCCTTCACTTCGACGACGCCGCCGAAAGGAAGGAGTTTTACTTCCCGAACGGTCCAGCCGAACCCGCGCGCCGCGATCAGATGGCCCATTTCGTGAATCAGCACAATGGCAAACAGAACGATGATTTCCGGAAATTGTCCCGTGGCCACGGACGCGAGCATCACGAGCACAAAAAGCGGATGCAGCCCGAAGCGGATGCCGCGCCATTTAATCAAACGGCACCACTTCCGCCGGATCGATCGCTTTGCCGTTCTGGCGCACCGCAAAATAAAGCAGGCTTTCCCCTCGCGCATCCTGCGGCGGCGGAATGCTGCCCAGCACATCCCCCGCTTCCACCCAGTCGCCCGCGCGCACTTCCGGATACAGAAGGTTGCCGTAGACCGTCACAATTTTGCCGGCATGCTGGATCAACACCGTCGCCTTGCCGTCCTCGTCCGTTTCCACCTGCAATACCCGGCCGGAGTACACGGCCTTGACGCGGCTGTCGCCGGGAGCGGCGATGCGCACGCCGCTGCCGTCCTGCTCGTAGGACTGCACGATCCGGCCCTGTACGGGCAGCACCGCCTCGCTGCGCTTCCATCCGCCGAACACTTCATGGGCCTCATTGTGCTCGCGGAACATCGGCAGGAAGGACGGCGAGCCGCCAAAATGCCGCGCATACCAGGCTTGGACCGCTTGGAAATCCATATCCTGCGTCACCGCCCGCGCCGTCCAGTCCCTCGCTTCCTTGCTGTACGGCAGGTCGGAGTGAAACCAGATCCAGGCCGCGCTAAAACAGGCCGCCGCCAGCGCCAGCCGGAGCAGAAAGCCGGACACGAACCGGGACCATCCGCCGCCGGATTCAAAATGATAAAGCAGCGCATCGTCATCGCGCGAAGAATCATGGGCCGTCCCGCCGCCCCAGCCCGCGCGGAAGCTTCCCTCCAGATTCCGGATCAGCTTCTGCCGCGCTTTCCACCATTTCTCGGGGTCCGGTTCCCGAAGCCGTAGAGACGCGCCCCACATTTTGCGCTTGCGCGCCGGCGCAGGTTCATCCGGCATGTCCGCGGTTGCTTCCATGCGTGCCGGGCGGATATGCAGCGGATCTTTTGCCGCGCTGTCTTCCCATGCCGCATGTGGTCCCTGCGCCCCAACGTCCCATGCCTGGCGGCCGCCCGCTCCGCCATGGTCTTTCGCCGAGATGTTGCCAGGCGCATCATGCCCCCAAGCGGGACGGGCTTCCCGTGCGCCCGCATTCTCCGCCGGACGGCCTTGCGCGCCAGGGGTCCCATCGATTCCGCCGCTCAGCAGCGCTTCGATTTTCCTTCGCCTGCGCCGCCGGACATTGCTGCGGATGTCCATAGACAAGCCCTCCCCTTGTCCGCAATCCTACTATCCACTTTATGGCGGACCGCCGGGGTTTAGGACAAGAAGTCAGCCCCATGACCATTTCATGATTACATCCTGCCACCCAATAACGCTATCGAAATCTTCTTATTTCGTCCTCATCCCTCAAAAAACGCCGAATAAGAAGATCACGATTTCGCTATTTTTCGCCATTTTTTAATGTAACCGATTTCTGAAAACAATAACGATAATTAATATTCTTATTGGCCGCTTTTCGGCACCTATGCCCAAAATAGCGAACATTCGATTGTCTGATTCCCCATGCCTCCACAAAAACATCCTTTCATTTTCCGCACAAAGCTCATATGAGCGAATGCGCGCAACGCCGCCATGGGGACGAAATACGCGTTTTCTGGTCAATTCCTTTAAACGGCGCCGCGCCGTATGCGCACATATGCCTGCCATCTCGTTCACCTGTCCCGGTGTAATCGGCCGCTGGAGCCGTACCGCCAGGCGGGCAAAAATAGCGTTTCCGCATGCCGATTCACTTCCGTCAGCCTCCTTGCGTCTTTCGCCCGCGCTTTCAGCGATCTGTTTTTCCATGAACACTCTCAGTTCCCGGTCAAACGAACTTTTCATCCGCAACCAGCCTCCGGATTTTTAGGGCGGTAAAAGCAAAAGCGCCGTCTCCCCTCGAGGGGTTAGACGGCGCCTGCTTCGCGCTTTCACATTTATTTCGATATTTTTATTCTAATACATTCTTTCTTTCCGCTCCAGAGCCGAACAAACATTGGTCACGCAGACTCCACCCGGCCCGGGGATGGACCGGTGCCTACAGGGCATTCCTCGCCGAACGCCTCAAGCCGCGCCGAAGGAAACCTCATGATGCGCCCTGCCTTCATCAAACCGTCTCCACCTCGTACTTCTCCTGATGAGCCCGGATGCTGAAGATCAGCCCGATGCAGGCCATATTTAGAATCAGCGAGGTGCCGCCATAGCTGATGAAAGGCAGCGTGATCCCGGTGATGGGCATGATCCCGATCATCATCCCGATGTTTTCGAAGATCTGAAACACGAGCATCGTCGCGATGCCGATGATGATGTACGACCCCCGCAGGTCGTTGCTCTGGAAAGCGATGATGATCATTCGGTATATCAACAGAAAATACAAAAGCAGCAAAACGGCGGCGCCCTGAAAACCGAACTCTTCTCCAATGACCACAAAAATGGAGTCCGAGTATGTGAACGGTATGAAGCGGCGGTTCTTGAAATCGCCCTGCATGTAACCGTCGCCGCTCAAGCCTCCCGATGCGATGGCGATCTGCGCGTATTCGGACTGACGGCGCTCGTCCATGGAAGCCTGTTCCGGATTGATAAACGTATTGATTCTCTCAAACCAGTGCACCTTGCCGCGGTCACTCAGAAACTGCCGGATTTCCGCGTTGTAGTTGTTAAACAGCGTGACAAACAAAAGCAGCCCGGCGATGACCGCGGCCAGACCGATCAGGACGTACGAGTATCGGATGTTGCCGATCCATAGCATGCCGAGAACAATGAAAATGTAGATGACGGCGTTGCCCAGGTCGGGTTGAATCATGACCAGCACAAAAGGCACGAAGGCGATCAACGCGACCAGCAGCACATCGTCCTTGATGCGCAAGGGATCGCCTTGCCGGCGCCCCAAGACCGCCGCAATCGCCAGAATCAGAAACAGCTTCATGAATTCCGCAGGCTGGAACTTCAGCCCGCCCGGCAATTCAAACCAGCTGCGCGCGCCATTGGTTTCGGGGGCCAGAAACAGCACCAGCACGAGCAAAAGCAGGCCAAGTCCATACCAGATGTACCATGTCTTCAGTAACAGCCGGTAATTGAGCAGCGTCATGATGAAAACAACCACAAACCCGATGCCAAAAAAGATCAGGGTCTTGAGGTCATAATTGGAATAAAGCGGATTGCCGTATGTCGCGCTGCGGACCAGCAGGGTGCTGAACACCATGAACACCAGCAGAATGCCCAGCATCAGCCAGTCGATCTTTTTCAGTTTGTTCAGCAAATCCGATCAGCCCATTCCCAGGAACTTTTTAAACCGCCCGAACACCCCTGTCTTTTCGTTCAATTGCTGCAGGGGAACCGTTTCCCCGATAATCCTTCTGGCGATGTTGCGATAGGCGATGGAAGCGCGGGAAGAAGGATTCATCACCGTCGGCTCGCCCGCGCTGGCGGCTTTGATGACATGCTCATCATCGGGCACAATGCCAAGCAGGTCAACGGCCAAAACCTGGCAGATTTCATCCACCGACAGCATGTCGCCGCTTTTGACCAGATGGGGGCGGATTCGGTTGATGATCAGCTTCGGAGTGCCGATGTGCGTTTTCTCGAGCAGGCCGATCACGCGGTCGGCGTCGCGGACGGCCGAATTGTCCGGCGTTGTCACGACAATCGCCTTGTCCGCGCCGGCGATGGCGTTGCGGAATCCTTGCTCGATGCCGGCGGGGCAATCGATGATGACGTAATCGAAATCCGGCTTCAGGCTGTTTACAATATTGCGCACTTGCTCGGGGGTTATGTCATTTTTGTCCTTCGTCTGCGCGGCGGGAATCAGATACAGATCATCGAACCGCTTGTCCTTGATCATGGCCTGATTGAGCCGGCAACGGCCTTCCGCCACGTCGATCAGATCATAGATGATCCGGTTTTCCAGACCCATCACCACGTCGAGATTGCGGAGCCCGATATCGGTGTCCACCATGCAAACTTTTTTCCCCAGAAGCGCCAGCGCCGTGCCCAGATTCGCGGAAGTCGTCGTCTTGCCGACGCCCCCTTTGCCGGACGTGATGACAATCGCCTCTCCCATCGTACTACACTCCTTTAAACTGCATGACATCTTTGCGGAAACGGCTTAATCTTGAAAGTTTGTCAACCTTCATCGTGCCTTCTTCCAGGTACGCGTACTCCATCCAAGGGTCCTCCGAAGCCCATTCCTCCGGCGGACGGCTCACGACGCCGGCAATTCTGAGCTGCATCGGCTTCATCAGGGACGCCGCGATGATGGCGCGTTCATCGCCTTCGCAGCCGGCATGGGCGATGCCGCGCAGCGCACCGAGCACATAAATGTCGCCCGTGGTGCGCACGATGCCGCCCGGGTTGACGTCCCCGATCAGGAGCAGGCTTCCGCGGCATTCCACGGTCTGGCCGGAACGGACAATGCCGCTCATGCGGCACAATTCCCGGGCCGGATCGGCATCCTTGTGGTCCGGAACGTCGCTCCGGATGGACCGCACCACCAGATTTCCCTGCCGGCGGAACGTTTTCCTGAGCAGGCTTTCTTCCCGCTTTCCGATTTGGCGGCTGCCGAGCTTGACATCCACGTGCACGATCGGGCCGGCAAACTGCTGCTCGTGCTTGTCCAGCATGGCCTTCAGTTCCTGGATCAGCTCATGAAATCCGCATTTGTCATCGAGCAAAAATACAAGGCCATCCTTAACGCCTTTAATGGTAATCAGAGATTTTCCGGCCAAATTGTCGCTCCCCCTTGACTAAAAAAGAATTCTGCCTGGCGGACGGAATTCCTGCTTGGGCAGAATTCCCGTTTCAGGATGCCGGCTCTTCCGGCGGGGAAGGAACGGACTTCAGCAAAAACCGGCGAACCGGGATATAAAAAGCCAGCGCGATGAGCGTCTCCAGGAGCATCGTCGGCAGGATGTTCCAGTAAAAGGCAAACGCGTAGGACCATGAAGTCAGCGAAAACAGGCGGTAAATCAGGTAAATCATGTGGCTAAGGCCCAGGCTGCTCACCGCCGTCGCGAGCATCATTCCCGCCAGGGCCGGCGGCCGCCGCTCCAGCGCGAGCCCCCCCAGATAACCCGCCAGCCCCATGCCGAACGCGTAGGGACCGATCATGCTGCCATAGTTTAAAACGTCCATGATCAGACCGAATCCGATGCCGTAAAAAAATCCGCTGTGCCTGCCGCCGAACGCGGCCACATAGATCATCAGGACAAAAGCGAGATGCGGCATCAGGCGGCCGCTCCAGGCCGGCGGAATGAGCCAGGGAACGAGACCGTATTCCAAAATGATCAGCAGGATGCCGCCAAGGACGGCACGGTTCATCCGCATCTTCACGGCGCATCCACATCCGGCACCACGATGACGAACACTTCCTGCAATTGATCAAATCTCGCGGCGGGCAGGACGTTCGCCTTTTCCGTCAGGCCGAAATCGCCCACCTGCCGGTCCACCACCGTGCCGATGATGATGCCCCGCGGGTACACGTTGCCCAAACCGGAGGTGATCACCGTATCGCCCGGCGCCATCGGGTCGTTTTCATCGATTTTGGTCAGTTGCAGCATGCCGGTTTCCGGATCGTAAGATTCAATGATGCCGAACGAATCTTTTTCCTTGCCCAGGATCGTGGCGGCGATCTGCACGCCCTGCCCGGTCGTGGCGCTGAGCACGGTGATCGGTTCCACGGTGGAGGTGAATTCCGACACCTGGCTCACCAGCCCCACCAGGCCATCGGAAGTGGTAACCGCCATTTGCGGCTTGATGCCGTCGCGGGCGCCCAGGTTGATTCGAATCGTCGGGTCAAACGGGTTGGAGCTTCGCCCGACCACCTGGGCAATCAGATAACGGTACTTGTACAGCCGCTCCTGCCTTTCCTTGAAGCCCAGTTCTTTCTTCAGCCGCTCGTTTTCCGCTTCGATCAGATTGTACCGGACCTGTTCCCTTGCATATTGGGCCACCGTTTGCCGGAGCAGCTCATTTTCCTTTTGGATGGCGGAAAGCCGGCTCAGGTCCCCGATAAAATCGGAAACCGCCGAAGCCGGCCGATACAAGATGCCCTGCAGCGTGCCAAAGGTGTCGCTTAAAAATTTCTCGGGCCAAGTCAGCCTGGTTCGCCCCAACGTGAACCCCATCACGGCGATAAACACGATCAATCCGATCATCAAAATGAACAGCCGTTTGTTGCGCAAAAACTTGACGATGTCGGCTCACCCGCTTCCCATATCCCATGCATGGCAGGCCCATGGGCAATATTTAGCGGCTTGCGCGCGTGACCGTGTTGGTTTTCTTCTTGAACAGATGGATGTTTTCCAGCGCCCTTCCGGTGCCGACCGCCACGCAATCCAGCGGGTTGTCGGCGACGATGACCGGCATGCCGGTTTCGCGCGCGAGAAGCTTGTCCAGGTTGCGCAGCAGCGCGCCGCCGCCGGTGAGCACAATGCCGCGGTCCATGATGTCCGCCGCCAGCTCCGGCGGGCATTTTTCCAGCGTCACCTTGACGGCTTCGACGATGGCATTGACGGTGTCGGAAAGCGCCTCGGTCACTTCGTCCGAGGTGATGGCCAGCGTTTTCGGCAAACCCGTAACCAAGTCGCGGCCGCGAATTTCGCTGGTTTCGACCCGCTCCAGCGGCATGGCCGAACCGATGTCCATTTTCAGTTGCTCCGCCGTCCGTTCCCCGATCATCAGATTGTACATCCGTTTTATGTACGAGATGATCGCTTCATCCATGTCGTCACCGGCAATCCGGATCGACCGGCTCGTGACGATGCCGCCCAGCGAGATGACGGCGACCTCCGTCGTTCCGCCGCCGATGTCCACGACCATGCTGCCGGTGGGCTCCCACACGGGCAGGTCCGCACCGATGGCGGCGGCAAACGGCTCTTCGATCGTATAGGCTTCCCGCGCCCCCGCCTGCTTGGTCGCATCCTCGACGGCGCGCTTCTCCACGGCGGTGATGCCGGAAGGCACGCAGACCATGACGTTGGGATGGCCGCCGAGCAGGCGTTTCTTGATCGCCTTGTTCATGAAATATTTGATCATGGTGGCCGTCGTTTCGAAATCCGCAATAACCCCGTCTTTCATCGGGCGGATCGCCACGATGTTGCCGGGCGTGCGGCCGATCATCCGCTTGGCTTCGGCGCCGACGGCGACAATTTTCTTCGTATCGGTACGCAGGGCCACCACGGATGGCTCCCTGACGACAATCCCTTTTCCGCGCACAAACACCAGCGTGTTGGCGGTACCCAGGTCAATCCCCAAATCGCGCGAAAATCCACCAAACATTGAGCGGTTACCTCCTGCTATGGACAATACTTTAGATTATATTACATGCAGCCCATTTCCTTCAAACTGACGAAGCGGTTGTCTCCGATGACGATGTGATCCAGAAGCTCGATGCCGACGAGCCGTCCCGCTTCGGCGAGGCGTCTCGTGAGCTGGATGTCTTCCGGGCTGGGGGCCGGGTCGCCGCTCGGATGGTTGTGAGCGCACAGGATGGAAGCGCTGCTGTGCTGAATGGCGGCGCGGAACACTTCGCGGGGATGAACGACGGAAGCGTTCAGGCTGCCGATGGACAGCGTCCGCTTGCCGATCACCCGGTTTTTCGTATTCAAAAACAGCACCACAAAATGCTCCTCTTTCAGATGCCGGAGCTCCTCCATCAGCAATTCCGCGGCATCACGCGGGCTGTGAATGGCCGGCGCGTCCGGCATTTGCGCGCGGGCCACCCTTTTGCCCAGCTCCAGCGCGGCCACCAACTCCAGCGCCTTGGCCGGCCCGACGCCGGAAATTTGCGTCAGTTCCTGCCAGCTTTTCCCCGCCAGGCCCCTCAGGCCGCCACATTCCCGCAAAATCCGCTGTCCCAGATGCACCGCGGATTCCCGGCGGCTGCCCGTGCGCATCAGGATGGCCAAAAGCTCGGCGTTGCTCAAGGCTTTTGCGCCCAGCTGCATCATCCTTTCGCGGGGCCGTTCCTCTTCCGGCCACTCCCGGAGCCGGTAAGCCCTTGCTTCCATCTTTCATTCCTTCCTTCGCAAAACCCGCGTCGGCCGCGGAACTGGCTTCGGATTTCCGCTGTCTTTTTACAATTTCTCACAAACCCTCTTGTATTATAGCATTGTTGCCGCGGGCTTGCCTTCGTACTTTTTGTCGAATCGTGGATGACCGGAGCACGATTTTTTCCATGCCAAAAAATGTGAAATCCCGAACCAAAACCCAAAAAACAAAAAAGAAGATTGCATACCCGGCCTTCCCGGCCGGGTGTTATGCAATCTTCTTTGTTGAACTTCACACCGCATAAGAATAAAATCCTTGCCCCGTTTTTCGGCCCAAATGCCCCGCCCGCACCATTTTTTTCAGCAACGGGCAAGGCCGATACTTGGAATCCTTGGTCTCCTCATACAACGTTTCCATGATGAACAGCAAGGTGTCCAGCCCGATCAAATCGGCGAGAGCCAAAGGCCCGATCGGGTGATTGGCGCCCCATTTCATCCCCTCGTCAATATCCTCCGCGCTGGCCGTCCCTTCCGCAAGAACAAAGATCGCTTCATGAATCATGGGAATTAAGATCCGGTTGACCACGAACAAGGGCGCATCTTTTACGGTAATTCCCACTTTGCCCGCTGCGGCGGCCAAATTTTGGATGGCTGCGTATGTTTCGTCGGAGGTATCCTGACCTCTGACGATTTCCACAAGCTTCATCACGGGGGCCGGATTAAAGAAGTGCATGCCAATGACCCGATCTTTTCGGCTGGTAACGGCCGCAAGCTCGGTAATGCTCAACCCGGACGTATTGGAAGCGAAAATGGTTCTTTCCTCGCAAAGAGCATCCAGCTTTCGAAACAGTTCTTTTTTCGCTTCGAGCTTCTCCACAATGGCTTCCACAATGACATCGGCATCGGCCGTCTCTTTTAATTCTGTAGTGCCGTGCAGATTGCCCAGTATATCTTGAAACCTCTCCTGATCCAACTTTCCTTTTTGTATGGAGCGCTCCAAATTTTTTCGGATCGTATCCAGCCCTTTTTGCACCAATTTCTCGTTGACATCGCACAGGACAATCTGAAATCCGGCTTCCGCCATCACTTGCGCGATCCCGCTGCCCATGGTGCCGGCGCCAATGACGCCAATTTTTTGCGTCAAACCTTCACCTCCCTTCAAACGGCGGCAACGTTCGTTACGCAAACTTCGGCGGCCTTTTCTCCACCATCGCCTGAACGCCTTCCTTGAAGTCGCCTAACTCCGTCACAATCCCCATTGCCGAAGAAATATAATCGAGATGGGTTCTAAAATCGATTTGCAGCCCTTGATAAACGGCCCTTTTCACAAAGCGGATGACTTGCTGCGGTCCCTCCGCCAGCTGTTTGGCATAATTTTCCGCAAAATCATGCAACTCCGCATCGGGAACCACATACGTGATCAGACCGAGCTGTTTTGCCTCCTCGGCGGAAACCGTTTTTCCTGTCCATAGCAAATCCAGCGTTTTGTCCACTCCCGTAAGGCGCGGCAGCAAATAGGCGCCGCCGTCCCCCGGGACAATGCCAACCTTCACGTAGCTTTCCGCCACTTTGGCGCTTTCTGCGGCAATGCGGATGTCGCACGCCAGCGCCATGTCCAGCCCTGCTCCCAGCGCAACGCCGTGAAGGACGGCAATGATCGGCTTGTCGATCTCCCTCATCAACAGCGGAATTCGCTGAATTCTTTTCCACAGGCTGTTTTTGACCGCCAGCGCATTCGAGGACAGATCACCCGCATTGGTGTTGTTATGCATCAATCCTTCACCCTGGACCATGGATTTGATGTCGCCGCCGGAACAGAAAGCCCTTCCGTTGCCGCTGATGATGACGACCCGGATGTCTTCGGAATCCCGCACCTTGATCAGAGCTTCTTCCCACAGCTCGATCATTTCCGTGCTGAACGCATTCAGTTTGTCGGGACGGTTAAGGATAATCCGGGCAATTCCCTGATCCGCAGTAAAAATCAAATCGCTCACGACTACATCCCCTTCAGTGATTTGGACGCTCAAAATATATCCGGCTTGCATACCCTTGCCGGGCTCCCTTTATTTCCATGGACGTTCCGAAGCGGCATTTTTCCCCGCAATCCGTCCGAAAGCAATACACTCCGCCAAATTGCCTCCGCCCTGATACACAAACTGAAAGGCGGATGAAATCTCCCCGGCCGTATAAAGCCTTGGGATTGGCTGGTCATTCCAATCCAGAACCTGCCTTTTGCCGTTCGCCCTTAATCCTCCCTTTGTATTCGGCCCGCCGGGATAGAGCGGGATGGCGTAAAACGGAGGCTTCACCACAGGCCCCAGCGTTTCGGGTTCTCTGAAAAATTCCGGATCCTCCCCGTTCATGCAATATTCGTTAAATTTCGTTACGGTTTGAACCAGGGTTTCCGGGTCCATTTGGCCGCGGTTGTCCGGATGCCGTCTAATTTTTTCGCCCAGTTCGCGAATGCTTGACCCTTGCAGCATCCATCCGTTTTTCAAAGCTTCCAGGTTGTCCGCTCCCCAAAAAATCGAATTGTACGCTGCCGCCGCAATGTTGACGACCGGACCTCTTTCCCGAAGCGTCTCATCGAAGATCATCCAGGACGGGATTCTTGGATAGGTGAGTTTGATGGTGTCAAATACGAGCGCTTCTTTGTAAAAAATGTACCGGCTCGGGTCTTTCGTGATTCTCCTTTCTGCCGCATACCGCCGGCCATAATTGTCAACCACCAGTTCGTTGGGCTTCCCCACGGCGGTCGTGTTCAATCCGATTTTGAGGCCGTGCTTTCTTACCGGAACGGCGCAAATGACCCTGGCTGATGCTTTGCCGACTTTCGTCAAGGCGGCTCCAACCTTTAAAGCCATCTTGATGCCATCGCCCGTGTTTTCCGTGGTGCCGTAAAACGCCCAGCCGTCCACGCCCGGCCCTTCCAGGAAAGCGGCCCTCATCCGTTTGTTGTACTCATATCCTCCGGTGGCAATGACGACTCCCCGTCTGGCATAATAGGTTACCTTGTTTCCTCGGCAATCCGCCTGAACCCCGACCACTTCGCCTTTGCCGTTTGTGATCAATTCCACTGCCCGGGTATTATAGTGGATCTGAATTTTTCGGGTTTGAAGCCCGTGCAAAATACACGCATGGAAGGCTTCGCCGGCCACCTTTTCCGATTTCAGCATGTCTTTATTGCTAAGGATGTGATAATCGTTAAGCTGACCTGTGTATGTGCTCCTTACGACATCGTACACGGCTTTTTGGGCGCCGGGAAAATCCGGAAAAGCCGCATTGGTGATTTTGATGGTCTTAAAATCGGGATCGAGGCTGCGCATAAACGCTTCATTTTGGGGCGCATATTCCGCCCACGCTTCGGCAAGTTCATCCGAAAAGTCCTGCTGCTCTCCCTCCAGCTTCCAGGGCAGGTTTTCGCCGCTGAACATCGCTTTGGCATATTCCTTGAGAGCCGCGCGATCGCCGTTCACGGAAGGGCTGTGAAAGCCTCCCCCGCTCATTCTCGTATTGGAATGATGCGTCTCTTCGGGCTGTTTTTCCAACAGGATGACTTCCGCGCCCGCATCATGCGCTTCAATGGCCGCGCAACCGCCTGCCCCGCCAAATCCCAAGACGATCACATCCGCTTCGAAGACGGCATCGGACATGCTGTAATCACCACGCTTTTGGGATCATTCGAAAATGCACCCGGCAATCGGGGATTGCACAGGTGCATTTTCGATGCCGGTTGTACCGTTTAATTGTCGCCAAACATTTCTCTTATTTCCGCAATTTCATTTTTATAAAAATCGGCGAAAGACTGCGGATCGTTCATGAACAGTTCTTGCGACGTTCTTTCCAGATACTCGTTCCATTCCGGCTTCGAAACGATGTCTTTAAAGAAGATGGACAATTTCTCCACAATCTCCGGCGGAGTGGCCGGATGCAAGAAGAAACCTCTCCATTGCAGGTCCTTGCCCATACCGTATCCCAGTTCCTCAAATGTCGGAACGTCAGGATACTTTTCCATCCGTTCATGGAACGTCAAGCCCAAAAGTCTCACTTGGCCCTGATCATAGCTGGAAACGCTTGCAATCGTGCCTACCGCTGCGTCCAGAATGCCGCCCAACACCGCATTGGCCAAGGTTCCGGATCCGTCATAGGGCACGTAGGTTGCTTCAATTCCCAATACTTTCATCAATTTCAGGAAAAACGCGTGGGCGGAAGTCTGCGTATTTACGCCGCCGATGTTCAATTTGCCCGGATTTTCCTTTGCGTACTTGATCAAGTCTTCCAGGGTGTTAAAAGGACTGTTGGCCGGCACATAAAGAGCATGCCTGTCAGATGCTACAGTAGCAAGCGGCAGGATATCATCCTCTTTATAAGGAAGGGCCCCGGTGCCAAAGCTGACGACCATACTTTGGGAGTTGTAAAAAATGGTTTTTCCGTCGGCAGGCTTCGCCAACAACGCGGCAATACCGACTGCCCCCGAACCTCCCGGCCTGTTTTCAACAATGATCTTCTGATTGAAATATTTTGCGGCAATATCGGCGATGGTCCGGTTGATGACGTCGCCGGTTCCGCCGGCAGCCAGCGGCACAATGACGGTAATCGGATCATTAAATAATGGATATTGATTTTCTTTAGCCGTCTGGCCTTCATCTTTTTGGCCTTCATCCGGTTGGCCCGAATCGGAAGGAGCAGGGGATGAAGGCGCGGGCACATTGCTGGGCTGGCTCGATGTCCCCGATCCGGATCCTCCGCAAGCCGTAAGGATGGCGAAGACCATCATGAGTACCAGAGAAACAACAAACATTTTCCTTTTCATAAACATGTTTTTCCTCCTTATATATTGGATGAATGAAGATCCTTCTGGACCGGCTTCTTGGCGGCCTTGATCCTTTGGTAGGCAATCACGGCAATGAAGATGACGATGAGCGCCATCAGCGCGATACTTGCGGGTCTTGTAAAGAAAATACCCACACTGCCTTTGGAGATCACCAACGTTCTCCTTAAGCTTTCCTCAATAATAGGACCCAGAATATAGGCCAGCACCATGGAAGGAAGCGAAAAATCCAGATTTTTCAGGAAAAAGGCTGCAATTCCGGCTATAATGGCAACCCACAGATGAAACACGTTCAGTTCGGAAGCGAACACGCCAATCAAGGAGATATAAAGGACAATGGGCGTCAGCACATATAACGGCAACACCAAAATCCTGGCCATCAGGGAGGTGGTGTACCTTCCGAGGAAATACATGATAATGGTTGCAAACAACAATCCCCAAAAGATTCCGTACATAAGCCCCGGCTGATTGGCGAAGGAAGCGGGGCCCGGAACTATGCCGTGGATCAAGAATGCGCCCAATATGACCGCCGTTGCCGCGCTGCCTGGAATGCCCAGCGTCACCAACGGAATCAAAGCTCCTCCGACCACAGCATTGTTAGCCGTTTCCGGAGCAGCAATTCCCCGCGGGTCCCCTTTTCCGAAGTTTTCCTTGTTTTTCGCGGTGCTTTTGGCTTCGGTATAGGCTAACCAAGATGCCGCACTCGATCCAACCCCCGGCAAAATGCCGATGATGGTACCGATTATGGAACCTTTTAAATATGTCCATTTGACTGCGGTAAACTCTTTCCAGGAAATCGCCACTTTAAAATTCTTCTTGTCATGGACATATTTTGTATGCGGATCATTACCCAACATGGCAAACACTTCCGAAACGGCAAACATCCCGACAAACAAAGCGACCAGATGGAGCCCGTCCATCAGATGGACCGTTCCGAAGGTGAATCGAGTTTGTCCCGTCAGAATATCAATGCCCACCATGCTCATTAGCAAGCCTATACATACGGAGATGACACTTTTAAAAATATCCTTAGAACTTAATCCCGCGACGGCCAACAAACCAATGATTCCCAGAAGGAAAAACTCGGGATCGGAAAACTTCAGAGCCAGACTGGCAATCGGCTTGGAAAGGATCATCAGCGCAAGAACGGATATGACTCCGCCGATTAAAGCGCCAACCAATGAATATCCAAGAGCAGTGCCGGGCCTCCCCTGTTTCGCCATAGGATATCCGTCCAGTATCGTTGCCGTGGCAGCGCCTGTTCCCGGAATTCCCATGAGTATGGCGGATACGGATCCCCCGTACTCGCAGCCCATAAAAACGGAAGCCAGCAAAACGATAGAACCCAGAGAGGTCATGTTGAAGGTGATCGGCAACACCAATGCCAATCCGATCGTAGCACCCAAACCGGGTATGGCGCCTACAACGATGCCGAAAAGAACGCCAAATACGATGGCAAACAAAATCTCCCAGGTTAACAAGTCCGCCAGATTAAATTTAAGGATAAAATCCATATCGGATCATTCCTAAAACGTAAGATTAAATAGCAGGTCAAAGACGATAAAAACGGAAACATTTACGATGGCAGAGGCAATGGCCGCATTCATGATTTTTCTTTTCAACGGGTCTTTTTTGTTGTACCGAAAGACCAATACGGCAACAAAGATAAACGAGATAATATAAGAAAAGCCGAATATCTTCCACAAATACGTATAAATGATCGATACGATGATCGTAAAAACGATATCCGGCATGTTAAGGATCTTGAATTCATTGTTTTCGGAGGCCTTTTGCCTTGCAGTAGAAATGGCGCTAAGTATGCAAAACAGAATCATGATGGCAATTACAATCTGGGGAAAAAAGGCTGGACCCACCGGATCCGTTGACCGAAATTGCGTAGTTTGCATAAACAAAACCACGCCAACAAATGCGATGATGCTTAGTGTCACATAGGTCCACAGTTTATAGCTCATTTTCCGCCCTCCTTTCTTTCATTTTTTGCGAACCGAACGTAAGCGTTTGCATTCCATGTTAAGAATTTGAAAGCAGGTCATTCAAATCGCTTAACGAACGGAGCTGATCCAGATTTAAAATGCTATCCATGATCCTTTTACGGATATCATTTGTGAGCGCCTGCGTGCAACTATTAAACTTTTCCATAAACTCCTCTTCCGTCATTGGCACGCTCGGATGACCTTTCCCATGTTTGACGCGATGGGAATACCTCTCGCCCGTGACGAGCTCGATGGTCACTTCCGCCCCAACCATTTCCAGCGCGGGGTTTACCCCGGGCTTTGGCTGCATATCCGGATGAACGTACATTTCAACTTTTGGCATTAATGCGAGAATACCGGGATCATGGAGGCTTTCTTCTTTAAAATGTTCCAACTTGACGGACCGGTAATTCGCCGCCACGGACAGGCAATACGGCATGCTGAACTTGGCCTCCAGCGGGTTCGAAGGACGGTCATACACCAGCACCTTCGGTCTCGTATAATTCACGCCTGCCCGGATTGAAGAAATATTTTCTGGATTAATATTATACTTTTCAATTAAATGAATAACACAATCGATCGAAGCGTGGGTGGCTCGGCAAGAAGGATACGGTTTTATATCCATGCCCGGATCCAGGATTTCCCACTTTTCTCCCCATCGGTCCAAGATGATTTGGGGATCATTCATGGTGCCCGGGGCAAACACATGAATAAAACCGGTCTCACCCGTGAAGATATCCCGGTTCGACGTCATCCCTTTTGCCGCCAGCCAAGCTGCGGAAGCGCCGTGAAATGCCGCCATGCCGACATGCAGCGGTTTCACCATGGTGCCAAAGTTGCGCCGTATCCCGCCGGCCATGGAAGACGCGATCCCCAACGCATAAGCTGTTGCCTTCACATCCAGCTTCAAAAGCTTCGCGCAGGCTGCCGCAGCGCCGATCGTGCAGAGGATTGCCGTCGGGTGCCATCCCGCATCATGATGAGCCGGGTTTACGACACGGCCCAGCTTGCCCGCCATTTCCAGGCCAACAATGTAAGCTTCCAAAGCCTCAAGCCCTGAAGCTCCCGCTTCTACCGCCGTTGAAAATACGGCGGGCCAAATCGGGGCGGTAGGATGACCGGTCATCGATTGATTGCTGTCATCAAAGTCCAGCGCGTGTGCCGCTGTTCCATTCGCCAATGCCGCAACCACAGCCGACGTCCGCTCCGGCCTTCCCCAGATGGCGTGGTTGCCGCTGCCCATGCCCAACGCAAAATCCCGAACGATTTCGGATACTTGTTCCAAAGCCCCGGCAATGGCAACTCCGGTGCAATCCAACAGGTTTTTTTTGGCGACCTGAATAACCTCTTGCGGAATATCTTTGAAGCTCAATGAACATATGGCTTCCGCAATCGCGCTTGTCATTCCGGCTTCCGCTTTGTTCAAAAATGCAGCTCCTTTCATTCGTTACTCTAAGGCAAGCCGCCGGGAAGCTTCCGCTTCCCAGCCGCCTTATTCAAAAAAATGGGCATTAAATCAAGCTCAGGCAGTTATCAAGCGCGGCCAGCGCTTCTTCGGAAGGAAGACCGTAATCGCGGGAAGGCAACGCTACAAGCGCTGTGCCTTGCGTGTTAACTTGGCCGCGCTGGTTCGTGGCGTTCCATTCGAAGACCACGAGGGACAAATCCCCTTTGCGGAATTTGTCGACTACCTTTCCGCGGAACGTCGTCAGGTCGCCAAGGTAATTCGGCGCTTTGAACGAAACCCGCAATGCCTTCAGGAACGCGTCGTCACCCATCCAATCCGTGAACAGATGCGCTGCCCAGGCCGAACGCTCCATCCCGAAGTCATAAGCGGTGGGCAACCCTGCGTTTACCGCCTGCTGATGCTCCCAGTGAACGCTGATGGGCGGTTCCGGCACGTTAAAGTAGTTCGGAATTGCCGTACCCGGGTGACGGTCGAACAATTTGAACAGGAGCCGATGTGCCCGCGTCAAGTGGACCGGACGCACAGCCATCGTAAAGGCAACGATGCTGGTGACGGTCAAAGGACCTTTGATAATCGGAAATACCTCATCTCCCACATTCACATCCTCGAAATAACGGATTCTGGCGCCGGCGCGCTCCTGAACTTCCCGGCGATACTGTTCGAAGACTTCATTCACTTCTTCATCAGTATAGACCTTCGGCAGGTCTTTTGGCGCTTCTTTTTTTGTATAAGTGCCTTCTTTTCTTGCTTCCCTTCTTTCATAACGGATCCGGTACTGTTCAAATCTGCCGACAATATCCCCGTCCTCGTTGAAAAATTCCGTGTCTGTCCGCACTTTCACCGTCCGTCTTGCAAGCTTGCTGTCTTGTTTCTCTTCCACCAATCCGATTTTGCCCACACATTCAATACGCTGCCCGAGACGGATGGGCCGGAACCATTCCCAGTTAATTCCCGCAAACAGGGAGTGCGTGCCCGGAAGGCCGCCCATATAACCCAGACGGTGAGGGTCCATGCCCAGGAGAATGCTTGGCGGAGCAATCATCGATTTCCAGCGGGTTCGTTTGCCGTACTCCACATCGGTAAACAATGGATTGTCATCCCCGATTCCCCAAGCCCACAGGCGAACCGATTCTTCCGAAGCCACCGGAATGGGCGGGCCGAACTCCTGCTTGCGGATCGGAACGCCAATTCGGCTTTTGAGCTCGGCAATATGCTCGTCCGTAATCTTCCCGTAGTTTTCTTCATACTTTTCTTTTCCCACATAATTGGCCATGAATGTTTCCTCCCAGTGTATTGAAATGAAAATTGAACGGTCAGGAATGGGATGGACTGACGATGATTCCTCTCGCATCAAGGACGTAACATCCTTCGCCCTTGGGCATCACGCAAAGCGGGTTCACTTCGAAACTTACCGCTTCGGGCCCTAACGATTCGAAGGCCGCACAAATTCCCATGACGGTCGGCCAGAGCGCATCCACATCCATCGGATAACGCTGCTTTTCGCCCACCAGCACCTGGCCGATTCGCAGCGATCCTACCGCTTCCCGCAGAGCCTCTTCAGTCACCGGGAACGGCACGACGACACTGTCGTCCAGCGCCTCCGTCCAAATTCCACCGGCGCCTATCAAACAAACCGGTCCGAAGATGGGATCCCGCTGCACCCCTGCGATCAGTTCCACACCGCGCTTGGTGTCAATCATCTTGGCAAGGAGCGCTTTCCCTTCCCAAAGGCCCAAAGCCTCCGCCTTTTCCCGCAATTGCGCAAACGATCGTTTCAAGTCGGAATCATGATGGATTCCCAGGAAAACCAAACCGAGATCCGATTTGTGAATACCCTTGCTCGAATAAATTTTTAAGACGACCGGATACCCCATTTCATTCGCTTTGACACAGGCTTCCGCTTCGTCCAAAACCACCAGTTCGGCAGGCGTTTGAACGCCGAATCTCTTCAAGAGTTCCTTCGCTTCCGCTTCGCCGATCGTTTTGCCGCCGGCTTCCGCTGACTTTGCTTCTTTCTTTCGTTTCTGAATATTGGTACTTTTCTGAATGTTGCAAGCCCGGAGCACACTGATGCAGGTTTGCAAGTTCTCAAAGGCAGGCACGCCCGCATCCATTAAGTGTTGACGCGCTTCGCTGAAGATTTCTCCCTTGGGAATGTAAGCGAGGATTGGCTTGGAACTTTTCTTTTTCACCTGCGCCGTATAGGACGCCCGTTCCGTAACCAGATGGGACAACCCCAATCCAACGATGACTGCGCCCGTTTCGGTGTCATTGCATAACGACTCCAGACAATCCAAATATTCGACTTGCCTGCTTTCCGGCCGGGGAATTTTGGAAAAATCCAGCGGATTGAACGGTTTGCTGTAACCAAACTGTTCCAGGAATTCAATGGTTTCTTCCGTGAGATCTGCGAGCTTCAAACCCGCCTCATCCAGTTGGTCCACGAGCAAGCTGCACATTCCTCCGGAAGAGGACATGACCGCGACTTTTCCCGTGCTGAATTTGGGGTAGTTGGAGCAAACGGCCGCCGCGGCAACAAGCTCTTCCATATCTTGAGCGATAATCGCTCCGTGCCTTTCGAGAACGGCCTTCAGAATGCGCCAGCTGCCCGCCATGGATCCGGTATGGGTCGCCACAATTTCTTCGCCGGTGCTGGATCGGCCCAATTTTAATACCACTACCGACTTCTCATTCTCCCGGGCAAAATCCAGCGCCTTGCAAAATTCATCGGCATTCCGGACAGCTTCCAGCACAACCATAATGACTCGGGTCGCGGAATCGGAAGACAAAGCGTAAATAAAATCTTCAATTCCCGTATCCGCCGAATTGCCAACGGCTATGCTGTATGAAAATCCCAAACCTTGTTCCATGGCCATGTCCACGACGGACGCGCCGATCGAACCTGACTGAGAAACAATGGCCGCATTTCCGGGGATGATGTTTTTGCGTTCCATCAGAGTGGTGGGACCCAATACGACGTTATCCAGAAAATTGACGACTCCGTTGCAGTTCGGCCCCACGAGCCGCATGCCAAGCTGTCTTGCCGTCGCCACCAATTCGCGCTGCAGTTCCGCGCCTTCCGCGCCTGATTCGCCAAACCCGGAACTTAAAACAACCGCGGCCTTGCAACCTTTGGTCCCCAAATCCACGATGACCTGCTTTACCGCTTTGCTTGCCACGGCGATCACAGCCACATCGATGTTTTCCGGGACATCCGCGACGCTCGGGTAACATTTCCAACCGAACACTTCATCGTAATTGGGGTTGACCGGAAACACTTTCCCCGCATACCCGATTCGCTTCAGATGCCTGACCGACCGTCCGCCGAAGGAATTCGCCGGAGAGGCGCCCACCACGGCAATGGAACTGGGGCGCATCAATGTACTCAAAACCAAAGGCTCTGTCGAAACCATTTATGCATTTAAACCTCCTATCCAATGACAGGCTGCTCGATGACTCCGTTGTCCTGCAGAGCCTGACACTCCGTCTCCGATAAGTTCAGCAAATCTTTGAGCACATTTTTCGAATCCTCGCCCAGGATCGGCGGATGCTTCCAAATTTCAGCGGCAGTGTCGCTCAAGTTGATCGATACGCCGGGTAGCAGCAGCGTTCCAAACACCGGATGGTCCACTTCCGCCACAATGTTTCGGCCTTTTTCCCTTGCGGTCAGATACGCTTCTTTCGGGTCGTTAAGCTTCGAGCAAGGGAAACCTTCGGCGCTGAGGGCTCGCATCAGGTCATCCGCATTCCACTGGCTTATCGTTTTTTGCAAATCCGGCACCAGTTCCTTCCGATGAACAACCCGGTCATAATTTCGAGCATACTTCGGATTTTGCAGCAGATCTTCCCGGTTCAAAACCCGGCACAACGTTCTCCAAAGGGAGTTGGTACCCGCCGCCAAGAAAACCCACTCTTTGTCGGCCGTTTCAAATGCCTGATAAGGGCAAAGCTGCGGGTGGCCCGTTCCCATTCGCGTCAAATTCGCTTCCGTGTTCAGGATGCCGGCCGCATAATTGGCCATCATCATCAAAGTGGCATCGAAAAGGGCGACATCGACAAACTGGCCGCGGCCGGTCTTTTGGCGGGCAACCCAAGCCAACAACACTCCGATGGTGGCTTGCAATCCTCCGCCCATATCGGCGATGGAAACGCCGGGCTTTGACGGCGGACCGTCCGGTTCGCCGGTAATCTTGACGGTTCCTGCCCTGGCTTGAACAACAACGTCCATGCCCGGCTCCTTGGCATCGTCCTCCGACCGCCCGAAGGCTGAAATTCCGCAGTAAATCAAAGCCGGATTCAGTTTGCGCAGGTCTTCCCAACCCAAACCGTGCTTATCCATCGTTCCGGGCCGGAAATTTTCAACCACAACGTCGATTTTCGGAATCATGTCTTTAATGATTTTCCGGCCCTCTTCTTTCGAAATGTCAATGGCGATGCTGTATTTGTTTCGGTTAAGGCCCAGATAATAATCCCCGCCAATGGCAGCGCTTTCAAACTTTTGGGACATATTCATAAATCGCGAACCATCGCCGCGTCCCGGCTTTTCAACCTTGATCACCTTTGCGCCAAAATCCGCCAGCAACATGGTGCAAAGGGGACCGGCCGCGGCATGGGTAAAGTCCAAAACGACCATTCCGTCCAGCGGTTTCATCCCGGTTACCTCCCATCTGTCTTTTGTCGTTTTGCACCTTAAATATATCCCCTTCGCAAAATCAGAACAAAAATGTATGGTGATATGTACTTTTTTTATAATCCGCCCAATCTTGCGAAATCGCCGAATATCACGCGAATGCTAACTCTTTCGTGACCATACATTGTCTGTTCCGCAAAAAAGGAGCCATACATTTGGCTCCTCATTTCATTTGCATTTATTCATTGGTCATCTTAAAACTGAATTTGTATTTGAATTTGTCCCCCCGGTATAATGCCTTGGTCACGGCCACCCGATCGCCGTTTGGCGCGTACCGGACGGATTTGGACAAAAGGAGAGGGCTTCCGGGAGCGACTTTGAGCAATTTTCCCTCCACTTCGGTGGCCAGCACAGCCTCCAGGGAACGTTCAATTTGAGCCACCGTAACGGCCCCGTAAGTAAACAAAATATTCGAAATACTGAACTGCTCAATTTGCTTTTTTGTCAATTGCGCATCTTTTTTCAACACCGAGTATACCGTAGATATTCCAAACGGCACGTTGTCTTCGATCAGCAGGCGTTTGAAGGTTACAATGCAAGTGTCAGGCTTTTGATCCAGCTGGATGTTTTCTTCCAAATCTTTAAAATCCATTTTTTTGATTTCCAGGATGACGGATTCGGACCGGTTCCCGTAACGTTCCTGAATGTATCCCCCTCTTCCCAGGGAACGGTCTTCAATTTTGGCCGGTGAGACGAAGGTGCCTTTGCCGGCTCGCCGATAAATATAGCCCTGATTCGTTAAATCAATGAGCGCCTGGCGGATGGTGCTTCTGCTGACGCCAAAAAATTTTTGCAGTTCCTGTTCTGTCGGAAGTTTTTCGTTGGGCTGCCAGTAACCGCTTTCAAGCGTTTCCCGCAATTGCTGCAGAATTTGGGCGTGCAAACTGTATCCGGTCTGCCTGATGATGGGGCGAAGAGTTTGGATCTTTTCTCCTGACATACCATGTAACCCCCAATTCCGTAGCAATAATGGATTTTTGTATTTCTCCATGCCCGGTATATCGCTAGTTTCCCCTAATATATCAACAAGGTTCTGATTTGTGCAATAGGAAGCAAGCTGAATGGCGCTCCGCATCCCCATAAACAAAAGACCGGGCGTATGCCCGGTTGATCGTTGTGTCATTGCTTCCGTTCAAATTTTTCCTGTTCATGGCCGCTTTTTTGATACGCTTCATCCTCAAATTTCATTTTCGTTTTCATTAATCCCAATAGTATAACGCCACCGGCAACGATAAAGACGCTGGATAAGGTGAAATAATTGGCAAGAACGCCTATGGCAAAGGGCGTAACGGTCTGTGTCAGCCGGTTTGCCGTCAGTCTCAACCCCAATCCTTCCGCCATGCGCTCTTTCGGCAAAGACACCAGCGACGCGGTCATGGATAAAGGAAAGCCCATGCCGATGCCAATCCCCAAAGCAAATGAAAAGAAGCATGAAACGACAAATTCCTTCGACAGGGGCACCAAGATTAAAAATAACCCCGTGATGAAGATCGTCCCCATCGTTACCCTTGTTCTGCCAAACAAAGCGAGCAGTTTGGGCGTAAACAGCCGGACGAGGATGCCGGCAATGGAATTGATGGAAATAATCGTCCCGATTTGCGTGCCTGTCAGCCCGATTTCAACCCCGAACAAAGGAAAGTAGGCCGTAAACGTATCTTTTGCGAACAAAATCAGGGAACTGATCATTAAAGCCCGTCTGAAATTTGCGTTTTTCAGCAACTCTAACGATTGCCATATTTTCCATGCGGATGCATTGGAAACCGTTGATTTTCCAAGATCGCTCACAAGAGCAGCCAAAAACAGAGAGCAGGAGCTCAAAAGGCCAAAAATCAAAAACACTTTGGGGGTGCCCAATGTGTCCGAAAGATATCCGCCCATTAACGGACCGAGAAAATTCCCCAGCGATGTGGCAATGCTGAATTTCAGCACATTATTTTCGCGGGTCAAAGGATGATCGGCATGTCCCATGTAACTTTGCCCGGCCACAATACTAAATGTATGGCCAAATCCCGCAAAAAGCTGGGATAAAAAAAGGCCAAGCAAGCTGGAGACAAAAAAAGGAATGGTTAAGGAAATTCCCAGCAAAATGCCGCCAATCATCAAAGGTTTTTTGCATCCGATCTTATCCACCAGGCGGCCGATTTGGATCGCAAAAAAAAAAAGGCAACAGCGGGAACATGGAAATGATCAAGCCGATTTCAATCGTGCTCGCATTCAGTTCGTTGCCAAACAAAGCGACAAGCGGGCGCGTCCCCAATGTGCATGTGCTGGTGATGGCGATCAAGATCGCTACCAAATTGTAGCTGGTTTTTTTCGCTTCTGACATGGTGGAATCATCTCTCATTTATTCCAATACCATGTCTTCACCGACGTTTGGCACAAGCACCTCAATTTTCGGATCGACCCTCTTGACTTCATCTATAAAGGGCTGAATGTCCTGCAGCAATAAGGGAAAGGTCTTGTAATGGATGGGAATGACTTTTTTCGCATTTAACATTTTCGCCGCGATGGCTCCATGCTTATGATCCATCGTAAAATGACCGCCCACCGGAATCAAAGCGTAATCCATCTGATACAATTCACCGAACAATTTCAAATCCCCAAATAACCCGGTGTCCCCCAGATGATAAACAACCTTGCCGTCGATTGTCATAATATACCCGGCCGGGACACCGGTTTCACTGGTATGGAAAGCGTGCACCATCAGCGCTTGAAACCCGTCAAATTTGACCGTTCCTCCGATGTTCATCTTGATGGCATTTTCCGGATTCAAACCGTCCCTAATCATTTTGTTCATGGTTTCGGGCTGGGCAATCACCTTTGCCCCCGTTTCGTTGGCGATTTGAATCGCATCGCCTTTATGATCAGAATGATCATGGGTGACCAAAATGAGATCCGCTTTTTCGGGTAATTTTTTCGTGGGATGATGCGGATTTTTGCTAATCCACGGATCGACAAACACAACCAATCCTTTGTCGGTCACAAATTGAAAAGCCGAATGACCTAACCAGGCAAACTTGGGCATTTGTAACCATCTCCTTTAGTTTCGATAAGTTAGGACAGATTGAAAAGATCGTACCGCAACTCTGTTTACCCCTAAATATATCCCTCTGAATTATCGGGACAAAAAATGTATGGTTCATGTATTTTTTGATTTGATCACGTTTTCCCGACCAATCCTGCATATTTCACACGTTTTCTCATTATCAAAAAAGCATACAATTGGATCCGGCCGAAAAAACAAAATCCCGGTACCGCTCGGATACCGGAATTTTCGAACTTTAAAATCTTGTTCAGGCGAACGGACTGGCGCCAAACCGCAGCAGCATTTGATAAAGCAGGCTGACCGGCAGTCCCATGATGCTGAAAAAGTCGCCTTCAATCCGATCAATAAACACCGCGCCGATGCCCTGGATGCCGTAAGAGCCGGCCTTGTCCATCGGCTCGCCCGTCCTTATGTAGGCGCGGATTTCCTCCTCGCTCATGGGCCGGAAGGTCACCTTGCTGACCGTGTGGCTGACGAGAATCTCCGGCGCTCCGCCGGCCGGCTCGGAAAGCCCATGGCCGATGCAGCACAGCCCCGTATACACTTCATGGGTGCGTCCCGACAGCAGGCGCAGCATTTCGGCCGCATCCTCTTCGTCCCGGGGCTTGCCCAGAATGCGCCCGTCAATGGTTACCAGCGTGTCGCTGCCGACGACCACCGCATGCTCCGCGCTTTCCCGCGCTTGTTCCCACACCGCTTTCGCCTTGCGCTGCGACAATTCTTCCACCACGCGTTCGGGCGGCCAATCGGCCGGTGTCCGCTCGTCCGCGTCGCTCGGCCGGATGACCACCGGCATGCCGAGCATGCGCACCAGCTCCTGCCGGCGGGGAGACGCCGATGCCAGAATGATCGTCACAGGTGTAGCTGCCGTTTTCATCGCTTTAAACGGCCCATCCTTTCCGCATTACATTTTCCGATAAAGCCAGATGGCCATAAAGGCCCCCGCAATGCTCAGAAGCGTCAGCGAAATTTGCAGCGTCATCGAAAAGCTGATCGCCGCAATGTCAAAAGCCGGCGACCAGGAAACCTCCAAAGGCCTGGTCAAAAAAGAAAGCCCCGGAACCTGCCCGAGCCAGTGGGAGACCAGCGTGCCCGCCACAAGGCCCAAAACAACGAACAACACCAAAACCCAGCCGTTTTTTCTCAATTATTTCCCTTCTCCCGCCAATTTTTTCCCCGTCTCTACATTATACGATGGCGGGAAAAGTCCCACAATGGCCGGCAATCGCCGCAAAAAGGGAAAGGCGGCCCCGGCGCGCGCCGAAAAGCCGCCTGACTTGCGGTTTGTCCGTTTGGGCCAACATCCGTTCGCCGTTGCTCAGCGCATCAAGCCCCTTCCAGACTTGCCCTCCAGGCCTGGTCTTGCAAAATCAGCTCCATCATGTTCCGCTGGATGCCCCACAAATGAAAACGGGACCGCGACGCGCCGTAATCTTCCACATGCGCCATCGCTTCGTTCATCGCCCGGATCATGGCCGCCCCGGTCTGCCGTCCGTTTCCGGGAAGCAGCTGCGCGGCCTCCACGGTTTGCATCCAACGGCGGTGGCTTTCCTGAAGCGCCGCCAGCTCTTCTTCCTCGAAGGGCTGCGGCCGGTCATCCTGCAAGGCCAGGACGGACATGCGCAGAAGCTGCCGGGCCAGCTGATGGCTTCCGACGACAAACGCGCCGGCTTCTTCCGGCATCTGCGCCCGTACCGCGCCCACGGTCAAAGGCCGGATATACACTTCCACATCCGGCATCTGGCCGGCCAACAGCTCCGCCATCTCCCGGGACAGCGCGGCGCCCGCATAGGCGCGATAGCCGTCCAGGCGGCCAGGCGCCGCCGGCAAGCCGCGGGCGGAAAGCGCCGCCAATGCGGCGTCCAGTCCCTCTTCCGTCCGAAAAACGCCGTATTGCAGGAAATAGTATTCTTCTTTCGGCAAGCTTAGCACGGCAGCCGGCTCCCCAAGCGCCGCTCCGCCCGTCCCCATCTCTCCGGCCAAAGCCCCGGAAGCCGGCGCTTCGGCGCCCTGAGACGGCGCGGCGGCCGGTGCGGGAGCGTTGCCGGCATTGGACGGAAACATCGGCTCGCCGGCAAAGAGCAGCAGCACCAAATAACCAAACAAGGCGCCGGTCACGATCGCGCCCGCCACCGACGTCCATGCCCGCCACCGGGACGGGCCGCTTTCCCGGAAAGGGGCCTGTCCCTTCCGGACGGGCAACGCCGTCTCCGGCAGCGTCCAGCCGAAAGTCTCCTCCTGGGCGGGCGGCTCGTTCGCATCCGGTTCGGGCAATGGGCCGTCCGGTTCGCCGGAACGTTTTTTGGAGCGTCCGACGGCGGGAGAAAAAGAGCTTTGCGTTTCGTAGCTGCGGATCAATTCTTCCAAAGTGTAAGGATCATCCTGCAGCGGGCCGCCTTCATACCGCTCCAGCGCGGAAAGGGTCACGGAAGGCTCTTTGCGCTCTTCTTTCGCGGCGGGCGAAGGCGCGGAAAAGTGCTTGTCCTCTTTTGGCGGCGCGGCCGGCGGATCGAAACGAAAGGTCATTCTCGCTTTCGGCTGCATCAAAAAGTCTCTCCCTTTTCTTCATTTCTCTTAACGAGAATATGAGAAGGAAGAGACTTTTATGATCCGCTTGTCTGTCTTGTCTGTGCCGCGCCCGGCTCCCGGTCAGAACGGGCGGCGATTATCCCGCATGGCGCTCGCGCAGGATTTTGGCCAGGCTGTCCGCCGTCTTCCAAATGTCACCCGCGCCCATGGTGAGAACAAGGTCGCCGGGCCGCACCTTTTGCAAAAGAAGCTCGAGCACTTCTTCCTTGGTCGGCACGTAGGTCACGTTCGGATTGCTGTTTTGGGTGATCAGCTCCGCCAGCTTCTGGGCGGTGACGCCTTCGATCCGCTGCTCGCCGGCGGGGGAATAGATGTCGGTGATGATCACCTCATCCGCATCCCCGAAAGCGCGGCTGAACGCATCCAGCAGAAAATAGGTCCGCGTGTACCGCTGCGGCTGGAAAACGGCGATGATCCGCTTGCCCGTCGCCCGCGCCGCCTGAATCGTGGCCTGAATTTCCGTCGGGTGATGGGCGTAATCGTCGATGACCAGCATGCCCGCCACTTCGCCGAGCACCTGGAAGCGCCGCTTGGCCCCCCGGAATTCCCGGATCGCCTCGGCGATCTGCGAAAACGGGATGCCCGCCTCCAGGCAGACGATCACCGTGGCCAGCGCATTGTACACGTTATGGCGTCCGGGCACCGACAGCGCAATGCGTCCGAGCGTCTCGCCGCCCCGCCGGACGGTGAAAGAGGCGCAGCGGTCGCCAAGCTCGATGTCGCCCGCGGTGAAATCGGCGTCCTGCGCCAGGCCGAACGTGATCCGGCGGATCCCTTGCAAGCGGGGCAAAATGGAGCGCACGTTCCCGTCGTCGGAACCGAGCACCGCAAAGCCGCCATCTTTCACATTGTGCAGGAAGGAGACGTAAGCTTCCTTCAGCCGCTCGAAATCGCCGCCGTAGTTTTCCAGATGGTCCGGCTCGATGTTCGTGACCACCGCCACCGCCGGCTGATACTGCAGGAAGGAACCGTCGCTTTCGTCCGCTTCCGCCACCACATATTCGCCTTTACCGGCTTTGGCGTTGGTGCCGAGGTTCATGATTTCCCCACCGATGATGTAGGTGGGATCCAGACCGCTTTTCTCCATGACGAGAGCAATCATGGAGGAAGTCGTCGTTTTGCCGTGGGCGCCGGCGACGGCGACGCCCTTGCGCATGTTCAGCAAGCGGGCCAGCATCTGCGAACGGTGCAGGATCGGAATGTTCAGTTCCTCCGCGGCGCGCCGCTCCACGTTGTCTTTCGGCAGCGCGGTGGAATAGACCACCAGATCGGCGCCGCGGACATGGCCGGGCTCATGTCCGATATAAATTTGCGCGCCTTTGGCCGCCAGCTTTTCCGTCAGTTCCTGCGGAGCCACGTCGGATCCGGACACTTCATAGCCCATCTCCAGCATTACGCGGGCAATGGCGCTCATGCCATAGCCCCCGATCCCGATAAAATGCACATGCTGAGCCGTACGCAACGACGCTTCACCAGCCTTTTTCCGATTGGTTTCCATGGAGCAGCCACGACCGGACGTCGGCCACCAAATAAAGCGTGCCGGTCACCAAGTTCAGCGTCCCGGCGTCCCGGGCGCCCTCCGCCGATTGCAGCGCATCCAGCGCCTTGCGCCAGTCGGGCTCGACGACGATGCTGCGGGGACGGCCAAATTCCGCCTGAAGACGCCGCGCTTTCTCGGCAAGTTCCGCCGCGGGCATTTTTTTATGGTAATCCGGTTCGGTAATGACAAGCAAATCCGACATAGGTAGTATATGCCGAAGCGAATCTTCATGATTCTTGTTCGGCATCATGGCGAGCATGACGTTCAGACGGTCGAAACGATAGATATCCTTGAGGGAAGCCGCCAGCGCCTCCATCCCTTCCGGGTTGTGGGCGCCGTCCAGCAAAATCCGGGGCGCGCGGGACACCATCTCCATCCTTCCCGGCCACCGGGCGCGGCGCAAGCCTTCCGCCAGATCTTCATCTTCCATAATAAGAGCGTAATATTGCCGCAAAATCTCCAGCGTCATCACCGCGGCGGCAGCGTTTTGCTGCTGGTGCTTCCCGTTCATCGTAATCACAAGATCGGGAATTTCGCGGAAAGGTCCGCTGAATTTGAAACGCTGCTCATCCTCCGCCACGTGCAGGGTTTCGTAGTTGAACTGTTCGCCCAGAACGTACAGCGAAGCTTTTTTCTCCGCCGCAATCTCCCGGAAAATCTGAACGAGCTCAGGCCGCCGTTCGGCCACCACCACCGGCACGCCGGGCTTGATGATGCCGGCCTTCTCCCGGGTGATGTCTTCCAGCGTCGGGCCCAGCACGTCATGGTGATCATGGCCGATGCCGGTAATCACGCTGACCACCGGCACGACGATATTGGTCACGTCAAGCCGCCCGCCCAGGCCCGTTTCCCACACAACGTAATCGGGGAAAGTAACCGTCGCGTAATACAGGATCGCCAGCGCCGCCGTAATCTCGAACATCGTCGGCGCCCCGAGCGGCGTCGCCGCCAGCTCGTCCGCCGCCGGCTTGAGGCGGTTGGCCAGCTTCAGCAGCGTCTCGTCGTCGATATTGGTTTCATTGTATTTCATCCGCTCGGCGTATGAAGTCAGATAAGGGGACGTAAACGTCCCCACGTCATATCCGCATTGCCGGAGCACGCTCGTAAGTTGCGCGCACACGGATCCCTTGCCGTTGGTTCCCGCCACATGGATGAACCGCAGCCGGCGATGAGGATAGTCAAACTTCCGCATCAGCCACTCTATGCGCTCGAGCCCTGGCCGAATGCCGAAGGCCGTCAGCCCGCAAATCCAGGCGACGGCTTCCTCGGCTGTCCGGAAGGGCCCTTCCTTGCTTTGACCGCTGTGTTGCTCAAACCCTTCGCTCATGTTCCATATCCCCTGTTCATCCGCGTAGCTCGGCGATGCGGGCCAGCACCTTGTCGCGTTTTTCCCTGTAATCCTGTCCTTTGGCCCTCTCCTGTTCCACCACATGGGCCGGCGCCTTGGCCACATAGTCCGGGTTGGCCAGTTTCTTTTCGACCCGCTCCACTTCCTTGTTCAGGTGGGCGAGCTCTTTTTCGAGACGCGCGATTTCCTGATCGATGTCGATCAGCCCGGCCAGCGGCAAGTACAGCTCCGCGCCGGTGACCACCGCGGTCATGGCCTTTTCCGGCGGCGTCAGGCTGCGGTCCAGCGTCAGCTTCTCCGTGTTGCAGAAACGGCGGATGTACGCCTCGTTGCGGCGGAAAATTTCTTCTTCCTCCTCGCCGTCCGGTTTGATGGCGAGCTCGATTTTTTTGCCCGGCGCCACGTTCGTTTCGGCGCGAATGTTCCGCACGGCGCGGATCGATTCCATCAGGAGGTTCATTTCCCGGACCGCCTCTTCGCATTCGAAAGCCGGATTTTCCTCAGGCCATGCGGCAAGCGTGATGGTTTCGCCCGGCTCATGCGGCAGATGCTGCCAGATTTCCTCCGTCAGGAAAGGCATGAACGGATGCAGGAGGCGCAGCGTGCGATCCAGCACGTACGTCAGGACGGATTGGGTGCTCCGTTTGGCTTCCGCATCTTCGCCATACAAGGTCAGCTTGGCAAATTCGATATACCAGTCGCACAGGTCGTCCCAGATGAAATTGTAAAGCAGTCGGCCCGTTTCGCCAAAATCGTACTTTTCCATCAGACGCGTGACGTCCCGGACCGTTTCGTTGAAACGGTGCAGAATCCAGCGGTCCGCCGTCGACAGACGGCCGGACAGATCGATGTCCTCGTTGCGGAAACCGCCCAGGTTCATCAGCGCAAACCGCGACGCGTTCCAGATCTTGTTCGCAAAATTGCGCGCCTGCTCGACCCTTTCCGTACGGTAGCGCAAATCCTGCCCGGGCGTGTAGCCGGTGGAAAGCATGTACCGCATCGCGTCGGCGCCATATTCGGCGATGACATCCAGCGGATCGACGCCGTTGCCCAGGGATTTGGACATCTTGCGGCCTTCAGCGTCCCGCACGAGACCGTGAATCAACACATCCCTGAACGGGATTTGGCCGGTGAACTCCAGCGCGGTGAAGATCATCCGCGCCACCCAGAAGTAGATGATGTCATAGCCCGTGACGAGCACATCCGTCGGGTAGTAGCGCTTCAGATCCGCCGCTTCCGTATCCGGCCATCCCATCGTCGAGAACGGCCACAGCGCCGAGCTGAACCAGGTGTCGAGCACGTCTTCGTCCTGGCGGATATTGGCGCTTTTGCAGGAAGGACAAGCGGTCAGATCCTCCCGCGAGACGTGGGTTTCGCCGCAGTCGTCGCAGTACCAGGCGGGAATCCGGTGACCCCACCAGAGCTGGCGGGAAATGCACCAGTCGCGGACGTTCTCGATCCAGTGCAGATAGATTTTCTCAAACCGCTCGGGCACGAAGTTGACGCCCTTGCCGGATTTTTGCGCTTCGATAGCTTTCTCGGCCAAAGGTTTCATCTTGACGAACCATTGCGTCGACAGATACGGCTCCACCACCGCGCCGGTGCGGTCGCTGTGGCCGACCTGGTGCACATGGTCCTCGATCTTGACGAGCACGCCCTGCGCCTGCAAATCCTTCACGATGGCTTTGCGGCATTCGGCGCGGTCCAAGCCCTGATACGGGCCGGCGTTTTCGTTCATTTTGCCGTTCTCGTCCATCACAAGCACTTGCGGGAGATTATGGCGCAGGCCGATCTCGAAGTCGTTCGGGTCGTGGGCGGGCGTGATTTTGACGGCGCCGCTGCCGAACTCGCGGTCGACGTACTCGTCGCCGATGATCGGAATTTCCCGGCCGATGATCGGCAAAATCAGCGTTTTGCCGATCAGGTGCTTGTAGCGCGGATCTTCCGGGTGCACGGCCACGGCCGTGTCGCCCAGCATCGTTTCCGGGCGGGTCGTCACCACCGTGATATGGCCGCTGCCGTCGGCCAGCGGATATTGCAAATGATAGAGGTGGCCGTTCACTTCTTTATATTCCACCTCAATGTCCGATAGGGCCGTGCGGGCCACCGGGTCCCAGTTGATGATCCGCTTGCCCCGGTAGATCAGCCCCTTTTCGTAAAGGCGGACGAACACCTCGCGCACCGCTTTCGACAGGCCCTCGTCCATCGTAAAGCGCTCCCGGGAGTAGTCGAGGCTGAAGCCCATCTTGGCCCACTGCTCGCGGATCGTGTTTGCGTATTTTTCCTTCCACTCCCAGACTTTTTCGAGGAATTTTTCGCGGCCCAGATCGTACCGCGTCAGGCCTTCCTCGCGCAGCTTCTGCTCCACTTTGGTTTGCGTGGCGATGCCCGCGTGGTCGGTGCCCGGCAGCCACAGCGCGTCATACCCTTGCATCCGTTTGAAACGGATCATGATATCCTGCAGCGTGAAATCCAGCGCGTGCCCGATGTGCAGCATGCCGGTCACGTTCGGCGGCGGAATGACAATGGAATATTTGGGCGCGTCAGGACGGCGCCCCGCTTGAAAATAACCGCCCTTGATCCAGTAGTCATACCATTTTTTCTCTGCCTGGGCGGGATCATAAGTGGTTGGCATTCCGGTTTGAAGCCCTTTTTCCGAATTGGACAATTTCCTCTGCGGCCTCCTTAACTCACAAATTAAAAAAACCTTCCGCCCGCAAAGGACGAAAGGATCAACTTCCGTGGTACCACCTTTGTTCCGTCCCGGCTGCCGGAGCAGCCGAACGGCGCTTTCGTGCAGGATAACGGATGCAGTCCGTCCCGTCTTACCCCCGCCGGACCGTCAAATCCTCCGGGCTCTTACGGGAAACTCCAGGGCGACCAGCCCGCCTCCGCCTCCTGCGAAGCCTTCCAGCGCCGGCCTTTGCGGCAGCCTCGCTCTCTGTAGGGCGTCCAACGGACACTTCCCTTTCGGCGTCTTTTATCGCTTTTCATCATTCATATTCTACTCGCCGCGACAGAGAGAGTCAAGAACGGCACCTGCAGAG
>ERZ795043.360-NODE-360-length-44371-cov-56.364090_pt1 | contig 44371 bp, 49 predicted proteins | sample MGYA00375127_ERZ795043 | MGnify/ENA primary metagenome ERZ795043 (study PRJEB30172, sample SAMN05518447) | compost metagenome | isolation source: Feedstock adapted compost from Newby Island compost facility, Milpitas, CA | place: USA:Newby Island compost facility... | reverse complement strand
CCCATCAGGAGAGAGATATACACCCGTCCTCCTGACCTTTGCAAGGCAAGCCCAGTGCAAATAAACAAGGCGAAAACCTGATGCCTGTTAAAGTTTTCTAAGCCACCCTCCTTAGAACCGGGGGTGGAGAGGGAGGTGACCCCGCTATGCGAAAGGGCTTGCTTTCTCTGGCTGTCCTTTTTCTGGCCGCATGTGCTCCTCAGGTGACGACCAAGGTAGACTCGGGACTTTCACCGGATAACCCCTATGCCACCTATACGGGTCCTAGGGCAAAGGTAGTGGTTGCCTCGTTTCCATGCAAAGCGGAGAAGTGTGGACCCGGTGTGGATTCTTCTCAGCTTGGTGCGGCTGTTTTGGGTAAGCTGTTTGGAGTAGAGGTTTCAACGAGCCGAGGAGACGTGGGAGCTGGGATTTCTGATATGCTCACCACGGCGCTGATTAACACTAATCATTTTATCGTGTATGAACGGTCCATTCTTGAGCAACTACAGAAAGAAGCAGGTATAGGCAACCAAGTTCAGCAACTTCAGGGCGCGGAAATCCTGATTACTGGAACCATCACCGCTTTTGAGCCCGATGCTAGTGGTACACGGGGTGGGGGCGGTGGATTCTTGGGGGGTTTATTAGGTGCGGTGGCGGGCGGCCAGAAGAAGGCCTATGTAGCCGTGGATTTCCGGGCGGTTGATGTTCGCACGGGGGCCGTGGTGGCCGCTTTCCGCGTGGAAGGGGAGGCTTCCGACACTGACTTCGGCGGTTTGCTGGGAGCTTTGGTGCCTGGGGCTGCCCTGGGCGGGGCCCTAAGCCAGTATCAAAAAACCCCCATGGGTAAGGCCCTTGCGGTCATGGTGAGCAAGGCGGTGGAGGAGCTCATCCGGCGCATACCCCCCTCCTACTTTAAGTACGGTCCGGACGGCCAGCCCCTGCCCCAAAAGGGCTAGGAAGGCCTATCTTCGCGGGGATGGCGGCCAAGGGAGGCCGCCATCTCCCTTCTTGACAACGGGAACAGGCCGGAGCATCCTGTATACAGGATGCAGACCTTAGGCTTTCGCCGGCCCAACCAGGTGCGGGAGGCCGTGTACCGGCACCTCAAGGACCTCCTCCTCTCCGGGCGCTTCGCCCCAGGCGAGCGGCTTTCCGAGCCCCTGTTGGCCCAGGAGCTAGGGGTCTCCCGTACCCCGGTGCGAGAGGCCCTGATGCGCCTCGCTGAGGAGGGCTTGGTGGAGCTCGTCCCGGGGAGGGGGGCGAGGGTCCGGGTCTTCGCCCCCGAGGAGGTGGAGGAGGTCTATAGGGTGAGGGCCCTTTTGGAGGGGGAGGCGGCGCGGGAGGCGGCCTTGAGGGCCACGCCCTGGGAGCTCGCCGAGCTTGAGCGCCTCCTTCGGGCCATAGACGAGGCCCACCGGGAGGACTACCCCGAGCAGATGCGCCGCGACCTGGAGTTCCACCGCGCCTTGGTGCGGCTATCCGGGAACCGCACCCTCTACCGCCTCTACGAGGACCTCCTCGCCACCCTGGCCTTGGCCCGGAGCGCCCTTCCCACCCTCTCCCAGGACGAGGCCACGAGGCGGGAGCACCGGGCGATCCTCGAGGCCCTCCTCCACAGGGACCCGGAGGGGGCCAGGCGGGCGGTGGAGGCCCACGTCTTCCGCTTCCGCGACCTGGTGGTGGGGCGGCTTCGGAAGGAGGGAGGATGAACCTAGACCTGGCCTACCGTTCCTTTGTGCTCGGCGTGGCGGGCCACCCTCAGGTGGAGCGCCTCATCAAGCACCGGGCGAAGGGCCTGGTGCGGCGCTACGTGGCGGGGGAGACCCTGGAGGAGGCCCTTAAGGTGGCGGAGGCCCTGGAGCGGGAGGGCGTTCACGCCATCCTGGACCTCTTGGGCGAGATGGTGCGCACCGAGGAGGAGGCCAAAGCCTTCCAAAGAGGGCTCCTTGAGCTCGTCTGGGCCCTTGCGGGGAAGCCCTGGCCCAAGTACATCTCCCTGAAGCTCACCCAGCTCGGCCTGGACCTCTCCGAAGCCCTCGCCCTCGCCCTTTTGCGCGAGGTCCTTAGGGAGGCCGAGCCCCGGGGGGTCTTCGTGCGCCTAGACATGGAGGACTCGCCCCGGGTGGAGGCCACCTTGCGCCTCTACAAGGCCCTGAGGGAGGAGGGCTTCTCCCAGGTGGGGGTCGTCCTGCAAAGCTACCTCTACCGCACGGAGAAGGACCTTTTGGACCTTCTGCCCTACCGGCCCAACCTCCGCCTGGTCAAGGGGGCCTACCGGGAGCCCAAGGAGGTGGCCTTCCCGGACAAACGCCTCATTGACGCCGAGTACCTGCACCTGGGGAAGCTCGCCCTTAAGGAGGGGCTTTACGTGGCCTTCGCCACCCACGACCCCAGGATCATCGCCGAGCTCAAGCGCTACACCGAGGCCATGGGGATCCCCAGGTCGCGCTTTGAGTTCCAGTTCCTCTACGGGGTGCGCCCCGAGGAGCAGAGGCGGCTCGCCCGAGAGGGGTACACGGTGCGGGCCTACGTGCCCTACGGCCGGGACTGGTACCCCTACCTCACCCGGAGGATCGCGGAGAGGCCGGAGAACCTCCTCCTCGTCCTGAGGAGCCTGGTCTCCGGCTAGAGGAGGTGAACGAGGATGACGGTGGAACCTTTCCGGAACGAACCCATTGAGACCTTCCAGACGGAGGAGGCCCGGCGCGCCATGCGCGAGGCCCTGAGGCGGGTGCGGGAGGAGTTCGGCCGCCACTACCCCCTCTACATCGGGGGGGAGTGGGTGGACACGAAGGAGCGCATGGTCTCCCTCAACCCCTCGGCGCCAAGCGAGGTGGTGGGCACCACCGCCAAGGCGGGGAAGGCGGAGGCGGAGGCCGCCCTCGAGGCCGCCTGGAAGGCCTTCAAGACCTGGAAGGACTGGCCCCAGGAGGACCGGAGCCGCCTCCTCCTCAAGGCGGCGGCCCTCATGCGGCGGCGGAAGCGGGAGCTGGAGGCCACCTTGGTCTACGAGGTGGGCAAGAACTGGGTGGAGGCCTCCGCGGACGTGGCCGAGGCCATTGACTTCATTGAGTACTACGCCCGGGCTGCCCTGCGCTACCGCTACCCCGCCGTGGAGGTGGTGCCCTACCCCGGGGAGGACAACGAGAGCTTCTACGTGCCCCTGGGGGCCGGGGTGGTCATCGCCCCCTGGAACTTCCCCGTGGCCATCTTCACCGGGATGATCATGGGCCCCGTGGCCGTGGGGAACACCGTGATCGCCAAGCCCGCCGAGGACGCCGTGGTGGTGGGGGCCAAGGTCTTTGAGATCTTCCACGAGGCGGGCTTCCCCCCCGGGGTGGTCAACTTCCTGCCCGGGGTGGGGGAGGAGGTGGGGGCGTACCTGGTGGAGCACCCCAGGACCCGCTTCATCAACTTCACGGGGAGCCTGGAGGTGGGCCTGAAGATCTACGAAGCTGCCGGGCGTCTGGCCCCGGGCCAGACCTGGTTCAAGCGGGCCTACGTGGAGACCGGGGGCAAGGACGCCATCATCGTGGACGAGACGGCGGACTTTGACCTGGCCGCCGAGGGGGTGGTGGTCTCCGCCTACGGCTTCCAGGGGCAGAAGTGCTCCGCGGCGAGCCGCCTCATCCTCACCCAGGGGGCCTACGAGCCCGTGCTGGAGAGGGTTCTGAAGCGGGCGGAAAGGCTTTCCGTGGGCCCCGCCGAGGAGAACCCCGACCTCGGCCCCGTGGTGAGCGCCGAGCAGGAGAGGAAGGTCCTCTCCTACATTGAGATCGGGAAGAACGAGGGCCAGCTCGTCCTGGGGGGGAAACGCCTCGAGGGGGAGGGGTACTTCATCGCCCCCACGGTCTTCACCGAGGTGCCGCCCAAGGCCAGGATCGCCCAGGAGGAGATCTTCGGCCCGGTGCTTTCCGTGATCCGGGTCAAGGACTTCGCCGAGGCCCTGGAGGTGGCGAACGACACGCCCTACGGCCTCACGGGCGGGGTCTACTCCAGGAAGCGGGAGCACCTGGAGTGGGCCAGGCGGGAGTTCCACGTGGGCAACCTCTACTTCAACCGCAAGATCACCGGGGCCCTGGTGGGGGTCCAGCCCTTCGGCGGCTTCAAGCTCTCCGGCACCAACGCCAAGACCGGGGCCTTGGACTACCTTAGGCTCTTCCTGGAGATGAAGGCGGTGGCCGAGCGCTTCTAGGGGTATAATCCTCGGCGGTGATGCTATGCCGCTAAAAGCCTACCGGCCCCCCGAGGACCCGGGGCTTTGGGACACCTACCTGGAGTGGCTGGAACGGGCCCTAAAGGTGGCGGGGGTCCACCCCACCACCCTGGAGTACCTGGCCCACCCCAAGCGCTTGGTCACCCTCTCCCTTCCCGTGGTCATGGACGACGGGAAGGTGCGCATCTTCCAGGGCTACCGCGTGGTGCACGACATCGCCCGGGGACCGGCCAAGGGCGGGGTCCGCCTGGACCCCGGGGTCACCCTGGGCCAGACCGCGGGCCTCGCCGCTTGGATGACCTTGAAGGCGGCCGTCTACCACCTGCCTTTCGGCGGGGCGGCGGGAGGGATCGCCGTGGACCCCAAGGGGCTCTCCCCCCGCGAGTTGGAGCGCCTGGTGCGCCGCTACACCGCCGAGCTCGTGGGCCTCATCGGGCCCGACAGCGACATCCTGGGGCCCGATCTCGGGGCGGACCAGCAGGTCATGGCCTGGATCATGGACACCTACTCCATGACCGTGGGCTCCACGGTGCCCGGGGTGGTGACGGGAAAACCCCACGCCCTGGGAGGGAGCGAGGGACGGGACGACGCCGCGGGGCTTGGGGCGCTCCTCGTGCTGGAGGCCCTCGCCAAGAGGCGGGGCCTGGACCTTCGGGGTGCCCGGGTGGTGGTGCAGGGCCTCGGCCAGGTGGGGGCGGCGGTGGCCCTGCACGCCGAGCGCCTGGGGATGCGGGTGGTGGCCGTGGCCACCTCCATGGGGGGCATGTACGCCCCCGAGGGGCTGGACGTGGCCGAGGTCCTTTCCGCCTACGAGGCCACGGGGTCTTTGCCCCGGCTGGACCTGGCCCCGGAGGAGGTCTTCGGCCTCGAGGCCGAGGTCCTCGTCCTGGCGGCCCGGGAGGGGGCCTTGGACGGGGAGATGGCCCGGCAGGTCCAGGCCCAGGCGGTGGTGGAGGTGGCCAACTTCGGCCTCACCCCCGAGGCCGAGGCCTACCTTTTGGGCAAGGGGGTCCTGGTGGTGCCCGACCTCCTCTCCGGCGGGGGCGGACTCCTCGCCAGCTACCTGGAGTGGGTGCAGGACCTCAACATGTTCTTCTGGAGCCCGGAGGAGGTGCGCGAGCGCTTTGAAACCCGTGTGGCCCGGGTGGTGGACGCGGTCTGCCGGCGGGCGGAGCAGGGCGGGCTGGACCTGAGGATGGGCGCCTTGGCCCTCGCCTTGGAGCGGCTGGACGAGGCCACCCGGCTTCGGGGCGTGTACCCATAAGGAGCGGCGATGAAGAGCGAACCCCTTTCCTACCTGGGCAAGGACGGAGGCCCCTGGGAGATCTTCACGGAGCAGGTGGACCGGGTCGTCCCCTACCTGGGGCGGCTCGCCCCCCTGGCGGAAAGCCTCAAGCGGCCCAAGAGAGTCCTCATCGTGGACGTCCCCGTGCGCCTGGACGACGGGAGCGTGGCCTACTTTGAAGGGTACCGGGTTCACCACAACACCGCCCGGGGGCCCGCCAAGGGCGGGGTGCGCTACCACCCCGAGGTCACCCTCTCCGAGGTCATGGCCCTGGCGGGGTGGATGACCATCAAAAACGCCGCCGTGGGCCTGCCCTACGGGGGCGGCAAGGGCGGGATACGGGTGGACCCGAGGAAGCTTTCCCCCGGGGAGCTGGAGCGCCTCACCCGCCGCTACACCTCGGAGATCGGGATCCTCCTCGGCCCCGACCGGGACATCCCCGCCCCCGACGTGAACACCGGGGAGCGGGAGATGGCCTGGATGATGGACACCTACTCCATGAACGTGGGCCGCACCGTGCCCGGGGTGGTGACGGGGAAGCCCATCGCCTTAGGCGGCTCCCTGGGGCGGAGGGACGCCACGGGGAGGGGGGTCTTCATCACCGCGGCGGCCGCGGCGGAGAAGATCGGGCTTCAGGTGGAGGGGGCCAGGGTGGCCATCCAGGGCTTCGGCAACGTGGGCAACGCCGCCGCCCGGGCCTTCCACGACCACGGGGCCCGCGTCGTCGCCGTCCAGGACCACACCGGCACCGTCTACAACGAGGCGGGCATTGACCCTTACGACCTCCTCCGCCACGTGCAGGAGTTCGGGGGGGTGAGAGGCTACCCCAAGGCGGAGCCCCTGCCGGCGGCGGACTTCTGGGGCCTGCCCGTGGAGTTCCTCGTACCGGCGGCCTTGGAGAAGCAGATCACCGAGCAGAACGCCTGGCGCATCCGGGCCCGGATCGTGGCCGAGGGGGCGAACGGCCCCACCACCCCGGCCGCCGACGACATCCTCTTGGAGAAGGGGGTCCTGGTGGTCCCCGACGTGATCGCCAACGCCGGGGGCGTGACGGTGAGCTACTTTGAGTGGGTCCAGGACTTCAACTCCTACTTCTGGACGGAGGAGGAGATCAACGCCCGCCTGGAGCGGGTGCTCCGCAACGCCTTTGAGGCGGTGTGGCAGGTAGCTCAAGAGAAGAAGATCCCCTTGCGTACCGCCGCCTACGTGGTGGCGGCGACCCGGGTCCTCGAGGCCCGGGCCCTCCGGGGCCTATACCCTTAAGCTATCCCCGTGGACTGGCCCCGCTTCGGCCGCGTGGCCCTCAAGCCCTTCTTCGCCGGGCTTTCCGAGGCGGAGTGGAAGGGCCTCTACGAGACCTTCCGCGACCCTGAGGTGGCGGAGTGGAACGGCTCTACCCCTTTGCGCTCGCCTTTTTGGCTCTTCAAGCGCTTCGTCCTGGCGGAGGCCCGGAGAAAGGACCGCGTGGCCTTCGTCATCCTGGACGAGAAGGGGGAGTATTTGGGGACGCTGGAGCTTTACGACCTCACCCCCGAGGAGGCCACCTTGGGCATCCTGATCGGGAGGAAGGACCGCTGGGGGCAAGGCTACGGCACCGAGGCGGTGCGGGCGGCCTTGGACTACGCCTTCCGCGTCCTGGGCCTGAGGCGGGTGAAGCTCAGGACCTTCGCCCACAACCTCCGCGCCCGGCGGGCCTTTGCGAAAGCGGGTTTCCGCGAGGTGGGCTTAGGTCCTGGGCCCCAAGGCAAGGAGGACGTGTACATGGAGGTGTGCCGTGAGGATTTTAGCCCCGAGGCTTAGGGAAGAGGTGTGGGCTGCCTTGCCCGAGGGGGTGGAGGTGCGCTTTCTGGACGAGCCCTGGCCCAAGGCCTGCGACCTCTTCATCCCCCCTTACGGGCAAGAGGAGGTGGTGCGGCAGGTCCTGGAGGAGGTGGAGGTCAAGGTGGTCCAGACCCTCTCCGCTGGGGTGGACTGGATCCTTCCCCTCGTTCCCGAAGGGGTGGTGCTCTGCGATGGCTCCGGGATCCACGACGCCCCCGTGGCCGAGTGGGTGGTCCTGGCCCTCCTCGCCCTCCTCAAGGACCTCCCCGGCTTCCTCGAGGCCCAACGGGAGGGGCGCTGGGCCCCGAGGAGGCTTTCCGATCTGGAGGGGAAGAGGGTCCTCCTCCTGGGCTACGGGTCCATCGGGAAGGCGGTGGCGGAAAGGCTTAGGCCTTTTGGGGTGGCGCTCTTCCCCGTGGCCCGCCATGCCCGTCCCGGGGTCTACACCCGGGAGGACCTGCCCGCCCTCCTGCCCCAGGCGGACGCCGTGGTCCTCCTCCTCCCCCTCACCCCCGAGACCCGGGGCATCGTGGACCGGGACTTCCTCGCCCGGATGAAGGAGGGGGCCCTCCTGGTGAACGCGGGGAGGGGAGGGCTCGTGGACACGGAGGCCCTCCTCGAGGCCCTGGAGGCGGGGCGGGTCCGGGCCTTCCTGGACGTCACCGACCCCGAGCCCCTTCCCCGGGACCACCCCCTCTGGCGGGCTAGGGGGGTGGTCATCACCCCCCACGTGGCTGGGCTTTCCGAGGGGTTTTCCCGCCGGGTGGCCCGCTTCCTCGCCGAGCAGGTGGGGCGGTACCTCCGGGGAGAGCCTCTTCTGAACGTGGTGCGGGAGGGGTATTAAGGCCACCCCGGGCACTTGGCCCCCCTTGCGGGAAAGGTGCTACCCTGGAGGAGGATGCGGCGCATTGCACTGCCCGAGGACGTGGCCGAGGCTTTGGAGCGTTTCCGCCGTGCCCGGGGCCGGGGCTGGCGCAAGGCGCTCCTCCACCTCGCGGTAGAGGAGGAGCGGAAAGCCCTGGCGCGGTTGGTGTGGGAGCTTAGGGCCGCGGCCGCTTCCCAGGGGCTCACCGAGGAAGAGGTGGCCCGCCGCCTGGAGGGGTGAGGGTCGTCCTGGACACCAACGTCTTGGTGGCGGCCCTGTTGACCCAGGGGGCGGCCGCCCAGGTGGTGGACCTGTGGTTGGCGGGCAGGTATACCCTCCTCACCGCCGAGGTCCAGTTGCGGGAGCTCCGGCGGGTGCTGCGGGACAAGTTTCCCGAGCTGCCCCGCGCCAAGGTGGGTAGGCTCGTCAACCTGTTGCGCCGCCAGGCGGAGGTGGTGGCCCGCCCCCGTCCTCCCGGCCTTTCCCCGGACCCCGACGACGACCTCCTCCTGGGCATCGCCCTGGTGGGAAGGGCGGACTGCTTGGTGACCGGGGACAAGAGCCACCTGCTTTCCCTTAAGGTGGAGGGGTTGCGCATCCTTTCGGTCCGTTCCTTTTTGCGGGAGGTGAGCTGATGGAAGTCATCCTTCACGGCGACCTCTGCCGCTTCGGCGAGCGGTTCCAGGTGGAGGCGAGGACCCCGAGGGAGGCCCTGGAGAAGCTGGGGATCCCCCTGGAGGAGGTCTGGCTTCTCGCCGTGGGGGACAAGGCGGTGGGCCTGGACGAAGAGGTGGAAGGCCCCCTCGAGGTCTACCCCCCCATCGCCGGGGGTGGTATACTTGAGGTCCTGCCCTAAAAGGCAGGGGGCGCCAAAGGGGGGGAGCCGCCCGACGCCCACCCCGCGTAGAAAGGAGAAGCATGGAGAAGAAGGACCTCCTCTCTACGCCCGTGGTCCCCATAGACATCAAGGCCTTTGACGCCGGGCCCATCCTCGAGGCCATGGGCAAGACGGCCTTCCAAGCGAGGAACCTCCACCGGGCGGCGGAGATCTACCTTCAGATGCTCCAGGACGACTGCGCCGTCATCCTCACCCTGGCGGGGAGCCTGGTCTCGGCGGGCCAGGGCCTCATCGTCCACGACCTCATCCGGAAGGGCCTGGTGGACGTCGTCGTGGCCACCGGGGCCAACATCGTGGACCAGGACTTCTTTGAGGCTTTGGGCCACCGCCACTACCAGGGGGACCCCAAGGCGGACGACGAGGCCTTGAGGCAGCTTTGGATTGACCGCATCTACGACACCTACATTGACGAGGAGGAGCTCCGCCACACGGACTACACGGTGGCCGAGATCGCCGACGGCCTCGAGCCCCGCCCCTACTCCAGCCGGGAGTTCATCTGGCACATGGGCCGGTACTTGGTGGAAAGGGGCCTAGGGGAGAAGAGCATCGTTCGGGCGGCCTACGAGGAGGGGGTGCCCATCTTCGTTCCCGCCTTCTCCGACTCCTCGGCGGGCTTCGGCCTCGTCTACCACCAGGTAAAAAACCCCAAGGCCCACGTGACCATTGACTCGGTGGCCGACTTCCGCGAGCTCACGGAGATCAAGCTGAAGGCCAAAACCACGGGGCTCGTGATGCTCGGGGGCGGGGTGCCCAAGAACTTCGCCCAGGACATCGTGGTGGCCGCCGAGGTCCTGGGCCACCGGGTGGAGATGCACAAGTACGCCATCCAGATCACCGTGGCCGACGAAAGGGACGGGGGGCTTTCCGGCTCCACCCTTTCGGAGGCGCAAAGCTGGGGTAAGGTGGACGCAAGCCTCTCCCAGATGGTTTTCGCCGAGGCGACCCTCGCCTTCCCCCTCCTCGCCTCCTACGTCTGGCATCGGGCCCCCGCGCGGGCCAAGCGACGCTACGCCGACCTCTTCCGGCGGGAGGTGCCCGCTTAGGCCTTGGGTGCCCCCAGGGGGGTGGCTTTACCACCCCCCGTTTTTTTGGTACACTCCCGGCAAATGCCCGATGAGTTGAGGCTTTTCTTGAAGGAGCGCTTCGGCGTCCAGGGGCCTCTTTCCCCGGGGCGCTTTGAGGCGGAGCTCGCCAAGCGTCTCGGAAGCCCCGCCCGGCGCGCTCCCCTCCTCAAGGCCTGGCGGGCCTATTTGGCCCAAGGGGGGAGGGAGGCGGTGCGAAGTTTCTACCGGGAGGTCCTCAAGGTCCCCAAGGGGGAGGCCCTAGTTTACGGGATGCACCTCCCCTTCCTTGAGTTCTACGCCAAGGAGCTCCCCCCCCGGGTGGAGGGGCGGGTCCTCGAGGTGGGGGCCTTCACCGGGGCTTTGGTGGGCTTCCTGCAAAGGAAGCGGCCCGACCTGGAGTGGCACGCCCTGGACGGGGTGGAAGAGGCGGTGGCCCTGGGCAAGAAGCGGGTGCCCGAGGTGGCCTGGCACCTGGGCTGGGCGGAGGAGGTGGAGCTCTCCCCCTTTGACACCCTGCTCCTCCTTTCCGTCCTCCCCGAGGGGCTCGTGGACCAGGACCTGGAGAGCCGCCTGGCGCCCGAAGCCTTCTGGAAGCGCTTCGCCTTCTTTGAGCGCCTCCCCCTCTTCGCCCGCCTCCTCCGCCCCGGGGGGCTTTTCGTCTACGGCCACGGCCCCTTCCTGGGCAAAAGCCCCGAGGGGGTGGAGGAGGGCCTTAGGCGCTTGGGGTTTGACCGGGTGGAGCGGGTGGGGGAGGGGGAGTACTTCCTCGTCCTCGCCCGGAAGCCCGAGGCCCTGGTGGCGGTGCGGCTGGAGGAGAGGGAAGCCCCGCCCCCAGAGGAGGCGGAGGAGGTGGCCGTGGCCTTGGAGGAGGCCCGGGCGCTCCTGGAGGCGGGCCGCTACGCCGAGGCCCTCGCGCTCCTGCCGGAGGAGGCGGAAGGGGAGGCGGCCTACCTCCGGGGCCGGGCCCTCTTCGCCCTCTCCCGCCACGCCGAGGCGGAGGAGGCCCTTAGGCGGGCCCTTTCCGAGGAGGCCGAGGACCTCAGGGCCTTGGCTTTGGTGGAGCTCGGGGAGTACGAGCGGGCGAGGGGACGCCTCGAGGCCCTGGCGGTGCGGGGCGGGCGGTACCGCCTGGCCCTGGGCCGGGTCTACCTCGCCCAGGGGCGGTACGCCGATGCCCTGCGGCAGTTCGTGGAGTCGGGCCTTCCCGAGGCCGACCTCTACACCCGGGAGACCCTGGAGCGCATCACCGAGAGGATGCGCCGCTTCGCCCGGGAGGGGGAGTGGGCGGAGGTGAGCCGCCGGGCGGAGTTCGTGGAGGACCTTTCCCCGGCCCTCCTCACCCGGGAGATGCTGAGGCTTGGCCTTAAGGCCGCCCTCCTTCAGGGGCTTTTCGCCCGGGCGGAGCGGTACGCCCGGAGGCTTGCCGACCTGGACGAGGCCGAGGGGTTCTTGGGGCTCGCCCTCGCCGCCTTGCGGGTGAAAAGCCCCCTGGAGCTCCGCGGGGGGGAGGACCTGAAGGCGGTGGAGCCCTACCTCACCGAGGCCCTGAGCCGGGCGGAGATCCCCGAGGCCCTCCTCCTCCTCGGGGTCCTGCGGGAGAGGGAAGGGCGGTTCCGGGAGGCCCTTTACCTTTTGGAGCGGGCCGCCATCCGGGGAGAAGGGGAGGTGGCGGGGATGGCCTACCACCACCTGGCCCAGGTGAAGCGGGCCCTAGGGCGGCCCCTCAAGGAGGTCCTCGGGGACCACAAGCGGGCCCACGCCCTAAGGGCCTACCCCGCCCCTTACCTCTTCCGCCTGGCCCAGGAAGCCTTGGCCGGGGGGGAGGAGGTGCTGGCCCGGGAGCTTCTTTCCCGGGCTCGGGATGCGGGGCTGGAAGCGGTGGCCGAGGAGGACCTCACGGGTCTCATCCACCTCCTGGAGCGGCTGGAGGGGCCGTGGGCCGCCTTCAGCGTCCTCTACCAGGCCCTAAGCCACACGCCCCAGCCGCCCCTGGAGCTCCTCGCCTTGGCCTACCGGCTCTCCCGGGCCTTCCGGGAAAGCCCCGAGGCCGGGACGGCGCGGGGCCAGTACCTGGCCGCCCTTTACGCCGCGGGGCGCGCCGAGGAGGTGGGCCGCCTCCTGGAGGAGGAGCTCAAGGCCCATCCCCAGGCCCTGGAGGTCCTTTTTGACCTGGCGGAGCATCACGAGGCCCAGGGGGACTGGCGCCGGGCGGCGGAGTTCTGGCAGAAGGCCCTGGAGGTGGCCCTTTACCGGGAGAAGGACCTGGCCTTGGCCCGGGAGATCCTCAGGAACCTCCTCTTCCTCCGGCCGCACGACGAGAGCCTGGCCCTCTACCTGGAGGAGCTAAAGGCGGTGGGCGAGGGGCTGAAGGCCTTGGGGGAGGAGGCGCCCCACCTGCCCGAGGCGCCCCGGGACCTTCTGGAGGAGGACCTGCCCCGCTTCCACGGGGAGCACCTTGTGGTGGTGGGAGGGCACACCCAGCTCAGGAGCCGCCTCGTGCCCTTCCTGGAGGGGCGGGGCCTTAGGGTGGACTGGTACGACGCGGACACCGTGGGGGTGGGGAAGGAGGCCCTAAGGCGCATCCTGAACCGCCTAGAGAAGGCCCACGGCCTCATGATCGTTTCCAGCTACGTGGGGCACGACCTCTCTGAGCCCGTGCGCCTCGAGGCGGAGCGGCTTGGGGTGCCCGTCCACGTCATCCCCGGCCGGGCCCGGGGGACCACGGGGTTTCTCCGGGCCCTAAAGCAGTTCGCCCCGGAGATCCTCAAACGGGCCCTGAAGGGGGTAGAGTAGGGGGGGTATGGAGGCGCTCAGGCTCGGCTTCTCCCCCTGCCCCAACGACACCTTCATCTTCTACGCCCTGGTCCACGGCCGGGTGGAAAGCCCTGTTCCCTTGGAGCCCGTCCTGGAGGACGTGGAGACCCTGAACCGCTGGGCCCTGGAGGGAAGGCTTCCCCTCACCAAGCTCTCCTACGCCGCCTACGCTCAGGTGCGGGACCGGTACGTGGCCTTAAGGAGCGGGGGGGCCTTGGGCCGGGGCGTGGGGCCCCTCGTGGTGGCCCGAGGCCCCCTCCAGGCTCTGGAGGGCCTGAGGGTGGCGGTCCCGGGGCGGCACACCACCGCCTACTTCCTCCTCTCCCTCTACGCCCAAGGCTTCGTCCCCGTGGAGGTGCGCTACGACCGCATCCTCCCCATGGTGGCCCGGGGAGAGGTGGAGGCGGGGCTCATCATCCACGAAAGCCGCTTCACCTACCCCCGCTACGGCCTCGTCCAGGTGGTGGACCTGGGGGCCTGGTGGGAAGAGCGGACGGGCCTCCCCCTGCCCTTGGGGGCCATCCTCGCCCGGCGCGACCTGGGGGAGGGGCTTATCCGGGCTTTGGACGAGGCGGTGCGGCGAAGCGTGGCCTACGCCCTCGCCCACCCCGAGGAGGCTTTGGACTACATGCGGGCCCACGCCCAGGAGCTTTCCGATGAGGTGATCTGGGCCCACGTCCACACCTACGTCAACGCCTTTAGCCTGGACGTGGGGGAGGAGGGGGAGCGGGCCGTGGCCCATCTCTTCGCCGAGGCCGAGGCCCGGGGGCTTGCCGCCCCCAGCCCCCGGCCCCTTTTCGTGTAAACTCGGGCCATGCTCCAAGGACTGAGCCTCGAGGCCCGCCAAGAGGCCCTCAAGGTCTTCCGTCCTTTGCGCCTGAGGCGGGGGGCGGTCCTCTTCGCCCCCGGGGACCCCGTGGACGGGGTCTACCTGGTGCGCCAGGGCCTCGTCGGGCTCCACCGGCCGGGGCCGGGCCTGGAGGAAGGGGTCTTGGACGTGGTGGGGCCGGGGGGGGTCTTTGGGGAGGAGGCCTTGGGGGGGGAGGCGAGGCGGCGCGCCGGGGCCGAGGCCCTCACCTACGCCGAGCTCTACTTCGCCCCCCGGGAGGGCTTGGCCGCCCTAAGGGCGCGCTTCGCCGAGGTAGAGGCCTTTTTCCTTCAGGCCCTTTACGGGCGGCTCTGCTCCTTGGAGGAGCGGCTTTGGGAGGCGCGCCACCTCTCCGTGGCCCAGCGCCTGGCCCGCCTCCTCCTCCGGATGGGGGAGGACGGGGTCGCCCCCTTCTCCCACCAGGACCTGGCCCGGATGGTGGGGGCCTCCCGGGAGACGGTCACCAAGCTCCTCGGGGAGTGGGCGCTGAAAGGGTGGGTGGACTTGGGCTACCGCAGGGTGGAGGTCCTGGAGCCCAAGGCCCTTGCCCGCCTCGCCGAGGAACTTTAGGCTCTAAAGCATGGAAGCCGCCTGTCTGGTCCGCCGCCTGGGCCTGCCCCAAGGGGAGGAGGCCCTAAGGGAGCGCCTCCGCCGTCCGGGCCATCCCCGGCTCAAGGAGGCCCTCGCCGCCTACCTGAAGCGCCTTCAGGCCCCCGAGGAGGCCTTCCGGGCCCTGGAGCGCCTCGAGGTGGGGGCGGTGGTCACGGGGCAACAGGCGGGGCTTCTCGGTGGGCCCGCCCTCACCTTCTACAAGGCCCACACCGCCCTCGGCCTCGCCGACCGGGCGGGGGCGGCCGGGGTGTTCTGGGTGGCCTCCCAGGACCACGACGTGGAGGAGGTGCGCCACCTCCACCTGCTCCGGGACGAGGTGCCGGAGACCCTCTCCCTGGACCTCCCCCCTTTGCCCTCGGGCAGGATCCCCCTGGCCCCTCACCGCGAGCGCCTCCGCGCCTTCTTGGGGCCTTGGGCCCAGGACCCCCGCCTGGGCTACGCCCTGGAGGCGGAGACGCTTTCCGAGTTCTTCGCCCGCGTCCTCCTCGCCTTTCTCGGGGAGCGGGGGCTTGTGCCCTTTGACCCCATGGCGGAGGAGCTCGCCCCCCTCTTCCTCGAGGCCCTGGAGCGGGAGCTTTCCGACCCCTTGGGGAGCGCAGAGGCCATCAACCGGGAGGCGGAGAGAATCCGGGCCCTTGGGGGGAAGCCTCCCCTTAGGCGCAAGCCCGGGGCCACCAACCTCTTCCTGGAGACGGACCAAAGGCGCCTTCTCTTCTACGAGGGCGGGGCCTTCACCGACGGGGTGCGGCGGTACACGGCCAAGGAGCTTTGGGAGATCGCCCGGGCCGACCCCTCCCGCCTGACCCCGGCGGCGGGGCTCAGGCCCGTCTTCCAGGACCTGGTCCTGCCCACGGCGGGCTTCGTGGTGGGGCCCAACGAGCTCCGCTACGTGGCCGAGCTCTCGGGGGTCTACGCCCGCTACGGCCTCGCCATGCCCGCCCTCTTCCTGCGGGCCTTCGGGGTGGTGGTGGAGCCGCCCGTCCGGCGCATCCTGGAGAAGTACCGCCTGGACCCCTGGGCCTTCGTGGACGAGGGGGAGGCGGCCTTCCTCCGGGCGGCGGAGGCCTGGCTGGCCCCTTTTCGCGCCTTCCGGGACCGGGTGGAGGGGCTTTTGCAGGAGGCCTCCCGGCTTGTGGAGGAGGCGGAGGCCCTGGAGCCCAACCTCGTCCGGCCCCTCCGGCGTTTCCGGGCCCGGGTTGGGGGGGAGGCGGAGCGGCTTAGGCGGAAGCTCCTCGCGGCCCAGGCGGCCCGGGACGAGGTCCTCGCCCGCCACCTCGGGCGGCTTAAGGTCCACCTCCTCCCCTTTGGGCTTCCCCAGGAGCGGGTCTACCCCTACGCCATGTACGCCCTGCGCCACCGGGAGGCCCTGAGGCGCCTGGCCGAGGCCCCTTGGGAGGGGAGGGTGGCCCTTTACCTCGGCTGAAGAAGGGTTAGGATGTTCGGCGAAAGGAGGCGGGGTTGAAGCGGCTTTGGGCGTGGGTAGGGCTATTGGCCTTGGTCCTGGCGGCGCTGGGGCAGAAGGCCCCGGGCCTCGAGGCCCTCCTCGTCCGGGTGCTCCTCAGGGAGGTGGAGCTGGGGGAGGAGGTGCGGCTTGCCCTCCCCACGGGGGAGGTGGCCCTCCGGGGCCAGGCGGAAGGGGTGGTGGTGGAAGGGCGCCTCCTCCCCTCCTGGGCGGTGGAGGGGCCCTACTTCGCCTTGGAGAAGAGGCCCTACCGGGGAGGGCTCGTGGCCCGGGTAGAAGGGGGGCGCCTCCTCCTCGTCAACGTCCTTCCCCTGGAGGACTACCTCCTCGGGGTCCTGCCTGCGGAGATGCCCGCCTCCTTCCCCGAGGAGGCCCTGAAAGCCCAGGCCGTCCTGGCCCGCACCTTCGCCGTGCGCCGGCTCAACCCCTTGGCCCCCTACGACCTCTGCGCCACGGAGGCCTGCCAGGTCTACCTGGGGCTTTCCGCGGAGACGCCCCGGCACGAAAGGGCGGTCCGGGCCACGGAGGGGCGGGTGCTGAGCTACGCCGGGCAGGTGGCCTCGGCCCTCTACCACGCCGACTCCGGGGGAATGACGGCGGGGAGCGAGGAGGTCTTCCAAAAGGCCCTCCCCTACCTCCGACCCCGGCCCGACCCCTACGCCAAGGGCCCCAAGAGCGTCTGGCAGCAGGCCGTGCGCCCCGAGGAGGCGGCCCGGGCGCTCCGGGCTTTGGGCTACGCCCCAAGGGGGGACGACCCGCCCCAGGTCCTGGAGAAAAGCCTTTCGGGGCGGGCTTGGCGGGTGCGCCTCCTGGGGGTGGAGGTCCGGGGCCCCGAGGCCCAGCGCCTGCTCCGCCTCATGGGCCTGCCCTCCGCCATGGCGGAGTTCCAGGGCTGGCTCGCCCTGGGCCGGGGGGCGGGGCACGGCGTGGGCCTCTCCCAGTGGGGGGCCAAGGGGATGGCGGAGCGGGGCTACGGCTACCGGGAGATCCTGGGGCACTACTTCCCGGGCACCCTCCTCTCCCCCCTCGAGGTGGCGGCGCGCTAGGGCCGTGTGCATCCCCACGCCCTTAGGTCCCCTGTGGCTGGAGGTCTCGCCCCTGGGGGTGCGCCGCCTCGAGCCCGCCCTCTACCCCCGGGGTCCGGAGGCCGAAGGGGCGCTGGCCCTCAGGGTGCGGGAGGCGGTCCAGGCCTACTTCGCCGGGGAGCGGCCCGACTTCCTGGACCTCCCCCTGGACTACACCGGCCTCTCCCCGGCCAGGCTCCGCCTCTACGAGCGGGTCCGCCTTGTGCCCTACGGGCGGACCGTGAGCTACGGGGCCTTGGGCCGGGAGCTCGGCCTCTCCCCCAGGGCGGTGGGGGCGGCCCTTAGGGCCTGCCCCTTTTTCCTCCTCGTCCCCGCCCACCGGGTGATCCACGCCGACGGGCGGCTTGGGGGGTTTCAGGGGCAGGAGGGGCTGAAGCTTTGGCTCCTCCGCTTTGAGGGGGCCCTTTAGGCCTCCTGCCACAGGGCCAGGGAGAAGGGCGGAAGCACGGGGCCACAGAGCCTGCCCCCCTGGGGTGTGCAGACCTCCCCGGAGAGGAGGTCCACCGCCCTTCCCCCCCGGGGGAAGACCCCGTGCAGGGGGAAGTCCTGGCGGAAGGGGTGGGGAGAGGCGTTCACCACCACCAGGTAGGGCCCCCGGGCGAAGGCCAGGTGGCCGTCCTGGGCGTAGACCCGCAGGTAAGGGGCGGTGCGGAGCGCGGGGTGTTCCTTCCTGAGCCGGGCCAGGCGCTTGACCGTCTCCAGGAGGTCCTTCTGCCAGCGGGCCTCCTCCCAGACCATCCCGCCCCGGTTTTCCGGGTCCTTGCCCCCCGCCATCCCCACTTCCTCCCCGTAGTAGACGGTGGGGTTTCCCGGGAGGAGGAAGAGGAGGGCCAGGGCCAGCCGGGCCCGCTCCACGCTCCCCCGCATCAGGCTGAGGAGCCTGGGGGTGTCGTGGGAGGTGAGGAGGTTCATCTGGGCCCGGACCACCTCGGGGCGGTAGCGGCCGAAGAGGTCCTCCAGCCGATGGCTGAAGGCCAGGGCCTGGAGGGGCTCTATGCGGCCTAGGCCCGTCTGCGCCGCGAGGTCCCGGTCCAGGGCCTCCCCGCCCACGAAGCCCAGGACGGCCCGGGCGAGGGGGTAGTTCATCACCGCGTCAAACATGTCTCCCTGGAGCCAAAAGTCCGCTTCCTCCCAGATCTCGCCCACGATGTAGGCCTCGGGGTTCGCCCCCTTGACCCTTTGGCGGAACTCCCGCCAGAAGGTGGGGTCGGGGATTTCGTTGGGCACGTCCAGACGCCAGCCGTCTATGCCGAAGCGGATCCAGTGCTCGGCCACGGCGAGGAGGTATTCCCGCACCGCCGGGGTCTCCACCTTGAGCTTGGGGAGCTCGGGGTTGCCCCACCAGGCCTCGTAGTTGGGATGGGCGGTGTAGGCCTTTAGGGGAAAGCCCTTCACGTAGTACCAGTCCTGGTAGGGGCTTTGCTCGCCGTTTTCCAGAAGGTGCTGGAAGGCGAAGAAGCCCCGGCCCGTGTGGTTGAAGACCCCGTCCAGGATGACCCTCACCCCGTGGGCGTGGGCCACCTCCAGGAGGTGCCTTAAGGCCTCGTTTCCCCCCAGGATGGGGTCTACCTGGAAGTAGTCCACGGTGTGGTAGCGGTGGTTGGCGGTGGAGGCGAAGACGGGGTTGAGGTAGATGGCCTCCACCCCCAGGTCCAGGAGGTAGGGGAGCTTCTCCGCCACGCCCCAAAGCGTCCCTCCTTTGAAGCCCCTGAGGGTAGGGGGGGCTTCCCAGGGCTCAAAGGGCCCCGCTGGGGCGGGCCTGCCCGGCGGGCCTGCGCGGAAGAAGCGGTCGGGGAAGATCTGGTAAAAGAAGGCGCCTTCGTACCATGCCACGCCTCCGAGTCTAACACCCCGGTCCTGTGGTATCCTCTCCCGGGTGAAGGGGATGCGGGGCCGCCTTTTCGTGATGACCGGGGCGAGCGGGGTGGGCAAGGGCACGGTGCGGGCGAAGGTGCTGGAGCGCACCCGGCTCTTCTACTCCATCTCCATGACCACCCGCCCCCCCCGGCCGGGGGAGGTGGACGGGGTGGACTACTACTTCGTGGACCGCCCCACCTTTGAGGCCCTCGTCCGCGAGGACGGCTTCTTGGAGTACGCGGAGTACGTGGGCCACCTCTACGGCACCCCCAGGGCCCCGGTGGAGCGGGCCTTGAGCCGGGGGGAGGACGTCCTCTTGGAGATTGAGGTCCAGGGGGCGCTCCAGGTGAAGCGGGCCGTGCCCGAGGCGGTCCTGATCTTCCTCCTACCCCCCTCCCTCTCCGAGCTGAAGCGCCGCCTGGTCTACCGGGGCAAGGACAGCCCCGAGAAGATCCAGAAGCGCCTGGAGCAGGCGGAGTGGGAGATAAGGAACGCTCACCTCTTTGACTACGTGGTGGTGAACGACGTCCTCGAGGAGGCCGTGGCCGACTTCCTCGCCATCCTCACCGCGGAGAGGCGGCGGAGCGGGAGGATGGGGGAGGCTTTGGAGATGGCCCTGCGGCGCGATTTGGCCCTCGAGGCTGAGCTGGACGAGATCCTAAGGAGGCGGTATGGCGGAACCGGGCATTGACAAGCTCTTCGGCATGGTGGACTCCAAGTACCGGCTCACCGTGGTGGTGGCCAAAAGGGCGCAGCAACTCCTCCGCCACGGCTTCAAGAACACGGTCTTGGAGCCGGAGGAGAGGCCCAAGATGCAGACCCTCGAGGGGCTTTTTGACGACCCCAACGCCGTCACCTGGGCCATGAAGGAGCTCCTCACGGGCCGCCTGGTCTTCGGCGAGAACCTGGTGCCCGAGGACCGGCTCCAAAAGGAGATGGAGCGGCTCTACCCGGTGGAGCGGGAGGAGTAGCGCGCCGTGGCCCGGGTCCTGGTGGCGGTGACGGGGGGGGTGGCCGCGGTGAAGGCCCCCCACCTCCTCCGCCTCCTGCGCCGGGAGGGGCACGAGGTGCGGGCCCTCGCTACCCCCAGGGCCCTGGAGTTCGTCACCCCCCTCTCCCTGGCCGTGGCCTCCGGGGGCGAGGTGGCCACGGAGGAGGCCTGGTTCCGGCCCGACGGGAGGGCCCTCCACATTGAGCTCGCCCGCTGGGCCGAGGTGGTCCTGGTGGCCCCCGCCACCGCCGACGCCCTGGCCAAGGCCGCTTTGGGGCTCGCTGACGACCTCCTCTCCGCCACCCTCCTCGCCGGGGCCAAACGGGTGGCCTGGGCCCCGGCCATGAACGAGGCCATGTGGCTCGCCCCCCAGACCCAGGCCCACGTCAGGCGGCTGGAGGAGCTGGGGCACGCCTTCTTCGGCCCGGCCTACGGCCCCTTGGCCGCCGTGGGGGAGGGGGAGGGATGGGGGCGGATGCTGGAGCCCGAGGAGCTGGTGGAGCGGTTGCGGGCTTTCCTCTCGCCCAAGGACCTCCAAGGCCTAAGGCTTTTGGTTTCCGCCGGGCCCACCCGGGAGTACCTGGACCCGGTGCGCTTCCTCTCCAACCCCTCCTCGGGCCGGATGGGCTACGCCGTGGCCGAGGCCGCCCGGGACCGGGGGGCGGAGGTGGTCCTGGTCTCCGGGCCCACCGCGCTTCCCGACCCTTTCGGCGTGGAGGTGGTCCGGGTGGAGAGCGCCCTGGAGATGCGAAAGGCCCTCCTGGACCGCTACCCCTGGGCCCAGGCGGTGGTCATGGCCGCCGCGGTGGCGGACTACCGGCCCGCCGAGACCCTAAAGGACAAGGAGCCCAAGGCCGAGGCGGAAAAGCTCCTCCGCCTCGTGCCCAACCCCGACATCCTCCGCGAGCTCGGGGAGAGGAAGGAGGGGCGGGTGCTCGTGGGCTTCGCCATGGAGACCCGGGAGGGCCTGGAGCGGGCCCGGGGGAAGCTCGCCCGCAAGAACCTGGACCTGATCGCCTTGAACTACGTGGGGCGGGAGGGGGTGGGCTTCGGGAGCCCCGAGAACGAGGTGACCCTAATCCTGCGGGACGGCCGGGTGGTGGAGCTTCCCCGGCTTTCCAAGCGGGAGGTGGCCCACCGTATACTGGATTTCGTCAAGGAGTTCTGGAAGCGATAGGAGCCGCGTATGGGCAACAAGGCGGAACGGCACCGCGCCATCCAGGAGATCGTCCGCCGGGAGGAGATCGGCACCCAGAAGGAGCTGGTGGAGAGGCTGCGCCAGCTTGGGTTTGAGGTGACCCAGGCCACGGTGAGCCGGGACATCGCCGAGCTGGGCCTGGCCCGCATCGCCTTGGGCAAGGGGCGGCACCGGTACGTCCTCCCGGCCGCGGACCTTCCCGAGAACGCCTACGAGGAGCTCAAGCGTCAGTTCGGCCTCTTCGTGCGGGACGTGGACCGGGGAGGGAACCTCCTCGTGGTGAAGACGGCGGAGGGGCACGCCTCCGGCATCGCCTACCTCCTGGACCGCCTCCGCCGGGACGAGATCGTGGGCACCCTGGCCGGGGACGACACCATCCTCGTGGTGGCCCGGACCGAGGAGGCGGCCCAGGCCCTCGAGGACGAGTTCGCGGGCCTGCTCGTGGAGGGAAGGGCCCTGCGGCGGGCGCTTTCCGGTTCCTAGGGTGCTGGAGCTTTTCTTCAAGTCCTTCCTGACCCTCTTCGTGGTCATGGACCCGGTGGGGCTCGTCCCCGTCTTCGTGGCCTTGGCGGGGGACCGGCCCCACCGGGCCCAGGCCCTCATCGCCCGCAAGGCGGTCCTGGTGGCGGGGGGGCTTCTCACCTTCTTCTACTTCTTCGGGCGGGAGCTTCTGGGCCACCTGGGGATCTCCCTCGAGGCCCTGCGCATCGCGGGCGGGGTGCTCCTCTTCCGCATCGCCACGGAGATGGTCTTCGCCCACCACGAGCGGGAGACGGAGGAGGAGCGGGACGAGGCCTTGGGCCGGGCGGACATCTCCGTCTTCCCCCTCGCCATCCCCCTTCTGGTGGGCCCTGGGGCCTTGGCCAGCGTCCTGGTCCTGGGGGCCGAGGCCAAGGGGGTGCCCTACGGCTTCGCCGTGGTCCTTTTCACCGCCTACCTCGTCCTCTTCCTGGCCTACCTCTTCCTCCGGGGGGCCACGGCGGTGCGCCGGGCCCTGGGGCGGACGGGGGTGAACGTGGTCACCCGCGTCCTGGGCCTCCTCCTCGCCGCCCTGGCCGTGCAGTACGTGGCGGACGGGGTGAAGGGCCTCCTTTAGACCTGGAAGACCCCGATGCGGAGGGGTTCTTTCTCGGGATTCAGGGCGCAGGCCTCGAGGGCCTTGATGAGCCACTTCCGGGTCTCGTGGGGGAAGATCACCCCGTCCACCCAAAGCCTCGCGGCGGCGTAGCGGGGGTCTAGGGTCTCCTCGTAGCGGCCCTTGATGCGCTCGTAGAGCTCCTTGAGCTCCTCGTCCGAGGGCTCCTTCCCCTCCCGCTTGAGCTTCTCCACCTCAAGCTCCAAAAGGGTCTTCGCCGCCTGGGCCCCGCCCATCACGGCGTACTTGGCGCTGGGCCAGGCGAAGATGAAGCGGGGGGCGTAGGCCTTGCCCGCAAGGGCGTAGTTCCCCGCCCCGAAGGACCCCCCGAGGATCAGGGTAATCTTGGGCACCACCGAGTTGCTGACGGCGTTCACCAGCTTCGCCCCCCGCCTTATGATCCCCGCCTGTTCCGACTCCTTTCCCACCATGAAGCCCGTCACGTCCTGGAGGAAGAGGAGGGGGATCCCCATCTGGTTGACCTCGAGGATGAACCGGGCCGCCTTGTCCGCCGCCTCGGCGTAGATGACCCCGCCCACTTCAATCCGCCCCCGCTTCTTGAGGACAAGGCGCTGGTTGCCCACGATGCCCACCGGGTACCCCCCGATCCGGGCGAAGCCGGTGACCAGGGTCTCCCCGTACCCTCCCTTGTACTCCAGAAACTCCGAGCCGTCCACGATCCGGGCGATCACCTCCCGAAGGTCGTAGGGGCGGGAGCCGTCGGGGGAGACCAGGCCGTAGAGGTCCTCTATGGGGTAGAGGGGTTCCTTGGGCGCTTTGCGCCCTTCCGCCCAAGGGGCGAGGCGGGGGGGCGGGTAGAGGGCGGCGAGCTCTCTTATGCGCGCCAAAGCCGCCTCGTCCGTGGGCTCGTAGAAGTCCACCGTCCCCGAGACCTCGTAGTGCATCCTCGCCCCCCCGAGCTCCTCGGAGGTGACCTCCTGGCCGATGGCCGCCTTCACCAGGGCAGGGCCCGCCAGGTAAAGCCCGCTTCCCTCCGTCATGATGAGCACGTCGGTCATCACGGGGAGGTAGGCCCCCCCGGCCACGCAGTTCCCCATGATGGCGGAGATCTGGGGGATGCCCAGGGCCGACATGCGGGCGTTGAGGTAGAAGATGCGGCCGAAGTCGTCCTGGTCGGGGAAGACCTCGTCCTGGAGGGGGAGGAAGACCCCGGCGGAGTCCACCAGGTAGACCGTGGGGATGCGGTTTTCCAGGGCGATGGTCTGGGCCCGGATCACCTTCTTGGCAGTGATGGGAAAGAAAGCCCCCGCCTTCACCGTGGCGTCGTTGGCGATGATCATCCAGTCCCGCCCCTGGATGCGGCCGATCCCCGTGACCACTCCTCCCGAAGGGGCCCCGCCCCATTCCTCGTACATGCCCCACCCGGCGAAGGCCATGAGCTCGTAGAACTCCGTGCCGGGGTCTATGAGCTTTTGTATGCGCTCCCTGGCGGTGAGGCGGCCCTTCTTGTGCTGCCGCTCCACGGCCTTGGGGCCACCTCCCTGGCGCACCCTTTCCAGGCTTTCCCTGAAGTCCCGCACCAGGGCCACCCAGGCGTCCTTGTTGGCCTTGAAGGTGGGGCTTTCCCGGTCCTCCGGGCGCAGGGCGGTTTCCAGCATGGCCCGATTATAACGCTTTTATGCCTCTTCGTGGAAAAGCGTGGGGGCCTGGGGCGGGCAGGGTGTCTTGGCCTGGGATTGGGCCTGGCGTCTTGCCTCCCGGTCCACCCTTTCGTTTTCCGGGTGGCCTGTGTGCCCCTCCACGAAGTGGAAACGCACCCGGTGGGGGGCCATGGCGAGAAGGAGGGCCTCCCAAAGGTCGCGGTTTTTCACGGGGTTGCCCTCCGCCGTCCGCCAGCCCCTCCGTCGCCAGCGCTCTAGCCAGCCTTCGGTGAAGGCTTTTTTGAGGTAGTGACTGTCGGTGTAGAGGTCCACCTCGCAAGGCTCTTTGAGGGCCTTTAGGCCCTCTATGGCCGCCTTGAGCTCCATGCGGTTGTTGGTGGTGCAGGGCTCTCCCCCGGAGAGGAGCTTCTCGTGGGCGTTGAAGCGGAGGAGGGCCGCCCACCCCCCGGGCCCGGGGTTGCCCAGGCAGGCCCCGTCGGTGAAGAGGGTCACACGTTTCCTGGGGGAGGGGTTCACGCCTCCTCCAAACCCCAGATCCGCGCCGGGGCGAGCTCCACCAGGTTGCCGGCGGGGTCCTGGGTGTAGAGGCTCTTTCCCTGGGGCCACTCGGCCCACCACACCGGGTAGCCCGCCGCCTTGAGGCGCGCTTCCCAGGCGGGAAGCTCCTCCTCCTCCACCCGGAAGGCCACGTGGACGCTGCCTTGGGCCCCGTGGGGAGGGAGGTGGGTTTCCTTTGCCGTGAGCTTTGGGTTGAAGACCAGGAACACCCCCCGCCCGGCGCGGAAGAAGGCGTGCCGGGGCGGTTTGAACTGAAAGCAGGGAAGGCCCAAGACCCCTTCGTAGAAGGCCCGGGCCTTCTCCAGGTCCTCGGCGTAGACGGAAGTCTCCAGAACCTCCACTACTTGAGCCGGGCGATGAGGTCGGCCACGGGGATGGCCTCGAGGGTCATCGTCTTCACGCTTCCCCGGGAGGCCAGGTGGAGCATGGCCCTCGCCACGGTGGCGGCGTCCTCTGCCTCCACGACGTTCACGAAATCGTAGGGCCCGAGCACGGCGTACTGGGCCACCACCCTGACCCCGAAGTCCCGCTCCAACTCCTGGTTCACCTCCTTGATGCGCTCGGGGTTCTTCACCAGGGTCTCGGCCCCGTCGTCGGTCAGGGTGCTGAGGACGATAAAGGTGGGCATGGCTTGCCTCCTTTCCCCTCCAGTCTACGCCTCTTGGCCCTCCAGCTCTACCCCCGCGTAGACCTCCGCCACGGGCAGGCTCCCCTCCAGGCAGGGCAGGGGGACCTCGCCTTCCTCCGCCACCTGGTGGAGGATATCGCCCTCCTTCCGGTAGAGCTCCACCCGCCTCTCCCGGGCGCTCACCAGGAGGTAGCCCTCGAGGGAGGGAAGGGAGAGGTAGCGCCAGAGCTTTTCCCTGCGGTCCACCCCCTCCGTGGCGGGGGAGAGGACCTCCACCACCAGGCAGGGGGCTTCCTCGTAGAGGGGGTCTTTCGGGGGCGGGGCGCAAACCGCCATGAGGTCCGGGTAGTAGAAGGTGGCCTCCCCCACCTTAAGCTTCATGTCGGCCACGTAGAGGCGGCAGCCCTTCCTGCGGGCCAGGGGGTAGAGGAGGTAGTGGAGGTTGCTCACGATCAGGTTGTGGGCCCGGCCCGCCCCGGCCATGGCGTAGGGAACCCCCTCCACCAGCTCCCGCTTCACGGGGGAGGTGGCCTCCTCCCTCAGGTACTCCTCGGCGGTGAGCCGCCTGAGCCTTGCGGGTTCGCCCATCATTCCCATTCTATGGTGGCCGGGGGCTTGGAGGTGAGGTCGTAGACCACCCGTCCGATCTCCGGGACCCTGCGGGTGATCCGGCGGGCCACCTCGTCCAGGAACTCTAGGGGAAGCCTCGCCCAGTCGGCGGTCATGAAGTCCTCGGTGGTGACGGCCCTGAGGGCGAGGACGTACCCGTACTTCCTTTCGTCCCCCGCCACCCCCACGCTCCTCACGGGCGTGAGGACCGCCAGGGCTTGGGCCACCTTCTCGTAGAGGCCCCACTCCCTGAGGAGGCTCGTGAAGATGTCGTCCGCCCGCCTCAGGATCTCCAGGCGCTCCTCCGTCACCTCCCCCAGGACGCGCACGGCGAGGCCAGGCCCGGGGAAGGGGTGGCGCAGGCGCAAGGGGTCGGGAAGCCCGAGGAGGAGGGCGAGCTCCCGCACCTCGTCCTTGAAGAGGAGGCGGAAGGGCTCCAGGAGCTCAAACTCCAGGTCCTTAGGGAGGCCGCCCACGTTGTGGTGGCTCTTGATCTTGGCCGCCCCGTGCCCTCCGGCGGACTCAATGACGTCCGGGTAGAGGGTCCCTTGGGCGAGGAAGCGGAAGGGGCCCCTCTCCCGGGCCACCTGGGAGAAGGCCGCCACGAACTCCCGCCCAATGATCTTGCGCTTTTCCTCGGGGTCCTCCACGCCCTTTAGGGCCTTCAGGAAGCGTTCCTTGGCGTCCACCACCAGGAGGTTCACCCCAAGGGCCCTTAAGGCCCCCTCCACCTCCTCCCGTTCCCCCAGGCGCAAAAGCCCGTGGTCCACGAAGACGGCCAGGTGGTCCACCCCCGCCTTGGCGAGGAGGAGGGCCAGGGTGGAGGAGTCCACCCCCCCGGAGACGGCGAGGAGGACCCGGTCCTTCCCCGCCCGCTCCCGCACCTCCCGGAGGAGCTCTTCCAGGACGTGCTCCGGGGTCCAGTCCCGCTTGACCCCGGCAAGCTCCAGGAAGTTCTCCAGGATCTGCATCCCCTTGGGGGTGTGGGCCACCTCGGGGTGGAACTGGACGCCGTAGGCCCGCCCATCCGGGGAGGCAATGGCGGCCACGGGGTTCTCCTCCGTCTCCGCCACCACCCGCCAGCCCGGGGGCGGGGCGGTCACGGCGTCCTGGTGGCTCATCCAAACCTGGACCTCCCCCTCAAGGCCCCGGAAGAGGGGGCCCTCGTGGCGGGTGAGGAGGGCCTTGCCGTACTCGGCCCGGCCTGCCCGCTCCACCCGTCCCCCGAGCTCCTGGGCGAGGAGCTGCATGCCGTAGCAGATCCCGAGGAGGGGCAGGCCCGAGGTGAAGAGCCTGGGGTCGGGTCGGGGGGCGTCGGGGTCAAAGACGCTTCTTGGCCCCCCCGAAAGGATGAGGGCCTGGGGGCGGTGCTTGAGGACCTCCTCCAGGGGGGCGTCCCCCGGAAGGATGAGGGAGAAGGCCCGGAGCTCCCGGAGCCTTCTCGCGATGAGCCGCGTGTACTGGGAGCCGAAATCCAGGACCAGGACCACGCCAAGAGTCTACTACGCCTCCAGGTGGAGCCTGAGCTGGTGCAGGAGGTCGGCGGGGCTGCGCACCGGGTACTCCAGGCGCTCCAGGAGGGCCTCGGCGGGCTGGTCCAAAAGGCGCAAGCCCTTGAGCCTGGCCAGGAGGGCCTCCTTGTCCGCAGGGAAGTCCAGGCCCTTCACCGCCTTGAGGACCAGGACGGCCCAGGGGATCCCCATCATCTCCACGAAGCGCTCCAGGAAGTAGCCCAGGACCCTGGGCTCCTCCTGCCCCTGGCGGATGGCCCGGTAGGCGGCCTTGGCCAGTCCCCCGGCCACGTGGGTCCTGAGCCTTTCCCCTTCCCCGAGCTCCTGGACCCGCTTCAGGGCCGCCTCGGGGTCGGCCCGGAGGATCTGGCGCACGGCGGCGCTGGAGAGGCCGAGCTCCTTGGCGATGGCCTCCTCCCCCTTCATCCCCTCCTGGGCGAGGACCACGGCGTAGGCGGCGGTCATGAGGCTCCCCGCCCAGGTGAGGCGCTTTTTCTCCGCCAGGGCCTTGGGCCCGCCCACCAGGTCAATCACCTTTAGGAAGACGCGGAGGACGGTGGCCTCGAGGTCCCGCTCCTCCAAGGGCCTAGGGGTTAGCACCATACGCTCACCTCCTAATGCATCTATATTAGCAAAAAACCTGCTTCGTCAATGCTCCCCCAGGGGCGGGCCCACCTCCAAAAGCCCCTCCGGGCGGATGTAGAGGAGGTGGGTGCGGGTGTCGTGCCCGGAGAGGCGGCAGCCGTCTATGCGGAGGAGGCGGACCACCTCTCCCAGGCCCACCCGGTAGAGCTTGGCCAGGGCGGGGCTCATCACCAGAACCTTGGCGAGGACTAAGGTGGCGTCCAGGATGTGGCTCACGGCGTAGCCGCCTGCGGCCTCGGCGGAGAGTTCCTCGTGGCCGGAGCGCTTCTGGCTCACCATGAGGGCGGTGAGGCCGAAGCGCTTGCTGAAGGCGTAGACCTGGCGCACCACCTGGCGGGCGGCGATCTCCTTCGCCTCGTAAAGGCCGGTGAGGGAGTCCACCACCAGGTGCCGGGCCCCGTTTTGGAGCCCCTCCTCGAGGGTGGCGAAGAGGGTGGGGAGGTCCTCCCGCAGCACGGCGTGGGTGGCGGCGTCCGCGATGAGGACCCGCTCCAGCGCCTTCTCCTTGAGGCCCATGGCCCGGGCCCGAAGCTTCAGCCCCTGGACGAGGAGGGGAGCCGGGGCCTCGGTGGTGACGAAGAGGACCCCCTCGCCCCGCTCCGCCTGCTTCAGGGCGAACTGCTCGGCGAGGAGGCTCTTCCCCGTGTCCGACACCCCGGTCACGTGGACGGCCGCCCCCCGGGGGAAGCCCCCCAGGGGCTTGGGCTTCAGGGTCTTGGGGTCCAGGGTGAAGAAGAGCTCGTCCAGGCCCTTCACCCCGGTGGGGACTCCCTCCAGGGGCGGGGCCTTGGCGGAAAGCTCCATGGCGCTTTGCAGCCTGGGCCGGTCCATACTCCCATTCTGCCCCGGGGCTTTGGTGTAATGGGGGCATGGCCGAGGTGGAGAGCTTCAGCCTGGACCACACCAAGGTCAAGGCCCCCTACGTACGCCTGGCGGGGAGGAAGGCCCTCGCGGGGGGCGTGGTGGAGAAGTACGACCTGAGGCTTGCCCAGCCCAACCGGGAGGCCCTGCCCACGGGGGCCTTGCACACCCTGGAGCACCTCCTCGCAGGGTATTTGCGGGACCACCTCCCGGGGGTCATTGACCTCTCCCCCATGGGCTGCCGCACGGGGTTTTACCTGGTGGTGGAAGGCCCCGTGGGGGAGGAAAAGGTCCTCGAGGCCTTCGCCAAGTCCTTGAAGGACGTCCTCGCTCACGAGGGGGAGGTCCCCGGGGCAAGCTTCAAGGAGTGCGGCAACTACCGGGATCACGACCTTCCTGGGGCCAAGACCTGGGCGGAGAAGGTGCTAAAGGCAGGGCTTCGGGTCCAGCCCACCATCCCCCTGGAGGCGAGGTGACCGCCTTCTTCGCCGCCGAGCCCGAGGAGGCGGAAGCCTTAAGGGAAGCCCTGGCCGCCCAAGAAACTTTAGAAGCCCCCTTTCCCCTTTACCAGGGGGAAGGGCTCCTGGTGGCGGAAACGGGCGTGGGCAAGGTGGCGGCGGCCATGGCCGTGGCCCACGTCCTCACCCGCTTCCGCCCCTCGGAGAGCTTCTTCCTGGGGGTGGCGGGGGCCTTGGACCCTTCCCTCCGCGCCTTGGACCTCCTCCTGGCGGAGAAGGCGGTCCAGTGGGACGTGGACCTCACCCCCTTTGGCCGCAAGCCGGGGGAGACCGCCTTTGGGGTGGCCTTCTTCCCCTCGGACCCCGCCCTCCTCGCCCGGGCGGAGGCGCGGGCCCTGGCCTTGGGCCTTCCCTTCAGGCGGGGGGTGGTGGCCACCGGGGACCGCTTTCTGGCCCAAAGGGAGGAGGCGGAAAGGCTTCGCGCCCTCCACGGGGCGGACGCGGTGGAGATGGAGGGGGCCGCCGCCCTCATGGTGGCCTGGCGCTTCCGCCACCCTATGGCCCTCCTACGCGTGGTGACGGACGGGGCCGGGGAGGGGGCGGCCTTGGACTTCCAGGCCTTTTTGCGGGAGGCCGCAAGGCGCCTTGGGCTCCTCGCCCGGGCCCTGGTAGAGTGAGGAGGGGGTCCGGCATGGAAATCCGGCTCTTCTCGGGGAGCGCCCACCCCGACTTGGCCCGGCGGGTGGCGGAGGCCCTGGGGGTGCCCTTGGGCAAGGCCCTGGTGGACCGCTTTCCCGACGGGGAGGTGCGGGTGAGGCTTCTTGAGAGCGTCCGCGGGGAGGATGTCTACCTCATCCAGCCCACCTGCCCCCCGGTGAACGACCACCTGATGGAGCTCCTCCTCCTCGCCGACGCCGCCAGGCGGAGCTCGGCGGGGCGCATCAACGCCGTCATCCCCTACTTCGGCTACGCCCGCCAGGACAAGCAGACGGAGGGGCGCGAGCCCATCAGCGCCAGGCTGGTGGCGGGGCTTTTGGAGAGGGTGGGGGTGGAGCGGGTCATCGCCATTGACCTCCACGCCCCCCAGATCCAGGGCTTCTTTGACATCCCCGTGGACCACCTCTCCGCCGTGCGCCTCTTCGCCCGCTACCTCCGGGAAAAGGGGTACGTGGAAAACGCCGTGGTGGTCTCCCCGGACGCGGGACGGGCCGAGGAGGCGAGAAGGCTTGCGGAAAGGCTCGGCCTTCCCCTGGCCATGCTAGCCAAAAGGCGCCTCGGGCCCCGGGAGACCTCCGTGACCTACGTCATCGGCGACGTGGAGGGGAAAAGGCCCATCCTGGTGGACGACATCGTCTCCACCGGGGGGACGATAAGGCGGGGGGTGGAGGCCCTCCTCCGGGCGGGGGCCCTTCCCGAGGTGGTGGTCATGGCCACCCACGCCGTCCTGGTGGGGGAGGCCAAGGAGAACCTCGCCCATCCCGCCGTCCGCGAGGTGGTGTTCACCGACACCATCCCCCTAAAGGACGGGGGCTACACGGTGCTTTCCACCGCCGAGCTTCTGGCCCAGGCCATCCGCCACGTCCACACCAACCAGTCGGTGAGCGCCCTCATCTGAGGTGTGTCCGCACCGCCCCAGGGGGCACCCGAACCAAGGCTTGGGGAGCTCCTTTTGTGGCCCCCACCGCGGTGAAAGCTGCGGTGGGGTCCTTAGGTGGGCTCTTCCCCGGCCAGAGCCTCCTTGAGGGCCTGGGCCGCCTTTAGGCTCATCCCCGGCAGGCGGGCGAGCTCCTCCAGAGGGGCCTCCTTAAGGGCCCTTAGCCCCCCGTAGCGCTCCAAAAGGAGCCGCCTCCTTTTCTCCCCGATCCCGGGGATGCCCTGGAGGACCCGGAAAAGCTCCTCGCTCCGCCGCTTCCGGTGGTAGCGGAGGCCGTTTTGGTGGGCCTCGTCCCGGAGGTGGATGAGGAGCTGAAGGGCCGGGTGGGTGAGGGGGAGGCGGAGCTCCCGCCCTTCCGGCGTGACCAGGACCTCCTCCCCCTTGGCGAGGCCCACCAGGGGAAGCCTAAGGCCCGCCCGCTCTAAGGCCCTTGCCGCCGCCCGCACCTGGCCCACTCCCCCGTCAATGAGGAGGAGGTCGGGGAGGGGAAGGTCCTTGAGGCTTCCCGTGTAGCGGCGGAAGACCCCTTCCTCCATGGCGGCGTAGTCGTCGTTCCCCGCCTTGAGGCGCATCCTGCGGTACTCCTGCCGCTTGGGCCTTCCCCCCTCAAAGACGGCGATGGAGAAGACCCGGGCCTGGCCTTGGAGGTGGCTTATGTCGTAGCCCTCGAGGCGCCAGGGGCGGGCGGGAAGCCCCAGGAGGTCCTGGAGGGCCTTGAGGGCGGGGTGCTCCCCCCGCTTTTCCCGGAGCTTGAGCTCGGTCTCCAGGGCGAGGCGGGCGTTCCTTTCGGCGAGTTCCAAGAGCCGCGCCTTCTCCCCCTTCTTCGGCACCCTTAGCTCCACCTTCCGCCCCGCGCGGCGCTTGAGGAGCTCGGCGAGGCTTTCCAGGTCCTCCAGGGGGAAGGGGAGGAGGACGAGGGGGGGAAGGGGGGAGGCCTCCAGGTAGTGGTCCCGGAGGAAGGCCCAGAGGATTTCCTCGTCCGTGGCCTCCTCCTTCTCCACCACGCGGCTGATGCGGCCGAGGATCCGCCCGGAGCGCACCTGGTAGAGCTGCACCACGGCGAGGGCCCCGGAGCGGGCGAGGCCCAGGAAGTCCAGGTCCCCCATCTCCGGGTCAAAGGCCTGCTGGCTCGTGCCGAAGAAGGCCCGTAGGGCCTCTATCTGGTCGCGGATCTCCGCCGCCCGCTCAAACTCTAGCCTTCGGGCGGCTTCCCGCATCTTCCCCTCCAGCTCCGCCAAAAGCCCGTCCACCTTCCCCTCCAGGACCGCCTCCACCTGGCGCACCACCTCCTGGTAGGCCTCTGGGTCCGCCTTCCCCACGCAAGGGGCGAGGCAGCGGCCCATGCTGTAGTTCAGGCAGGGGTAGCGCCTTTTCTTCATGGGGTAGCCCGAGTTCTTGCGCAAGGGGAAGAGGCGGTCTATGAGGGTCTTGATGCGGCGAAGCGCCCCCGCCTCGGGGAAGGGGCCGTAGTACTTGGCCCCGTCCTCCTCTATCCGGCGCACCACGAGGAGGGTGGGGAAGGGCTCTTGGGTAAGCTTGAGGAAGGGGTAGTGCTTGTCGTCCTTGAGGAGGACGTTGTAGGGGGGGCGGTGGGCCTTGATGAGGTTGGCCTCGAGGAGGAGGGCCTCCACCTCGTCCCGGGTGGCGATGAAGTCCAGGCCTGTGGCCTCCTCGGCGATGCGCCGGGCCTTGTCCTCGGCGTGGAAGTAGCTTTTCACCCGGGCGCGGAGGTTCTTGGCCTTGCCCACATAAAGCACCTCCTCCCCCCGCTTCCAGAGGTAGACCCCGGGGGCTTCGGGAAGGGGAGGAAGGTCCTCAAGCCGCACAAGCCCCATTGTAGAGTGCCCTTATGGAGCCCGTCATGGTGGACGCTCACCTGGACCTGGCCTATAACGCCCGGGCCCTGGGCCGGGACCTCACCCTGCCCCTGGAGGACCTAAGGGCCCTAGACCCCCACCCCGACACCCCCCTGGTCACCCTGGAAAGCCTTAAGGAGGCGGGGGTGGCGGTGGCCTTCGCCACCCTCTTTGCCGACCCCCGGGAAGGGGGGCAGGAGGACTGGGAGGAGGAGGTCTACGCCCAGCTTGCCCTCTACGAGGCCTGGGAGGCGAGGGGCCTTGTCCGCATCCTGAGGGAGGGGCAGGACCTAAAGGCCCACCTAAGCCGCTATCCCGAGGACCGGACTTTGGGCCTCGTCCTCCTCCTGGAAGGGGCCCATCCCTTGGCCTTCCCCGAGGACCTGAGGGCCCTAAGGGCGCGGGGCCTGAGGCTTCTTTCCCTCACCTGGGCCACCCAAAACCCCTACGCCGGGGGGAACGCCGAGGAGGGCCCCCTCACGGAAAGGGGCCGGGCCTTCCTAAAGGAGATGGAGGCCCTGGGGGTGGCCCTGGACCTTTCCCACCTGGCGGAGGAGGCGGCCTGGGAGGCCCTGAAGGCTTATCGGGGCCCCGTGTGCGCCACCCACGCCAACTGCCGGGCCCTTCTGCCTTCCCCCCGGCACCTTTCCGACGACCTCCTTCGCGCCTTGGCGGCGCGGGGTGGGGTTTTGGGCCTCGTTCCCTACAACGCCTTTTTGGAGCCGGGGTGGAAGCGAGGGCAAAAGCGGCTTCCCTTGGAAGCCTTCCTCCGCCACAAGGCCCACGCCGAGGCCCTTATGGGGCCCAAGGGGGTGGGCCTAGGCACGGACTGGGACGGGGGGTTTGGCCTCGAGGCCGTCCCCCAGGGCCTGGACCGGCACCGGGACCTCCGCGCCTTAGGGGACGAGGGGTTCTTGGGCGGGAACTGGCTACGCTGGCTCCTTGGCTGGTTCTAGGGGGACCACGGCCAGGGTGCAGCGGCTTGCGGCCACGAGGCGCCCCTCCTCGTCGTAGACCTTCACCTCCCAGACCTGGGTGGTGCGCCCCAGGTGGAGGGGCTTGCCCACCGCTCGGATCACCCCTTTCTGCTTCTTGCGGATGTGGTTGCAGTTGATCTCTAGCCCGAAGGCGGCGTGCCCCGGGGGGCAGTTCAGAAAGCCCCCCACGCTGGCCACGCTTTCCGCCAGGGCCACCGTGGCCCCCCCGTGGAGGAAGCCGAAGGGCTGGTGGACCTTGGGCGTCACCTCAAGCTCCGCCACCACCTCGTCCTTCTCCGCCTTGAGGTAGCGGACCCCCAGGGTCCGGTCCAGGGTTTCCCGTTCCAGGAAGGCCTTGACCTCCATGCCCTGGAGTATAAAGGGGCCGTGGGCGAGATCCGGCTCTTTCCCGGCCTCCTCGCCCCCCCGGCGGGGCTGGACTTCCTCTTGGACCTCCCCTCGGAGGAAGGGCTCCACCTCGTGGCCTTCGCCGAGGGGGCCTTGGACGCGCTAAAGGTGGCCTTCCAGGAGGGGGCGAGAAGCCTCGTCCTCCTCTCCCCGGTCCTCTTCCGGGACGCGCTGCTTTCGGCGCGGCTTGGCGCCTTGCGCTTCGGCCTGGAGCGGGGCGGGGTGGAGGGGTTTGCCCGGGTGGGCCGGGCCCTCTTCTTTGGGGCCTTGAGCGTGGGAAGCGAGGAGATCTACGAGGCCTGGAAGGAGGGCCTGAGTGAGGCGGGGCTTTGGCGGTGGCTCGGGCGCCTCGAGGCCCTCGCCGACGAAAGGCGCTGGCTTAGGGGCACCGCGGCCCGGGTCCTCGTGGTCCAGGGGGCCCTGGATGCCTTCACCCCGCCCCTTCACGGGGCCAAGGTGGCCGACTTCGCCAAGGGGGAGGCCCTCCGTTTCGTGGTGGACGAGGCCGGGCACCTCGTGCCCTGGGAGGCCCAGGAGGAGGTCCGGGACCTGGTGGCGGACTTCCTCCTGGGGGAGGGGTTCAGGCCCCTGCCCGGGGGGCTCGCCTTATGAGGCGTGCGGGCTACCTCCACCTCTACGGCCTGAACCTGGTCTTTGACCGGGTGGGGAAGGGGCCTCCCGTCCTCCTGGTGGCCGAGGAAGCCTCCCGCTGGCCCGAGGCCCTCCCCGAGGGGTACGCCTTCTACCTCCTGGACCTGCCCGGGTACGGCAGGACCGAGGGGCCGAGGATGGCCCCCGAGGAGCTCGCCCACTTCGTCGCGGGCTTCGCGGTCATGATGAACCTGGGCGCCCCCTGGGTCCTCCTCCGGGGCTTGGGGCTTGCCCTCGGGCCTCACCTCGAGGCCCTGGGCCTCCGCGCCCTCCCGGCGGAGGGAGTGGAGGTTGCAGAGGTCTTGTCAAGTAAACTTAGCCATGGTAGCATAGACCCGGGAGGTAACCTATGAGGAAGCTTTTGGCGACCGCGGTTCTGCTTTTGGGCCTGGCCTCGGCCCAGTTCTCGGTGGAGAACCTGAAGCCCTCCTTCGCCCTCGTGGGCGGGACCCAGGGGTTTGGCGGGGAGCTTTCCTGGCACTGCCTCCTCTTCCAGCCCCCCGTGGGGGAGGTGCGCCCCGCCTTGGACCTGGCCTACACCCTGGATGGAAGCCTAAACGGCGCCTTCCTCTTCCGCTACCTCTATCCGATGGCCGAGGGGCTTAAGGCGGGGGCCGGCCTCGGGGTGGCGCTTCCCGGCTTCAGCTTCGCCAACCTGGGCCTCTACTTCCGCGCCGACGCCGAGTACGACCTGGCCCAGTTCCTGAACGCGCCCGCCTTCGTGGGCGCCGACCTGGGCCTTGCGGGCGGGAGGCTCGCCGCCCAGCTCAAGGTGGGCTACCGCTTCTGAGCGCCCCGCAAAAGCCCAAGCGGGACGAGGGAAAAGGGATGGAGGCGGCCAGAAGCCGCCTCCATCCCTTTTGGCGGAGGGGGCGGGATTCGAACCCGCGAGGCCCCGCGAAGGGCCTACCGGTTTTCGAGACCGGCCCGTTCAACCGCTCCGGCACCCCTCCCTGAGCCGGGCGAAGAAATCCCTTAAGAGCTTAGCACACTCCCTTTCCCGCACACCACCCCGGGCCCGAGTGGGGAGGCCGAAGCGGGTGAGGGCGCCTTCCTTGAGGTTTTCCGCCCCGTAGACCACCTCCACCCCCGCCTGGGCCAGGGCGTGGTGGCACATGAGGCAGGGCTCGAGGGTCACGTAAAGCCGCCCGCCCCGGGCCTCGGGCCCTGCCTCCCTAAGGAGGAGCATCTCCGCGTGGGCCGTGGGGTCCCTTAGCCCCTCCACCCGGTTGTGGGCCCGGAGGACGCGGTCCGGGAGCACGAGGACCGCCCCCACCGGCACCTCCCCTTCCCGGAAGGCCGAGGCCGCCTCCGCCAAGGCCTCCGCCATGTGGGCCTCCTCGGGGGGGGGCGGGTAAAGGCCCAGGACCTCCACCACCCGGCTACCCTCGGCGCGCACGGGCCAGAGGGGCTTGAGCTCCCGGGGGACTCCTTTTTCCGCCAGGAAGTCCACGAGGCGCTTCCTCCCGGAAGGCCGCTCCAGATAGTCCCCGGGCGCGGGGCGGCGGAACCCCGGGGGCAGGGGCAGGCGGGGCCTTGGGGGGAGGAGGAAGAGGGTGCCCCCCTTGCGCCGGGCCAGGACGCCCCCCGGGAGGGTCTGGGGCCGGCCGCGGAGGGCCTCCTCCAGGAGGAGGACGAGGCGGGCCTCCGGCCTGAGGCCGAGCTTTTCCAGAAGCCGCCTCAAGGCCCGGCGGCGCACCGCCAGGGGGGCCTCGAGGAGGGGCGCCGCCCGGAAGGCGGGGACGAAGAAGCGGGGGTCGGGGAGGAGCCGGGCCTCGGCCTGGCGCTCCAGGACCCCTTCCTCCTCGGCCCGGGCCTCGGCGAAGCGGGCCAGGGCGCGCTTGGCCGCGGGAAAGCGCTCCTCCAAGAGGGGAAAGACGAAGAGCCGGAGGAAGTTCCGGTCCAGGGCGGGGTCCTGGTTCGTGGGGTCCTCGCGCCAGGCCTCTCCTCGGGCCCGGAGGTAGGCCCGAAGCTCCTCCCGGGTGTGGGCCAAAAGGGGGCGGACCACGATCCCCTCCCGCTCCCGGATGCCCGTGGCCCGGGCGGTCCCCTGGAGGAGCTGGAGGAGCACGGTCTCCGCCTGGTCGTCCAGGGTGTGGGCGGTGAGGATGGCCCGGGCCCCCACCTCCCGGGCCACCCGGTGGAGGAAGGCGTAGCGCACCTCCCGGGCCACCGCCTCCAGGTTCTCGCCCCGGGCCTGGGCGATCCGGGCCACCTCCACCCGCTCGGTGAAGAAGGGGAAGCCCAGCCTTTCCGCCAGGGCCCGGACGAAGGCCTGGTCCAGGGGGCTTTCCGGGCGCAGGCCGTGGTCCAGGTGGGCCACCACCGCCTGGCGCCCTGCTTCCTTCACCAGGAGGGCCAGGGCCACGGAGTCCCCGCCCCCGGAGACGGCGAGGACGAGGGGGTCTTTGGGGGCGAGGCGAAGAAGGCGCTCGCGGAAGGCCGGGACGTCCATGCGCCTTCCATGATGCCACGGCCCCCCCGGTTTCCCGGGGGGCCTCCTGGTGGCGGCGGTGGGACTCGAACCCACGACACCACGATTATGAGTCGTGTGCTCTGACCACCTGAGCTACGCCGCCAGGCGCCAGGCAACCCCCATCACAACGGGAAAATCCCGCTTAGAGTTTTTCCAAGTGGACTTGGACAGTTTTCAGATAACGCCCTTTACGGCCCAACTTGGGCCGTAACTCGGCCGTAAAGTCTTTGGACTTTCTCCGGGTAGAGGAGGGGCAAGAAGTATCATTTTGATCTAACAAAAACGGGGGAATCCCCTCCCCGGTGCCCCTCGTTTCGCAGAACTACTTTTGACAAGATGGCACAGGTGAGCTAACTTGTTTCGTCCTGGACGCTTTTCCTGCTATGTCGGGTGTGGTAACATTGAGGCGTGAGGGTAGAGAGGTACCAGGGACCACCTTGGAGGTTGCGCAGGGCCTTTCGCCTCCAGGTGAGACGCACCAGGAGGGCCGGGAGGTCTCCTCTCCTCTCCCGGACCCTCCCCCTTCCCGCCTTCTACCGGGCCCCCCTTGAGGCCTGGAGGAGGGACCAGGAAGCCCTAGCCCTCAAGGTGGGGGAGAGGCTTGGGGAGGGGTACCTTCAGGCCTTCCGGCGTTCCCTGGCCGCCACCCTCCTGAAGGTCTTAAAGACCCTCCTGGGGCTTCTCCTCGCCCTGGTAGGCCTTCCCCCTGAACCTGAGCCCCATGAGGGCTTCCATGAGCCCCTGGAGGCCGAAGAGAGGGCTCCGCCCCTTCCCCTACTCCTGATCAAGAGCGCCATTACCCCGACAGCCGGACCCTAGACCGACCGGGACGGGAGGACGGTTTTCGGCAAAAGGTTTCCGTCCCCAAGCGGTTCCCCCACCGTTTGGGAAAAGGTCTGGGGGGAAATACAAAATGCTTCCTGAAGAGCTGAAGCGGAAGAACTTCCTGACGGTCAAAGAGATTGCGGAGTTCCTTGGAGTCTCCGGCGAGACCATCTACCGACTCGTCCGCCGGGGGGAGCTGAAGGCCTTCGTCCTTTCGGGTGAAAGGAGGACGGGGAGGGTGCTGGTGGACCGGGAGTCCTTCGAGGCCTTCCTCAAGGAGAAGACCCTCCCCGTAGAGGGGAGGTAGCCCATGGTGGCCCTGCAAAAGGATCACTCCCATTCTACAACCGACTGGGCCCTTTACTACGCCGAGCTGGGCTACCCCGTCCTCCCCCTCCGTCCCGGAGAGAAGGCCCCCCATGGGGGGCTGGTCCCCAACGGCTTCAGGAACGCCTCCCCCGACCCTGGGGTGATCGCCTCTTGGTGGGAGGCTTGCCCGGAGGCAGGGGTGGGCCTCCTGGCCCCTGAGCCCGTCCTGGTCCTTGACGTGGACGCGGAGGAGGTCTGGGAGGAGCTACGCCGGGACTTCCCGGAGCTTGAGGCCGCCCCACGGCAGAGGACTCCCAAGGGCGGGGTACACCTTTTCCTCCGGCTCCCTGATGGGGTGAGGCTTTCCGCCAGCGTGCGGGTCTTGAAGGGGGTGGACCTCCGGGGCATGGGGCGGGCCTACGTGGTAGCCGCGCCTACCCGGCTCAAGGACGGGAGGACCTACGCCTGGGAGGTGCCCCTGGTGAGGCCGGAGGCGCTTCCCCTGGTGCCGGACGAACTCCTTCTGAAGCTCCTCCCTCCCCCGCCACCGCCCAGGGACTGGACCCCGGCGGAAGGGGTGAGCCCCAGGCGACTAAGGGCCTACCTGGAGGCCTACGCCAGGCAGGTAGAGGGGGCCCCGGTGGGGGCACGTCACAACACCCTCATCCGCTACGCCGTTGCCGCCGGGGGGCTCATCCCCCACGGCCTAGACCCCAGGGAGGCGGAAGAAGTCCTGGTGGCCGCCGCCATGAGGTCCGGACTCCCGGAGAGGGAGGCGAGGGGTGCGGCGAGGTGGGGACTGGAGAAGGGGGAGAAACGTCCCCTCCCCCTGGAGGAGAGGCCCCTACCTCCCCAGCCTTCCCCTAAGCTTCGGTTTGCCAAGCCCCGGCTTTGCTACAAGCCCCGGCTCAACTTCGGGAGGTGGAAGTAATGGGCCTCAAAAAGATTGACCTCCATACCCCCCTCCCGAAGATCACTTGGGTGTGGGAGGGCCTTGCCCCAAGGGGGTTTGTGAGCGTGGTGGCCGCCCTTCCGGGGGTGGGGAAGACCGCCATCCTCACCGGCCTGGCGTGGCAGGCCACCCGGCCCCAGGGGGAGCTTTTGGGCCGGAAGGTGGAGAGCACCCCGGTCGTCTACGTGGACTTTGACGCGGCCTCTGGGGACGGTAGGGGGATCAGATGGTGGATTGAACGGCACAAGGCCGCTTACCCGGATGGGGACATAGACCGGTTGATGGTCTACGAACCGGACAAGGACACCTACGGCCTAGGAGAGAAGGAGCTGGCCCAACTGGAAGAGGTGGTGAAACAGACCGGGGCGGGGCTGGTCATCGTGGACTCCTTTTTGGCCGCCTTTCCGGTGGACCCCAGGCGGGCCGAGCAGGTATACGCCCCCCTCCGGGCCCTCGCCGACCTGGCCGCAAGAACCGGGGCCGCCGTGGTGGTCGTTGACCATCTTCCGAAGCCCATAAACGGTGAACAGGCCGGGGTCAGGGGAGTCCTGGGGTCCATCGCAAAGACGGCGGCGGCCAGGGCAGTCCACGTCCTGGTCAGAGTTCCACCTAGGGATGTCGGAGGGCGGCACGTCCTGAAGTGGGAGGTGCAGAAAAACACCTTCGCCCGAATCCCCGACCCCTTCGGAGTAGAGGTGATCTTTGAACCGGAGAAGGTGTACGTGGTGGAGACACCCCTCCCGGAGGGGGTGGGGAACCCCCAAAAGGACAAGGCCAAGGCGGTGGTGGTCAACATGCTCTCCACCGGGGAGGTAGTGACGAGAAAAGCCCTCCTGGAGAAGATCGCCCAGGAAGCGAACGTGACGAGGAGGACCGCCGAGCGGTACCTAGACAAGATCGTGGAAGAAATGAACCTGTCCAAGGTCTACATGCCCGGTAGGGGAGCACCGATCGGGTACCGCTGGGCCGAAGCTTCTCCACCTGAGGAGGCCTCCCCAACTGAGGAGGATCAAGACTCTACCTCGGCTTCCCCTGAAGAGGGGTGGTACGTCCTGGGGTGAGAACGGTGAGAGAGAGGGGAGGGGCGTATATATGTCGGTTGTCGTGAAAAAATCGCTTTGGCCCTTCGTTACGGCAAAAGATTTGACGACACCCCCCTGTCGTCAAATCCTGGTGTCGTTAAATCCTCCCCCTCCCCCCTCCCCCGATTTGACGACAGACCTACGATTTGACGACACCCCCTTGTCGTTAAATCTTTTGCCGTTCAGGACGGGATGGAAGGATTTTTTCACGTCAAAAACCTGCATATATACCCCCCCCCACCCTGAACGGGCAAAGGTGGAGGAAAAGGGGGGGCGGCCGGGGAAAAGGAAGGGAGGTCTGGTCGTGGGAGAACTCTACTTGGTGAAGCGGTCCGAGGGAAGGCTCCTTCTTAACCCCTCGGACCCGGAAGTCGTGGACCAGCTGAGGCCCAAGGTTGAACACCTGAAGCGCGTCCTCCAGGAGGGGGAGGTCGCCCCCCTCCCGGAGGCCCTGGAGAGGGTGGCCCTAGGGGAGGCCCTGGAGAGGGTCCGTCCCCCGAAGGTCCAGGTCTGGGGCCCGGACAAGACCCTGGTCTACAACGCCCTGGTGGTGCCCTGGTCTGAGGGCTTTGACCCCTACGAGTGGGCGGGTGAACTCCTAGGAAGGCTACGGGAGAGGTTCCCCTCCCTGGAGGTCTTCGGGGTCTGGGCCGGAAATCCTCCGAGGAGGGAACCCCTGATGGAAAGAAGCGTCTCCTAACCCCCGCAGGCTCCTGGCCGAGAGACCCCCGGTGTGATCCGGGGGTTGTTCAATGTTTTGAGAATGTTTTGAGAACGTTTTTGAGAATCCTTGAAGGGGAAGTACCTCTCCTCCTGGTGGAGGTTTTCCCCACCCTTGGAGAATCTTTTGAGAATCTTTGAGGACGTTTTTTGATAACGAAGGAGACAGTATTCCGTATGTGATACAAAGTGGGGGAAGCCCCCTCCGGGGTGGAGGGGTCCAAAGGAGGAGGAAGTATGAAAGCGATCGGGGAACGTAACCGGACGGTTCGGATGACGGGGGGAGTCCTGGTCTTCAACCCTGAGCTGACGGAGAACGAATACTACGAGCTTCTGGGGCTTCTCCCTATGCTCCAGGCCGCCCTGGAAGAGGGTGAGGAGGTCACCCTAGAGGAGGCTTACGCCCGCCTCCGGGCCCCCCTCTGGGACCGCATGCGGGTGGAGCGCCTGGTGGAGAAGCTGAAGGAGCTTCGTCCCCCCGTCCTGGGAGTCCTTGTTGACCTGTGGAAGGTGACCTTCCCCATCCCCTGGGAGGAGGAGGGCTTTGACCTCCGGGAGTGGACCTCAAAGACGTGGGAGGAGATCAAGAGGATGGCCCCCCGTCCCCTCAGGGTCTACTTCTCGGCCGAGTGGCCCAAGGAGAGGCGGTCTATCTCCGGTATCTACGGGAAGCGGCTAGGATAGGGAAAGCTCCATAGGCTTCCCGTTCTCCCCCCTCCGGAAGGAGGGGGTTCCTTTTTGGAGAAATCCCTCCTCCTGTAAAGGGTGCAAAATAAAGTAGCCCCACCGGGGGAGGACTCGGTGGGGGCCATAGGAGGAGGCTCTATGGAAGATACTATCACGAAGACAAGTATCGGGTTCTTCCAGGTTGAACTGGAGTCCTCTAAGCCCCATCATTACTCCGTGAGCAAGAGCATTGAACTGGACCTTCTCCCTGTGGTCTACCGGGTCTTCTCGGCCGTCTGGTCTATCCCCATTGACCGGATCAACGTCACTCTCTCCCCCTCGGACGAGGTCGTGGAGTGGGACTACCGGGTCACGGCCCCCGACAAGGAGGCTCTAGTGGACCTCAAGGTCGCTTGGGAGGCGGAGAACTACGGCACCCTCGCCCCTCCCACCACCTCCGAACTTGTCGTAAAGCTTCGCAACGGGGTGAGCGTCCTACTCCTGACGAGTGAGAGGGTTTTTCTGATCCCCCCTGGGCGCTACAGCCCCCCGACCAAGTGGAGCCTCCGGTCCCTGGAGAAGGTGGCCTCCCTGGTGGCGGACCTCCGGGATGTGGAGGGGTGGAGACCCCTGGACCGTCTCAGGGAGGCCTACGGGGCACTCCGTCCCTAAAAGCCCCTAAAACGGCCGTTAAGGGGTCCGGAGAGAAGGGGGGGTATTCCCCCCTTGACCTCCTCTCCCCCCGGCTTAAAAGGGCTTACAGGGCCTCAGAAGGCTTTTGCGGTCTTGAAGGGGTCAGGGACCGGGTTACACACCATTGGTGAGTAACTTCGCGAAACTTTTCTTTCGCGCAGATAGGTTGAACTGACGGGCCCCAGGGGGGTAAGGTCCGGTTATGGGGAGGAGAAAAGGAAGCGTCTACTTCCATGCCCCCTCCGGCCGTTGGTGCGCCTCCCTGACCCTCATGAGCGCTGGGGGGAAGCGGGAGAGGGTGGTGCGTTATGCGGACAGCCGGGAGGAGGCCGAGGCCCTTCTGGCCGAACTGGTGGCCCGATACCTGAAGGGAACCCTTCCCAGGCCGGAGGCCGTCACCTTGGCGGAGTGGGCCCAGTCCTGGTGGGAGAGGAAGCGTAAGGAGGTCCGGCCCCGGACGGCCGCCATGTACCGGGACGAACTGGCCTACGCCCTCCCCTCTCTCAAGAACCCCCAGGCCCCTGACCCCCTGGGGAGGATGCGCCTCCAGGCCGTCCAGCCCGCCCACATCCGGGCCGTGCTGGACTCCCTGGCCGAACGGGGGCTTTCCGTCCGTACCCTCCGGATGGTGCGCCAGAGGCTTCACGCCGTTTTTGAGGAGGCCCTGAACCTGGAGATGATCCCCCGAAACCCTGTGGCCCCGGTGAAGGTCAAGGCCCCCAGAGGGAGGGAGAAGGCGGGCCGGGCCCTCGAACCTGCCGAGGTAGCCGCCCTCCTCAAGGCCCTGGAGGCCCACCCCGATCCCCGCACCGCCATGGCCCTTCGCCTCATGCTGAACCTGGGCCTTCGGAGGGGGGAAGCCCTCGGTCTCCAATGGGGGGATATAGACCTGGAAGCTGGCCTCCTCACCGTGAGGAGGGTTTGGACGGAGAGTGAAGGGAAAGCCCTGGTGACGGAGCCCAAGACGGCTTCTTCGAGGCGGGTCGTCCCCATTCCCCACCAGACCTTAGAGCGCCTGAAGGTCTATAAGACCTGGTGGGAAGGGGTCTACGGCGAGGCGAAGGCCGAGGCCTGGGCCTTTCCCGGTGAAGATCCCTCCCGCCCCCTGAACCCGCACGCTCCCAACTGGGCCCTTCGCCGGATTTGCCAACGCCTGGGCCTTCCCCCGGTGAGGGTCCACGACCTCCGGCACACCTACGGCTCCCTCCTCCTCGCCGCCGGGGCTCCGGTGGAGCTGGTGGCGGAGAGAATGGGCCACGCCAACCCCAACATCACCCTAGGGGTGTACCGCCACCTTCTGGAGGAGGAGAGGAGGGGCTTTGTGGTGGACCCGGAGGAGCTTCTTGCAAACCGCCCAAAAGCCTAGTTTTGGGCCGTAACTCGGCCGTAAAAAAGGCCCCCCGGCTAACTACCGGGGGGTGAAGCTTTGTGTCCTGGACTGGTGGCGGCGGTGGGACTCGAACCCACGACACCACGATTATGAGTCGTGTGCTCTGACCACCTGAGCTACGCCGCCAGGCGCCAGGCAACCCCCATCATAGGGGAGGCTGGGCCTCTGGTCAATCGTTTCGCCATTGGCCCGGGGAGCCTCCCCAAGGACCTTCTGCCGGGGCCCTCATGCTGACGCAAGCCCCTACACAATGCCCCGCTCCCGCAAGGGCTTTCCTTCCCAGAAGCGCCTTAGGCGGAAGGGGGTGAGGTCCAGGCTTTGCGCCTGTCCGAAGGCCACCTCCTCCGCCATGAGGCGGCCCACCATGGCCGCCTGCTGCACCCCGTGCCCCGAGAAGCCCGCGGCCACGAGAAGCCCCTCCTCCACGAAGCCCAGGATGGGGTTGTGGTCGGGGGTCATCTCGTAGTAGCCCCACCAGCTGGCCCTTCGGTCCAGGGCGAGCCCTTCCAGGAAGAGGAAGCGGGCGAGGCCCGCCTCGAGGGTGGGCCCAAGCCAGCCCCAGTCCATCCCCTCCCGGAAGCCCGGGGGCTCCTCGGGGTTGGAGCGGCCGAAGAGGAGGTGCAAACAGTTGGGAAATAGCGCATATTACTTCACCCCAACGCTCGTA